>OLPO01002692.1_pt1 | contig 10754 bp, 16 predicted proteins | sample 1672831 | NCBI WGS metagenome assembly OLPO01 (sample SAMEA3136728, study PRJEB25190) | human gut metagenome
GCTTGTCGGGCTCTTCAGCTCGCATAGCTTGCCGTCGAGCAGCAGGTCGATATTGGAAAAGCCCTCCGGCGCGTCCTCCTTGCGGACGACGACCTCGTAACCGGCCGCCCGAAGCGCCTCGTGCGCCGCGAGGTCGTAGGAGCCGCCGCGCTCGTGCGCGAAGGTCTCTTTCGGCTTCTTGTACACGACTGGAGGCCCAGGCGAACCGAGCACGGCACGCTTCGCCGCGTCCTTGTCGGCGCTCGTCAGACTTTCGTCCTCGTCGATGTTCTTGAACTGTGCCCACCGCTCGCGCAGCTCCTCCGGGTTCACGCCCTCCACGAGCTCTGCGTCGGGATCGTCCTCGAAGCCGGGGACTACCTTGCAGTCGCAGTGCCGGTGGAAGTGCTTGAACTCGCCGGCGGACTTGCGCGTGTGGTAGACCGCGCCGCGGCTCGCGAGCATGATGCAGAAGGTGCAGGTCTCGAATCCCGTCGGCACGCGTGCGAAGCGCACGCCCCTGTCCTTGTCGCGGCCCACGTTGGAGATGATCGTCTCGTTCAGGCTGCGGAAAGCGTCGTTGCGGGCGTACTCGCCGCACGCCCTGGCGAACGCCGCGTCGCCGCCCTTCACGAGCTTCTTCGCCTGGTATCTGGCAACGGTATCGACCGATTCAGGCCTGTACGTCGTCATGGTGACGGCCTGCTGCAGCCTGGCGCCGTTGCGCTCGGCTAGATCGTCGTACCACTGCGCCGCGAACTCCGCCGCGACGTCGTCGTACCCCTGGACGAAGCCCTCCATGATGAGCTTCGCGGCCTCGCGCTTCTCGGCGACGGTCGCGCCCTCGTGGGCGCGGCACCAGGCGAGCACGGCGGCCTCCACATCGGATGCCGCCCTGTCGCCGATCTTCGCCACGGCCCGGTTGTAGGCCGCGAACTCGGCCGCGCTAATCATCGGCGGGCGGCGCGGGCTCCGCCGCCTGGGTGACGCCCGCCATCAGGTCGAGCGCCGCCGAGCGCGTCACGTTGCGCCTGATCTCGGACGAGACGTTGCGCACCTCGTCGTCATCGAGACCGTTGAGCCGCCAGAAGGTCGGCGTGCCGGCGAAGCCCTCGACCGCAGACGCGAGCTTGATGGAGCTGTCAGTCTGCTGGGCCAGCGTCGGCATGGCTGGGTTCAGGAAGTGGACGGACACGCCGCAGACGTCCTCGGCCTCCTCGTAGGAGCACCCGAGTTCCGTGGCAATCGCGGCGGTCGCGGCATTCGCCAGCGCCGCCTTGGCCTCGCGGATGAAGCTCTTGCACTTGAGGATGAGCGGCTCGTTCTCGGCGTAGATCGCCTCGGCGGAGCTGGGGTTGTCGCTCATGATGCCGAACTGCCCCACGTGGATGCCGGTCGCGGCGCTCATGTGCTTGCACAGGTTGCCGAAGTGCTCGGTCATGGGCTGCATGCTCGGCTGCGTGAGCTGGCCGAACTGCGGAATCGTGCCGTCCTCGGTCTTGGTGACCTCGAAGATGGAGCCGATGAAGGCGCTCCACTTGGTCTTGTCGGCGAACGCGTCTCCGTCGGTGCCCAGAAGGTACTTCTGGGTCGAGGCGGCGAACGCGGCGGCGATCTCCTCGTTGACGTTGGCGCGCATGGCGCAGTCGATGTTCCAGCGCACCTCGGAGTTGATCCTGGACACGCCGAACGGTCGGTCGTCGTCGGGATTGTGCGGCATGACGAACATGGGCACGGCGCCCAGGCCGTGCTCCACGTACTCCGCCGCCCACTCGTTGCGGCGAACCTCGCGGATGCGCACCATGCGGTCCGGCAGCATCACGTTGACCCAGTCCGGGCGGTCCGTGGGCCGCCCGCGGTCCTTGGCGAAGGAGACGACGAACATGCCGGAGGACAGGCACTCGTGGACGTCGTCCCAGATGCCCGTGCACAGGGTCGGCGGGTACGCCGAGATGCGGGCGTGCCCGTCCTCGTCCGCCGTCACCACGAGCATGGAGAAGCAGTACTTGAGCGCGGAGTTGACGGCCTTGCCGACGCGCGTGGCCATCTTGTTGCGCTTGGCCACGGAGGTGAGCAGGCCGTCGAAGTCCTCGTCGTCGGGGCACGTGAACCCGTCGAAGGCGATGTGGTCGCGCATGACCTCCACGCACTTGTAGCCCCAGCCGCACGCGACCTCCAGGTCGCGCAGCGAGTCGGGCACGGCGATGCCGAGGTCCTTGAGCATGTTGCGCGCCTCGTAGTAGTCCGAGCGCAGGAGGTTGCCCCTGTAGTGGGTCTGCCAGCTGTTGAGCAGGCAGCGCACCGTCTCGCGGTCCTCCTCGAGCAGGCCGTCGGCGGACGCCACGGCGTAAGGTATCGAGATCAAGTGACCCTCGCCTTCATTCCGGGTTTTCTCTTCGATGTGTTGAGCGCGAGCAGCGCCAGCCCCGCGGCCTCGATGGGCGCGGCGTTGTCGCCGCCGAAGCCCCAGCCGCCGCCGGAGCCGATCTTGCGCTTGGGGGACGTCTCGGCGGAGAGGTCGAGCGCCGGGCACGCGATATGCGTGACCGAGCCCGACTTCGCGCCGGACGAGATGAGGCTTGCGGCGGTCACGGCCTGGTCGGTGCTCGGGCGCAGGATGTAGTCCTTGGGCATGCCCATGCCCTCGAGCTTGTCGCACAGGGCGCCGGCGCCCGCCTTGCCGTCGACGGCGACGCAGGCGTACCTGCCCGCCCTCGCGGCGATCCAGTAGGCCAGCCAATCCGTGCTGGGCTCCGGGTCCTTGCAGAAGGGAAGCTCCACGTGCACGGTCGCAGACCCGGGCGGCTGCACGGCGCACGCCACGGCGACGGTCGAGCCGTCGGCGCTGAACCTCACGCCGGCGCAGATCCTGCAGCCGGCGGTAAGCTCTGGGCCGCTCCCCACGAGGCACTCGCCCCATGCGGCGGCACCGATGACCGGCGGCTCCACCTGCTCCTGCGGGGGCAGCCAGTAGCCCAGGTACTCCTGGGCGGCGCCAAGCTCGTCCATGTCCTTCATGCCGGTTCGGATGGCGCGGATGTCGGCGTGGTAGCCGAGCGAGGGCATGACCTCCGGCCAGCGGCTCTCGTCCCAGATGTCGCCGACCTCCTCGACGCCGTACTCCAGCCACAGCAGGTCGGACGCCTTCTCGCCGCCCTCCCATGCCTGCTGCCGGAGGTTCTTGAACACCTCGGCGGGGTTGCCGGCGCGGGTCGGCGTGCCGGCGTAGACGATCATCAGGTTGTGCTTGGCGCCGGACGTCGTGGTCGGGTTGATGACCTGCGTGTGGATGCCCGTGAGCTCCTGGGCCTCGTCGTATATGACGATGTCGAAGGAGAAGCCCAGGCGCGAGGACTTGGTCCTCGTCGAGAACTGGATGACGCCGCCGGAGCTGAACCGCATCCATTCCTGGCCGGTCTGGGAGCAGACCTCGACCAGGAGCTTGCGCCAGCGCGGGATTCCCTCGGACGTGTCGCCGACACGGCGGCCGAAGATCTTGCGGAAGCGGTCGACCATCTCCATGGTCGTCGAGTAGTTGTGCTCGGTCCAGAGCACCTTGTAGCCGGCGAGCGCGGCCATGACCGCGACCCACACGATGATGTCGACGGACTTGCCCTGCTGTCGCGGGATGGAGATGCCGACGCGCGGGTGGACCCACTTGCCGCTCGCGTCCACGGCGCCGATGTCGTGGGCGAGCTGCTCCTGCCACGGCACGAGCCTGTATCCCATCGTCGGGGCGAGCTCGACCGCGAGGGAGCCGATGGACCTCTCGTAGGGCTGGACGAGGCGGAGCCTCGGCTTAGCCGAGGACGTCGCGCAGGACCGAGACGGCGTTGATGATGACATCGTCGCCACCGTCCTCACCGGCCCCCTCTATTCGTTCAATCTGCTCGAGCGTCTCGCGGTACTCCTTGGCGAGCCGTGCCGCCTGGCTGGGCTCGGCGTCGTAGAGCTGGCGCTCGATGATCTGCCGCCCCCCCCGGAGCCTCCCGAGCGTGTCCTGGCGGCCGTCCGGGCCGTCCGCGGGGGGCGCCGAGACGCCCGCGCCCACGGACTCCCCCATGGACTCGCCGGTCGCGATCTCGCCGCTCTCCTTCATCCTCTTGATGAGGGCGCACACGCCCGAGCGCGACCGCTTGAGCTTCTTCGCGATAGCCGCAGGTCCGAGCGCCGGGTACGCGTTTCTGACGAACTCCCGCTCGTCTGCGGTCCAGGGCTTGCCCCTCGGCTTCGTGGACTTCGTGGACATTCCATGCACCTCCCGGTATGGACTCGGTTTCGGGGCCTGCGCAAAAAAGGCGCAATGCCGGCGGGCGAGCCTTCGGCCCCCCGGGGAGGGGCCATCCCCCAGGGTCGGGTCACCACGGCAGCGAGGTCGAGCAGCCCACGTCGCGGGGGCGCGGCGATATCGAGCCGTTCAGCGCGGCGAGGCTCTTGTTGCCGCGTCGCTCGTTGCAGATCCGGTGCGCCGGCGCGACGTTCGCGCGGTCGATGGGCGAGCCGCCTTTGGACACGGGCACGATCTCGTCCACCTCGAAGCTCATCGGGTCGCCCGCGGGCAGGTCGTAGTCGATGGCCATGCCGCAGATGTGGCACGGCAGCCCCTGCGCTTTGAGCCAGGCACGCACCTGCCGGCGGGCGTGGCCGTTGGCGAATCGGGTCTTGGTGGCCACGGCTAGCGCTCCACGGGGGAGCGGCCCCTGTTGGCCATGCATTCCTCGAGCCCCGCGTAGCGCAGGCTCTCGACCGCCTCGCCCACGCTGGAGCCCTTGCGATTACCGACGCGGCGGGCGATGCCCAGGGCGCGGCGGAACGCCCACGCCATGACGGTGTCGTACCTGTTGGCGGCACGGACGATAGCCTCGCGTGTGACCACGGACCCACCTCATTACGTTGTTGTTCAATAGAAAGGCCGGGGTCCCTGAACTGCTGAAGAGAGCCCCGGCCACTCATCTGTGCTTCCACGCACATCCGACCCGCAAGCCGCGCGGGCGGCGCTGCGAATCGACACCCTAGTTATATCCCAACCGAAACGTGCAACGGTGTGCAATTGTGTGCAATCGCGTGCAACTGTAGGCAATCACGCGCAATCACGTGCAATCGTGTGCAGTCCGCAGACAAAGAGAAACCCGCCGGCGTGGAGCCGACGGGTCACGACAGGAATATATCCAGCTCAGACTGCAGCGCGGCCAAGACCGGATCGTGCTGCCGCCAGACCGACCATGTCCGTCCAGTCCAAGGCGGCGCACAGGTCGGAGTTCACCGACCTCACCGACACCCCGAGGGTCCCAGCGATCTCCTGCAGCGTGCGGTCCTCGCAGTAGCGCAGCTCCAACACGTCACCCCATCGCTTGCCCGGGTTGGCGGAGCGCACGCCCGCGCAGAGCTCGCGGCCCCGCTCCACCTCGCGCCGCAGCTCCGACAGCTCCGCGCCGCTGCGGCGCTCATAGTCGATCCTGTCATCCGTCGAGCGCATGAAGTCCGTCCCGTGCGCGCCCTTGCCCACGGCGTCGTAGCGCTGGGCGCGCACCTGCTCGCGCGCCTGCATCGACTCGATGACCGCCAGGCGGCGGTCGATGCCGCGCTGGGCGGCCCGTACAGTCTCCAAATATTCACGTGCGTCCATGTGACCTCCCGCGTGGTACCATGCATTTGTCATATAGAGGATGCCGGGAGGCGTCTTTGCCAAAGGCCGCCGGCGCTCCAACGCCAGCGGCCTTAATTATATATCTACCTGCGGTAACTCAATATCTCATCGCGACCTCGCGACGCATGGCCATGATCTCGTCGTGCGTCGGCCCAGTGGGCGCCAGGTAGCGGTCGACACTGTCGCGCTTCGGCTTGGTGCCATTGCGGCGGGCCTCCTTCGCGCGGTCCTGCTCGTGCTTGCGCCGGCAGTCCTCCGAGCAGTACTTGGCCTTCGGTGCCTGCGGGATGAAAATCCTCCCGCAGACTGCGCAGTCCCTCTCCTGCACGTCCCACATCACGGTCATCTCATCGACCTCCTACATCTGCGGGCGCGCCGCGCCTCGATGCTCTTGCGCACTCGGCGGTTCTCGATGATTATCCGCCACAGCCTCTCAAACAACCTCATCGCTTAGCCATCCTCGACCTCTTGAGCGCGCGGGCCCGGTCGCGTTCCAGCGCGCGGGCCCTCCGCTCCGTCTCCCCGATCTGCGCCGACGTCACCCGCGGCGCGTCGGCCCGTCCATGCACGAGCGCCCGGCGCGCGGGACCCGACACAAGATCGGGCACAGTGCGCCAGGCGGCCGCGCGGAACAGCTCGACCGCCGAGCGGATCAAAGCTCCTCTCCGCAGAACGGGCAGTACTTGATATCCTCGATGTAGGCAGTCGCCGTCACGTCGGCACCGACGGTCTCTCCACACGAGCCGTTGACTGAGACGTCGAGCTCCACGCTGGTATCTAGCTCGACCCTAACGATCGGCTCGCCGTCGTATCGGCGCGTCAGGGTCATGGAACCCACAGACCAGCTTCGGACGTCTTGTCCAGGCGCAGAATGGACTGACGCGATGCGGGATCCACCGCAGAAGTAGCAGCTCATTTGCCATCACCCTCGAGCAGGGAGTGAATGCGGTAGCAGATGCTGTGGAGCGCCCTCGCCTGGCACAACGTGCCGCCGCACCTGTCAGCGCAGGCATCGCACATCCCAGAGACAACGTTGTAGGCGTGCGTCGGTTCTTCGCTGGCAGGGCAGTTCATAGCAGCTTCGATATCGTTCATCAGGGCGCCGAACGTATCCGGGCGGATCAGGTGCATCTCTTCCACCCTCACGACTCCCTCATCGCAGCAGGCGCGCCAAACGCCAGCGCCGAGCAGATACTCATATCTCTTGACCGTGCACTCCATGCCGCTGTCCGCAAAGAGCGTCGCGGTCGACAGGGAGACCTTGCGTCCCTCCTTGTCGACAGGGCCCAACGGCATCACTTCCCCGTCCGGCGTCATCACGCTGTCGACTGTGAAACGTTCCTTCATCAGTCCTCCTATCGGCTGTAGGCGAGGGCGATGTCCTCGAAGCGGTCATACACTTTGTCGTTGACGATGTAGCGGTTGTAGTCGCCCTGCTCCGTGTAGTGCCAGCGACCCTCGCTGTGCCCTTCGAGCAGGTAATCGCGGAGCGTTTCATCCGGTGTGAAATCTCCGTCGACCATCTGACGGAATGTCAGCTCATCGACGGCCGAGCAGCCTCGGAACGCCTCCGCGATTTCCTCGACAGTTTCAGCGGTGGTTTGCGAGGTGACGACAAACACGGCACGAACCCTGGAAAAATACCAACGGAAGTCCTTGTGGTGCAAGAATGCCCTATTCACGCGGGACAGGTCCTCGACGGTCCTGCAATGGTAGACGACGCGGTCGAAGCCAGTCAGGAGACGCATAACGCCGTCGTCGTGCATGTATTGGCGGAGCGTCTCGGCACTCGTGTGCATCTCCGTATAGGCGGAGAACCAATAGCAAATCTCTTGTGTCATGGCGTACCACGCGGCACGCGTCTTATCGGTCACAATGCCGTGCATCGGGTCGCCGCCGCCGGAGAAGCTGAGGAACTCAATGTAGTCATCTCGCAGCAGGTTGCGCAGGGTTTTCGACACGGCCAGTGCGTCAGTCTCCGGCAGGGCCATACCGGCCTGCTTGGTGATGCAGTACGGGCACTGGTAGTGGCACCCGAAGTTGGTGATGACGGAATAGTTGCGGTTAGGCATCCTGCTCACCCCTCAGCTTGCGGATGCGGTCTTTGATGGACTTGAACGTCGGGCCGCATCCACAGGCGTCGTCAGTGTTGAGGAGGGCGCAGTCGCAGCAGTCTCCTGATGGGCTGTAATACCCGCAAAGACTGTCCACTTCGATGCACCTGTCTAAGTCATCAAATAGCTTCTCCCAGCTGTCGTGCGGCGTGAGGCAGAGGCCACTTGTGGGGAGCAACCCGTCCTCGCCCCTTGCATCCGGGCTGAACACTTTCCATACCGAGCTATGGCCGAACACATCGTGTCGATAGCGATAGCTGGTGACGCGCACCTTTCTGTCGTTTGCGTCAAACAGCACCTCGGTGTCCAGCGAAATCTCGCGACCCTCATGGTCCCTGGGAAGTGGGACTTCTCTCATTTCTCGCTCCATTCCTTCACGATCTCCTTCTCCTCCGCGACCATGATCAGCGCCTTGTTGAGGCATCGCCTCGCCTGGCGCATCTCGTCGCATGCGGACGGGCCCATGCCCGTCCCGATCGACCTTTTGGCGTCCTCGAGCCTGCCGATGGCGAGGTCAATCCAATCGGAGGGGCCGCACCTGTAGCTCACCGCGACTCACCCCTCACGCCGAAGATGTCGGCCAGGATGTCGCCCGGCGATGCCACGAACGGCTCGGGGCTGATTGGGTCGTAAGTCACCTCGAGGTAGCCCGGGTAGCCGATCGTCACGCCCGTGGGCTCGCGCCCCGGAAGAAGCTGGTAGCCCCAGGCCACGCTCACCCTGTGCTCGTCCAGGATGGTCTCGGTGCGCTCCACGCGAAACCTGTAGCCGCCCACCCGCTCCGTGTCGTACGTGTCATCGGCCCAGGGAATCCGGTGCCTGTCGAGGGCGTCACGGTAGGCCCTCATCACCGCTGAAATCTCGGTCAAAGCGTCTCTCGCTTTCTCTCTTCGGACAATATGGCATTAATTGCGGCCTCGGCTTCCTCGGCCGTGCCGCCGGTACCGTCTAGCGGCGGAAACCCCAGCGCCTGCTGCCCCAACTCCTTCGCGCCCGTTGGCTCACTTTTGGCACGCCTGCGCTCCGGCTCCTCGCCCTCCGGCTTTTTGCCGCCCGCGATGGCGGCGACCCTCTCGTACAGGTCGGCGCGCTGCGCCTCGCGCGCCTCCGTGTCGTGGAGCTCCTGCTCCTTGGTCAGCCGGTCGGCATCCCCGTGCGACATGACGTTTGCCATGTAGATCCGCGTCAGGTCGAGCGGGCGACCGTGGGCGGGGTCGGCCTTCTCGTTCTCGAGCATCTCCCAAAGGGTGATCATGACGCCTCACCCAGCTCGCGCCTGAGTTCGACTATGCGCTCCGCATCCGTCTTCACGGGCTTCCACACGGACGCCCGCTCGACCTCCTGGGAGGTCTGCCCGCCCCGCGCCTTGCGGTCGGCATCGAAACCAACCTGTTTGCGGCTCCAGTTGCGGGCGAGCGCCCACACGTCGGTCACAGGCAGGCCGCTCGGCAGCGTCCAGCCCTGTGCTGCGTAGTGGTCGAAGAACTGTCGGGGGTCGCCGCGCAGGCAGTTGGCGGCGAAGTAGGCCTCGACGTCCTCCATCGGGGGCGGGTCGAAGTCGTCGGGGGTTTGGCGGGCCTCGCTATAACCCGCAAGGGTTATCTCCTTCTCCTTCTCCTTCTCTTTCTGTTGGCTACCCCCTTGGCTAGCCTGTCGGCTACCCCCTTGCGCATTGGTTTGGCTACCCCCTTGGCTACCCCCTTGGCTACCCGTATTGGCCGCCCGCCTGAGACCCCCAAGGCTACCGTTGACCATGGCGTCGATGCGCCCCCTTGCGAAGGTGAACGCCGCCATGGTCGCCGGTTTCAGCTTGGGCTCGATTCCCTCGTAGCCGTAGCGCAGCATCGCCCAGGCGAGCGCCATGCCCTCCCTGTCGCCGAGCGCTCGGCAGCCCTCGTAGAAGTCCCTGTTGAAGTTGTAGTTATTCATCCGTGTCACCTCCGTAGATCGAATCGGTGAAGGCCTCGGCGGCCTCCCTGTCGCGGCCCGGCATGACCGAGCCGTACGCCTCGAGCGTCGTCTTGACGTTCGCGTGACCCAGACGCTCCTGCACCAGGCGTATGTCCCACCCGTGCGTGAGCAGCCACGTGGCGTGCGTGTGCCGGAGCGTGTGGAACACGGTCTCCCCGGGCAACTCGAGCTCGCGCGCGATCGCCTTAAACCTAGCCGTCACGGTCGACGGCCTCGCGAGCCCTCCTGCGCAGCCGAAGGTGATCACGGGCGCCGCCGGCCCCTTGCGGATGAGCCACGTGTCCTGCCACTCCATGTGGCGCTCCAGCTGCGCCTCGACCGCCGGCGAGACCGAGACGTTGCGTGCACGCTTGCCCTTGGTGTAGGCCTGCCTGTGCAGGCTGGGCTTCTCGACGGCCTGCCCCGCCACGTGGATGTCGTGCAGCGAGCGGCGCCAGTCGCGGCGCTGCAGCCCGCAGACCTCCCCGCACCGCAGGCCCGTGTGGAGGGCGAGATAGACCGCCATGGCCTCGGTGCGCCTTGCGATGTTGGCGCCCGTGGCGGCGCGCGAGGACATGGCGGACACCATCGCGCGGGACAGCTCGTCCGCATCGAGCTCGGACAGGGCGAAGGGCTCCGCGGGCTTCGCCCTGGGTGCCTGGACCTCGAGCATGATGTCGCGGCCGATGGCATGGCCCCAAGTCCTGTACGCACCCTTGAGCAGCGCGTGCATGACGAGCACGGTCTTGGGCGACAGGCCCTTGCCGCTCCTGGGCGCGAGCAGCATGCGGTAGGCGGCGGACACGTCCCATGGCTGCAGCTGGTCGTAGGGGATGCGCCCGATGGTCGGCTCCACCATCGTCCTGATCACGCTGCGGTAGGCGGCCACCGAATTGTCCGCCAGGCCGTTGACTGGATCCGAGATATAGGTCTCGAGCATCGAGGACAGGCGCTTGGAGCTGTCCTGCGCCGAGGACGGGATGAAGGACGCGACCCACCTGTCGCACTCGGCCTGCGCCTGCTCGCGCGTCAGCTTCGCGTCCCACGACCTGTACGGCCTGATC
>OLPO01002697.1_pt1 | contig 10742 bp, 9 predicted proteins | sample 1672831 | NCBI WGS metagenome assembly OLPO01 (sample SAMEA3136728, study PRJEB25190) | human gut metagenome
CGACGGAGGCCACATTAAGTGGCCTCCTGTTCGTGCGGAACTCGCGATAAACTTAACCCCCACACCCCTCACGCGGCGGGCAACCGTCGTTGGGCTTATCACTGACACGAATAAACCGCTTGTATATCGTCTGCCGGCTTGGCACGGTACAATACTTGCAGCTTTAATTCATGAATTAGTGGAGTTATTGATGGCAGAATCTCGTGCGGAGCGTAAGGCTCGTCGTGCTTTGATCGAAGCGGCTGAAGGGTCGGAGGAGAAAAAATCTTCTAAGAAATCCAATTATTCTAAAGCTGCAAAGAGCAAGGCTAAGACCAAGCGTTCTGGCTCTCGTCAGGGCGGGGATAAGGCGTCTCACGTTCGTTCCAAGGGTTCTCGCAAAGACTCGGCCAAACCGGTTCGTAAAACTGTGGATCCCAAATCGCCTTGTTCCATCATGCGGGCTTGTGGTGGGTGTACGGCGCTCAATCGTCCTTATAAAAAGCAACTGGCAGCTAAGCAGGCTGCCATGGAGGAGCTTTTTGCTTCGCTTTGCGAGCGTGAGGGCATTGCTGTCGATCCCATTCGTGGTATGGGTGTCACTTTGGGCGACCCGGGCAAGTATCCTGCGCCGCGTGGTTTTCGTCATAAGGCTGCCACCCCCTTTGCTCCCGGCAAGGAGGGCGCTGTCCGCTGCGGCTTTTTTGAGCGCGGCACGCACAAGATCGTCGCCGTTCCCGAATGCCCTGTCGAGGCCCCGGGTGCGCGCCAGATTCTCAACGGCATCGCACGCGAAGCTGAGCGGTTGCATATTCCCGCTTTTAATGAGGACAAGCATCTTGGTTTGCTTCGCTATGCCGTCGTGCGCTGCGGCTGGCGCACCGACCAGATCATGGTCACTCTCGTGACCGCCCAGCGCGACTTGCCGCATGCACAGGAATTCTTTGAGGCCGTCGCCTCGCTCGATCCACATATCGTCACCGTTGCGCAGAATATCAACGGCCGCCCCGGCAATGCCATCCTGGGCGAGGAGACCCGCATCGTCTATGGCGCCGAATGCATGCGCGATCAGCTGCTCGGCTGCGAATTCGACATCTCCCCCACCGCGTTCTATCAGACTAATCCGCAGCAAACCGAACTGCTCTATCGACTCGCCATTGACGGCATGGATTTGCAGCAGGGCGACGTACTCATGGATGCCTACTGCGGCAGCGGAACCATCGGTCTGTGCGCCGCAAAAGACGCCCAGGACAAAGGCGCCGGCATTATGTTGCTCGGTGTTGAGCGCAACCCCGCCGGCATTGCCGACGCACGTCGCAACGCCGAGCTCAACGGCCTTACCCGTAACGCGTGGTTTATGGCTGACGATGCCACTGACTATATCCTCGATGCCGCCGATAACAACGAGCGTGTTGACGTTCTCTCCATCGACCCGCCGCGCGCCGGCTCCACACCCGAGTTCCTCGAAGCCGCTTGCGCGCTCAAGCCACGCCGCATCACCTACATCAGCTGCAATCCCGTCACCCAAGAGCGAGACTTACATCAGCTCCTCGATGGCGGCTACCGCCTGCTCAAGATCACGCCGGTCGACATGTTTCCCCATACCGACCACACCGAGACCGTCGCGGTCCTCGAGCGCCGCTAAGCCGCCTTGGCAGATTTCTGACCATATCCCAAAAACCTACTGGTATAAGAAAGGGGCGGCCCGTCTGAACCGCCCCTTTCTTGTTGCACATTGAGCCTCGCTACATCCTCTTGCGCAGGTCGCACACGCCTGCCGCCACCATCTCGCGCAGCAGCGTCTCACGGTCGCGCGTCACGATCAAATCCAGCGGGAAATGAATCTCGTCGAGCAACTTGCGGGCGTGGTCGAGCTTGCCAATGGCCATACCAATGTGGGCATCGGTCGACACACCAATACCTACGCCCAGCTCGGCGCAACGCTCGGCAATCTTGCGGCATGCGCTCCAATGCTCGGCATCGGCACCGTGCTCAAGACTATGGTTGTTAATCTCGATAATCTTGTGCTTGGCCTTGGCCGCCAACAGCACCTCGTCGATATCGAACGGTACGCCCGAGCGCCCCGTATGCCCCAACATGAACACCTTGGAATGTTCCAAGGCGTTGATATACATCTGGGTCGTTTGAGCCAGCGTCGCGTCCTCGGTAAACTGCGGATTATGCACGCTTGCCACCAAATAATCCAAATTGCGCGTCACCAAATCGAACAGCGAATGCTGTTGACTGTACGAATCGCCGGCGATGTCAAAGTCGACGGGAGTATCCTCGCCAAATAAGCTGCCGTCCAGCGAAACGATATCGGCCTCGGCGCCGCGCAGCACCAACACACCGCTCCAAATGCGCGGCCAGATATCCTGATTGATAAAGAACTGATAACTGCGCAGGTCATTGGGGCAGGCCGTAACCATCGAGCTCAGGTGGTCCGCAGAACCAAGCACCTGCAGACCGCGCTCGGCTGCCCAATAGACGTTCTCCTCAATGGTTGAGTACGCATGCGCGGAGAACAGCGTATGAGTATGAATATCACAAGAAAGAAGGTAGGGCATCGGGTCTCCTTATCCGGTGTGGCCGTCGCGTATATTCATTGTACGCATAGCTTTCAGCAGTCGTAAAACCACTTCATCCCAACCACACAACGGCACAGACAACGGGGCCTGGCTTAACACCAAACCCCGTTTCACGTAAAACATTGTAAGCAGAGCGCTTTACTTTTAACGATACTCGTCCGCCAACTGTTTCCAAGCGGGTAGCGAATTGATAATCGTTTCGTAACTCACGCAATAGCCCAGGCGGAACCAACCAGGCATGCCAAAGCTGTCCGAGGGCACCGCAAGCAGCTCATACTTCTTCGCGCGCTCACAGAACGCATTCGCATCGGGCTCCAGCGCCTTCACCCACAGGTAGAATGCACCATCCGGCTCAACATAGGTGTAGCCGTACTCCGTTAGTGCGTCGGTAAGCGCGGTGCGGTTGCGCGCATAGGCCTCAACATCGCTCGGTTCATCAATGCAGTCGATGATTACACGCTGGAAGAGGGCCGGTGCGCACACGAACCCCAGCGTGCGGGCGGCACCGGCAACGGCTGGCATCAGGCGAGCAGCCTGCGGATTGGTATTGGGGACCAAAATCCAGCCCACGCGTTCGCCCGGTAGCGAAAGGGACTTGGAATACGAGTAGCACACGACGGTGTGCTCATAGATCGAAGGAACCCAGGGCACTTCGGCGCCATACACAATCTCACGGTACGGTTCGTCCGAGATCAGCATAATCGGATTCTCGGGATCTCGCTTGGCGTTGACCTCGCGCAGAACATTCGCCAGGCATGTCAACGTGTCGCGCGTGTACACGGCGCCGGTCGGGTTATTCGGCGAGTCAATGATGACAGCTACCGTCTTGTCGGTAATGGCCTTGAGCACGTTATCCACGCTCAGCTGGAACGAATCTTCATCGGCGAGCGCCTCGACACACGTACAGCCGGCCTTCTCAATCCACACGCGATACTCCGGAAAGTACGGGGCGATAACGATGACCTCGTCACCCGGATTGGTAACGGCGTTGAGCGTGCAGGTGAGCGAGGCCGCCGCACCTACCGTCATAAAGACGTCCTTGCCCTCATAGCTCGTGCCAAAGCGGCGGTTGAGCGATTCGGCCACGGCGGCACGACATTGCGGCAGGCCCGGTGCGGGCGTGTAGCCGTGCAGCTGGTCGCTCGGCAGCTCCAAGGCCTTCTTAATGGACTCCGCCACGGCAGCGGGCGCCGGAACACTCGGGTTGCCCAGCGAGAAATCGAACACGTTTTCTGCACCGATCTGTGCCTTGCGCTCAAGGCCATAGCTAAAGATCTCACGGATGACAGAGCTTTCCGCGCCGCGAGCAAACATGGTTTCGTTAATCATCTGTTCCCCTTTCGCATAGGCGGTATTGTACGCTTTAGTTGAGCAAAGTACCCCAGCAATGTTGATTGGGGACAGACTTAAATGCCTGAAAACGCTCATTTAAGTCTGTCCCCAATCAACAGATGACCCCATATCGGCCAAAAGGAAAAACCTCCGCAGGTTTCCCAGCGGAGGCTTTCGCTACAAGAACTATTTGTCGGCGTCGGTGTTGCCGTCAGCATTGACGGCATTGCCCTCGTCAGCATCCTCAGATGCGGCTTCGGCATCCTCCTGCATGGCCGCCTGCGCAAAAGCCGCGGCATCGGCCGCCAGCTCCTCCTCACTCATGCGAGGCGCACGCTTCTTGACCGGCATACCGGCTGCCTTGGCGTTGCGCTCCTCCTTGGCCGCCAGGATATCGCCCTCGCGCTCAAGGTAGGCGTCCCACTCGTTATCGAGCAGGGCATTCACGGCATCGCCCTCGACAGTCTCGCGCTCGAGCAGCACCTTGGCCATCAGGTCGAGCTGATCGCGACGGGCATCCAGGATCTCGACAGCACGACGATGGGCCTCGCGCATAATGCGCTGGACCTCGATGTCGATACGGCGCGCCGTCTCCTCGGAGTAATCCTGATGATCGGCATAGTCGCGACCCAAGAACACCTGATGCTGCGCCTCACCGAAAACCTGCGTACCCAGCTCCTCGCTCATGCCCAGGCGCGTGACCATCTCGCGCGCCATCTTGGTTGCGCGCTCCAGATCGTTGCTCGCGCCCGACGTAATGTCATCGCACATGAGCTCCTCGGCCACGCGACCGCCCAAGAACACGGCGAGCTCGTCGAGCATCTCGTTCTTGGTCTTGAGGAAGTGATCTTCCTGCGGCAGCTGCAGCGTGTAGCCCAGGGCCTGACCGCGACTGACAATCGAGATCTTGTGGACGGGATCGGAGTGCTCCAGGATATGGCCGACCAATGCGTGGCCACTCTCGTGATAAGCGATTGTGGTACGCTCGGCCTCAGTCATCACGCGGCCCTTGCGCTGCGGCCCGGCAATCACGCGCTCCATCGACTCCTCGACCTCGTCCATCGAAATCACGGAACGATGACGGCGAGCGGCAAGCAGCGCGGACTCGTTGAGCAGGTTCGCCAAATCGGCACCAGTAAAGCCAACGGTCATCTGGGCGAGCTTCTCGAACTTCACGTCCTCGTCCATCGGCTTGTTCTCGGCATGCACGCGCAAGATCTGCTCGCGACCCTTTACGTCCGGACGGTCGACCGTGACCTGACGGTCAAAACGGCCGGGACGCAGCAGTGCCGGATCCAGAATGTCGGGGCGGTTGGTGGCAGCGATCAGGATGACCGACTCGCTCTCCTCAAAACCGTCCATCTCGACCAGCAGCTGATTGAGCGTCTGCTCGCGCTCGTCGTGGCCGCCGCCCAAGCCGGCACCGCGCTGACGTCCTACGGCGTCGATCTCGTCGATAAAGATGATCGATGGGGCCTGGGACTTGGCCTCCTTAAAGAGGTCGCGCACACGGCTGGCGCCGACGCCCACGAACATCTCGACAAAGTCAGAGCCCGAGATGCTAAAGAACGGGACACCGGCCTCTCCGGCAACGGCCTTGGCCAGCAGCGTCTTACCAGTACCCGGAGGGCCCACCAGCAACACGCCGCGGGGAATCTTGGCGCCCAGCTTGCGATAGCGGTCCGGGTCGCTCAAGAAGTCACGAATCTCTTCGAGCTCCTCGACCGCCTCATCCACGCCAGCGACATCCTCAAACTTGACCTTGGGGCGCGTGGCCTCGTTGGTCTTGGCGTTGGTCTTGCCAAACTGCATGTTCCTGTTGTTGGCACCCATCATCTGGCGCATAAAGTAGAACATGATGGCGATCAGGGCAATCGTCGGAAGCACACTCATCGCCAAGTCGCCCCAAAAATCGGGATCGTTGGTGTTGACGATGTACTTGGTATCGGGGTGCTCCGCCATGAGCTCGGCAAGCGAATCGGAGCCGACATAGGTCGAGGAGAAGCTCTTGAGCTCGCTCGTATCGCCCTTGTCCTTCTTCGTCTTCCAGTAATGACCCGTCACGCTTCCGTCTTGAACCGTATAGGTCAGATCTTCGACGCGATCCTGCTTGATGGCGCTGACCATCTCGCTCGTCGCGAGCTTTACGGTATTGCTGGATTTGGCAAAGCCGGAGCCCATGTTAAAGAAGGCATAGCCCAGAAGCGCGCAAGCCAAAAGAAAATACAGCCAGCCCGTACGCGTGGGCTTCTTGCCTCCGGGCATCCCCGGGATCTTTGGGTCCCGGGGAGTCTGGGAATTGTTGTCGTTACGGTCGTCGGGCATCTTACGAATAAACCTCCGGTTTCAAAATGCCCAGATACGGAAGGTTGCGATAGCGCTCGGCATAGTCGAGGCCGTAGCCCACCACAAAGGCATCGGGGCAATGGGTTCCAACATACTTGGGCGTGATGGCCGAGGTACGGTCCTCAACGTCCTTCCACAGGAAGGCGGCGACCTCCAGCGAGGCGGGCTTGCGGCTCTCGAGGTTCTTCATCAGGTACTTGAGCGTCAGGCCCGAGTCCAAAATGTCCTCGACAATCAGCACGTCGCGACCGCGGATGTCGATATCCAGGTCCTTAATGATACGCACGATACCCGAGGACTTCACACCGTCGCCGTAGCTCGAAACAGCCATGAAATCGATGTTGGTCGGCAGCTCGATCTTGCGCATCAGGTCCCCCATAAAGACCACGGCACCGCGCAGGACCGCAACCAGCACCAGATCCTTACCCGCGTAGTCGCGAGTAATCTGCTCGCCCAAGCGAGAGACGATACCGTCGATATCCTCCTGCGTAAACAGAACCTTCTCGATATCCGGATGTTGAGAAGCCATGACAACCCTTTCTTGTGCTTATCGCCCACACACCGCCGCATGGACGCGAACTACACATTCTAGCAGCGCACGGGGTATATGTACCAGCACGTACACCATCAGCGCGGGAATACCGTCAACGTCGCACAGAATAGCTGGCGCGAGGTGCTATTCCGCATCGACCACACGAAGCAGATATGCCACGCGCGTTGCGGCCGTGCATTTAAAACGCTCGTCCGCGCGAACGCCCGCGACCCATACTACGGCACCTCCCGGAGCCGTTCTTACCACGGGTACGCCAGAGCGGTCTGAAACAGGAATGCGCGCCTCGTTCAACAGGTCTGACACTTTCTTGCTTCGGCCGTCCATCCCCAACGGACACATTACATCTCCTGGCACAGGACTATCCACCCAAAGGCGTGCCGATCGTGCCTCAGCGGGAATCTCCCCGCGCGAGCCGGCTAGCATCCGCTCGCTATCGCGGTCGGCGAACCCCAGGGCCGCCGCATCCACCAAGGCCGCAACCTCTCCGGCAGCAGCAAGCTCGCGGGCACGGTGCACGATATCGCACCCCGGCTCCACAGCCATCGGCTCTGCCGTCAGCATACGCCCCGCCCCCAGCGGCAGACGACCGGGAACGGAGATCCAGTCGACTACTAAGCCCTCGCGTGCCGCCGGGGCTTTGAGCGCCAGCATGCCAAACTCCACACGGGCATCAATTCCCGCAGGAAGCGTAACCGAGCCCGAGCCCGCAGCGACGCAGGCGAGCACGCGCTCCACGTGCCGCATCTCCGGTCGTGCGTCGGGATCGATACGCTTAATCGCCAACCGCACAATACGCCGTGCAATCACAACCTCGGCGGCGGCAAGACGGCGCGCATCGAGCACCAGTGCGCCCGCCGCTTCCTTGCGCAAGCAGCTTCGAAACGCCTGTGCCGAAAGCTGGGAAAGAAAGGCGTCTTCGTCGCCCAGAATTTCGCAAGCGGCGCCAATCGTCTTACAGACGTTCGCGTTGCGCTGCGCCACCACCGGCATCACCCGATGGCGCACATAGTTGCGCAGGTACGAAACGTCCTCGTTGCTTTCATCTTCCCGCCATGGCTGACCGTGCACCTGCAGATAGCTCACGAGCTCATCGTGCGTGAGGTCGAGCAAGGGGCGCACCACAATGTTCCGACGGCGCGGAATGCTCGAAAGACCCGCAGGACCCGACCCTTTAATGGCATTCATCAAAAACGTTTCCGCGCGGTCCGACGAGGTATGCGCGGTGCAGATACGAGCCGCCGTCCGCGGTGCGCCCGATTCGGCACAAAGTTCGCGAACATATCTCCGTGCCGCGGCGTAGCGCACCTCGCGGGCCGCAGCCTCGATATTGCCCGATTCGTTATCAAAATAGGCATGCTCAACACACAGCGGCAAGCCGTATTGCGCACACAGGTCACGTACAAAGGCCTCGTCGTCATCGGATGCCTCCCCGCGCAGATGATGGTTCACATGCAGCACGTGCAAACGCTCGCGCGCAATGGGAGCGACGCCGCGGCCGTCCTGGATATCCAGCTTTGATGTGCAAGCCATAAGGAGCAGTGCCGTCGAGTCCGCACCGCCTGATACCATGAGCACTACGGGGGCAGCGGCCTGCCGCGTTGCCAGAGCGCTCTTATCCGTCCTCGGCGCGGCATGATGTCCATAGTGCTGAGATACCGTTGGCATTCGCTTCCTCCTCTATTCGTCCGCACCCATTGTATCCTTTGGAATCTTATGTCTCGCCTGCACCTTCATATCCTCGGCAGCGGCTCAAAAGGCAACTGCGCACTCGTCGAGGGGCCTCAGGGGCTCATCATGATCGATAACGGCCTGTCCCGCCGCGAGACACTTAAACGCATGGCGGAGCTTGGCCTCTCGGCAGACGACGTCGCCGCTCTTGTAATCACTCATGAGCATGGAGACCATATCAAGGGGCTCGATGTATGGTGCAAGCACTGGCATGGTCCCCTCTTTGCCAGCAGGGGCACCCTTTCATGCAAAGAAAACCTCGCGCATCTGCCCGTGGAGGAATTTGACCCCGGCGACACGTTCCGCATTGCCGGCATCCACGTACAAACCTACTCAACATCGCACGATGTCATCAATCCTGTTGCCTATCGATTCAATGCTCTCGATGATTCCATTGGGTTTGCCACCGACACCGGAGAGTTGTCGAGCAAGGCCATAGGCATCCTCAAAGACTGTCGAGTTCTCGCACTCGAAAGCAACCACGATGTGACTATGTTGCGCGAAGGAACGTACCCCCGCTTTCTTCAGGAGCGCATCCTGTCCGCAAAGGGGCACCTCTCCAACAGCCAGGCCGCCGAAGCCGCGCGCGAACTTGTTACCGATCGCACCGAACAGCTCATCGCCATGCACATCAGCCAGGACAATAATCGTCCAAGCCTTACCGTCAAAAGCTATGCCAACGCGCTTGATGCAAGGCTCGATGATGAGCTCGGCAGCTCTGCCACACTTCTTCAAGGGCCACGGAAGCTCTCGATACGCCCTGCAAGTCAGTATCAACCGACAACTATTCAATAGTCCCTCAAGACAACAAAAGGGGGCTGGGAATCACTTCCCAGCCCCCTTAACTCATACTCTCGATTGAAGCAGAGCCATCATTAGTCGATAGAAATCTTCGTGACGTTCTTCTTCTCGACGATCTTGGGAACCGTAACGGTCAGGATGCCGTCAGCGTACTTTGCAGAAAGACCCTCACTCGAAGCATCCTTCAGGTACACGCCGCGCGTCGCGCTGTACGAGCCGAATTCCTTCTGCAGGAAGTTCTTGCCCTCGTTTTCGGCGCTCTCCTCGACGTTCACGCTGATCGACAGGCGACCCTCATTGAGTTCGACGTCGATGTCATCCTTGGCAACACCGGTCAGATACGCCTTGACCTCGTAGCCATCGCCCTTGTCCTCAACGTCAACGGGGAACGCCTTGGAGGCAATCGAGCTATTCGCCAGGTCGGTCATGTCATCAAACAGATCAAACAGCGAGCTTGCAGAAGGACGGACGCCAAAAACCGAACGATAAGGAACCATGCTTGCCATGTTTACCACTCCTTGTAAGGACTGCCGAGTCATCTTCTAGGTGACTGGGACTTCTTTTGACGCTTTTATATATGCCCAGCAGCTTCTCATATATACACTGACTATAAAGTTTTTTAAGTCTCTTACTATAAGCATATCTAAGCGTCGTTGACTAAGGTTTTAGATAGATTAAGGTTCTTTGAACCGTGCCTTAAATAGCGAGTATGTCCCTGGCAAATTCGGGCACGGGGCTTACAATGAGCGCGTAAGCGTTGTTGATAACGAGCTAAAGGGCACCATGGACGATCAAAGACAGGACAACAGGTTTATGCCGACGCAGAGCGAAGAGTCCACCGCGCAGCCGGCGCGGTTCCATCGCCCCCATATCTCGCAAGAGCCCATCAATGATTCCGAACCCGAGTATGTAACGAGAAATCGATATCGAACACTCGAGGATATACAAACGGGGCGCAAAAATATGGGCGTGGCCTCGGGTGACCCTGTATATCTGAAAGATGCACCACTCTCTAAAAACAGCGCAGACCATGATGGGCCGATGAAAGAATCCGCTACTCAGCAACAAAGAGGGCCGCGGCCCAAGCAAACCTTGACGCATTCGGCTCGCTATCTCGAAACGCCAAAAAAGGGAAAGTCGATCTTCGTTTCGTCAAGCAAACGACGCAAGCAGCATCGACTGACAATTCTGCTTTTGATCATTACTGTCATAGCGATTGCTGTTGTAATTCGATTCGTAGTCTTTAAATAAAAGCACAGCTTCAAAAAGGCAACGAGAGCGACTCATGTAACTGTGTCATTTGCGACCAATAAACGCAAAAAGGGGGAGGCCGCGAGACCTCCCCCTCTCCATTCTCGATGACGGCTCGGTGCCGTCCACCGGTCAGCGGCGCCCTGGCCTCCCACGGGCTGACC
>OLPO01002700.1_pt1 | contig 10736 bp, 11 predicted proteins | sample 1672831 | NCBI WGS metagenome assembly OLPO01 (sample SAMEA3136728, study PRJEB25190) | human gut metagenome
ACAAGCAATGCAACAAGAGAAGGCTAGTATGCCAACATCAAATTAAACGCCACTTGAGCCAAAGCCACCGATTCCGCGATCCGTAACGTCAAGCTCTTTGACCTCCACCAGATCAACAACTGGAACGCGCTGAATAACCAATTGGGCAATCCTGTCGCCACGAGATATATGAATATCGTTGTTTGGATCTAGATTTATCGCACAAACCTTCAGCTCGCCTCTGTAATGCGCGTCAACAAGACCAGGAGTATTTGCCATAGACAGACCCAGCTTAAGGGCCAGACCACTTCTAGGCTGCACAAACCCCGCATAACCATCAGGAATAGCAACTGCGAGACCAGTTCCAATTAGACGCCTCTCAAAAGGCCTAAGAACAACGCTTTCGCTAGCCCTCAGATCAAGTCCAGCATCACCTTCATAGGCATAAGAGGGAAGCTCAACGCTGTCGTCAAGACGCTTAATGGGGAGGCTGATTCTTTCTGCAATCATCGCGACAGACTCCTAAGCTCTTCGCTGAATTCATCGAGGTCTTTAAAGTCTCTATAAACAGAGGCAAATCTGACATAGGCAACTTTATCAACATCAATAAGTCGCTTAAGGACTAGGCTGCCAATCTCAGAGGAAGGAAACTCGGAGATGCCACCATCCCTTAGTTCGCCTTCGACGCTGTCAATAAGGGAATCGAGCTTCTCAATCGGAACATCACGTTTTACTGTAGCAGTGAGAAGGCCTCTCATTAACTTCTGCCGATCGAACGGCTCCTTCGATCCATCCTTCTTAAGGACAAGAAGAGGGACCTCTTCTCGACGCTCATACGTAGTAAAACGATGGCCGCAGCCAATGCATTCACGTCGACGACGAATAGCATCGTTATTTTCAGAAGGTCTTGAATCAACGACCCTCGACTCATCACAGCCACACTTTGGACAACGCATCGAAGCTCCTTTGGAAGGGGTTCACGTTAGTCCTAATCATAAGTAATGAAGGGTAGAAGCGACTCAACGACGGTAAGAGTACTGTTTAAAAACCAGAGCAACTTAAACATTCTAATGGGAAGCAGGGACGCAAATAGTCTGTCCTGGATGAATCAGACCACCATCAAGCTCATTGATTTCAATGATGTAGTCAGCCACATCATTAGTTGTTACGTTATCGATTGGATGTTTTTCAGCAATAGACCAAATCGTATCACCCGAGTGGACTCGAACAATTTCAGTCGCACTATTGCTGAGGGAAGAATTAGTTTCGAGAATGCCAGCATGAGTAATAACGAACCCTAGAGATACGAGAAATACAATGCAGCTGGCAATAAATACGCGCAGCATCAATGCCTCATGCGAAGAAACGCGCCTGACAGCTACTTGCGAAGCAATGGAAGATCGAGGCGAAGAGCAGCAATCGATCACGCGAAATGCAGTAGAAGACTGCTTAAGGGCGGCCGTTCCATCAATTGAAACCCTGTAGTTTCCCGACACCATTGAATTCTCCTTCGCTCCCCTTGTTTGTCCTGTCTGTTATACGTTTTTGACTGGACACTAATAGAAGGGAACAATTGTTCTTACCTAAATTATGTGCAAACATCTGTTCGTGTCAATATGAATCAGAACAAATGTTTGCGAAGGATTCAGAACGGATGTACTATCGAATAGTCGAAAGGAGAATGCGATGACAAAGGGTAAGCTCAGCGCTCGTCAGAACGAGATCTATAAGTACATCTGCTCCTATTCCCAGTCACATGGTTTCCCACCCTCCGTCAGGGAAATCGGAAAAGCGGTCGGTCTTGCATCCCCCTCTACCGTCCATATGCATCTCAAAGTGCTTGAAGACAACGGTCTAATTAGGAGAGACTCTAATAAGCCTCGGACCATTGAGGTTGTATCGAAGGAGAAGAAAGAGGGGTCGGATCTTCCCGAGCCCGAGAAGATTGCTCGAGTTAGTCTTGATTTGGATGCCAATCTGATTTCCCTTCCCGTTGTTGGAAGAGTTGCTGCTGGTCAGCCTATCCTCGCTGAGCAAAACGTAGAAGAGAACCTGAGCCTTCCCACCAGTATTGTTGGTGACTACAGTTCATTCATCCTTCGCGTACACGGAGAATCAATGATTAATGCAGGCATTTTCGACGGTGACTATATCGTTGTAAAAGAACAAAACGATGCTCACAATGGGGAAATTGTCGTTGCCATGATTGACGACTCGGCGACTGTAAAGACTTTCTACCGTGAACGCAATAGGGTCAGGCTGCAACCCGAAAATGAGACTATGGAACCGATTTACGTTAAGAACCCAACAATCATCGGTCGGGTTACCGCACTAATTCGTTCCATTTCATAATGCTTCGCATGACAAATCATCACATCAATCGTTCTGATAGCCCCTGCCCTTCAGCCGACAAGGGCAGGGTTTATCTGTTTGATGCGATTAGAGGTTTCTCAGTTGCTTCAATGGTGTGCTTTCATTTGACCTATGACCTCGTATTCCTTTGGGGTTATGAGTTGCCATGGTTTTATGGTCTATACCAGGACGTTTGGCGCAACTCGATTTCCTGGACCTTCTTATTCCTTGCAGGAATTATGTGCCACTACTCAAGGAACAACGCAGCTAGGTCATTAAAACTTCTCGTTCTATCCGCGCTTATATTCATTGCCACTTCGATAGCGGCTGTCGATACACCAATTAATTTCGGAATCATCTTCTGTCTTGGATCATGCGGTTTTATTGCATGGTCAGTAGAGCGTTGCGGCGGATTGGAGCTTGCAGATAGTAAGTGTCTCCTATTTGGACTCTTATCTCTGACACTTTTTACAATTTGCCTACATGTGCCAAGTGGCTATATAACCACGCCATTTGGCTCGTATCAAATTCCGAGGGCAATGTATTCTAGTGGTCTATTTTCATGGGCGGGATTTCCAGGACCTGGTTTTACCTCGGGCGATTACTATCCGATATTGCCTTATGCGTTTATGTATCTCGCTGGATTGTTTTTTGGGAGACCTATCAAGCATCAAATTGAGCTTTTAAGTCATCCGCCAATTCGTTGCAAAGCGCTGGAGCTGCTCGGCAGACATGCCCTTCTCGTATATATTGTTCATCAGCCGCTGATACTTATACTACTGACATTAAGCTTCGGATGACGCTTGGTCATTGGATATACCTACTGAATACGGGAGTAGCATGGCTTGCATACGCTTCGATGCACTGACCGTTAAAAGCAAACCCTCATTTTCATAGGTCTCTCTAATTACCCTACAGCGCTCATGAGCCATCTTCATTAGATAGCCCTTCGAATAAGGAATCCGAACGGTAAGAATCGAATCTCCTTCTGATGCCTTACGCGAGATTTCGAACAACAATTCATCAATGCCAGAACCATATGCAGCTGAAACGAAAAGACAGCCTGGATACTGTGCGCGCAATTCATCGACTTTCTCAGAGCGAATTAAATCGACCTTATTTAGAACGACGAGATACGGTGTGTCCCCCACTCCAATTTGTTTGAGAATTGAATCGACAGTTCTCAGCTCACGAGACAGATTAGAATCGCTTGCGTCCACAACACGCAGTACAAGGTCGGCATTCTTAACTTCCGAAAGAGTCGACTTGAAAGACTCAATAAGGGTCGTAGGTAGTTTTTGGATAAAACCGACAGTATCAGTAAGCGTGAACTTCCTGCCCTCATCCAAGTCCAATGCTCGCGTCGTGGGATCAAGCGTTGCAAATAGCTCGTCTTTCGCATACACATCTGAGCCAGACAGCCTATTTAGCAGCGTAGACTTGCCCGCATTCGTATAACCAGCCATGGCAACTCGATAGACGCCAGACTCCCAGCGCGCCTTGCTCTGAGTCGAACGGCGAGTATCTAGACGGGCAAGCTCGTTACGCAGGGTGGTCATACGCTTGCGAATAAGACGTCTGTCTACCTCAAGCTGGCTTTCACCCTGACCAAACCTAGAGCCAATGCCGCCTCTCGTTTGCTCACCAACAAGGTGACTCCACATTCCACGAAGACGTGGATATAGATACTGCAATTGAGCAAGCTGAACCTGCAAGCGACCCTCATGCGTTGTTGCATGAACGCCAAATATATCGAGAATCAATGCCGTACGGTCAATAATCTTAACTGGCGAGCCCACAATCTTTTCGAGATTTGATTGCTGAGACGGCGTGAGTTCATCGTCAAAGATGACAACATCGGCATCGAGGCTCTTCACCAGATGAACGAGCTCTTCGGTCTTTCCTGAACCAATAAAAGTTCTCGAAACGGGTTTATCGAGCCTTTGGGTGAGAGAAGCAACGACTTCAGCCCCATCAGTTTGAGCAAGACGTTCAAGCTCAGCCATTGAGTCTTCAAGTGGCCACTCAGAAGACCCTAGGTCAACTCCAACGAGGATGGCTTTTTCAGGCACAAAGGCAGTATCAAAAGGTTTAAACCGTGCCATCAGCGATCCCGTCCAATCGTACGGGCGTCACGAAGAACGACGGAAGCTGCCTCTTCAGGAGAAAGCTCATCCATATCCAAAACATTCGCACGTCCATCTCGCTTAATCCAAGAGAGCTGCCTCTTGGCATAGCGCCTTGTACGCGCCTTCGTACTGCCAATAGCATCATCGAGCTTGATTCTGCCCTGAAGGTAGTCAATGCACTCGGAATATCCGATAGCCTGACTCGCGGTCAAACTAAGCTCTATGCCACTCGACAGAAGCGTCTCAACCTCATCAACGAGACCAGATTCAAACATGGTATCGACACGTGCGTCAATCCTTCCATACAACCGCTCGCGACTCATTGTGAGCGCAAAGATGCGTGACGGGTAATGGGGAGAACGTGACTTTAAGCCCCTATGTCTGACCGCATAGGACGTGCCCTCATCAAGGAGCTCAAGAGCTCGCACAACCCTGCGAACATTGTTTGGATGAATCAGTTCGGCGCTCATCGGATCTCGCTCGTTAAGCATGGCGTATAGGGCACCAACGCCCTTCTCGGCAGCAATCGCCTCATAACGCGAGCGCGTTACGTTCCCAACAGCACCTGCAGGAAACTCCATCTCGTCAATTACGGCATCAAGGTATAGTCCAGTACCTCCGCACAAGACTGGGGTGCGTCCATTGGAGAGAAGGGCATCTACGCAGTTGCGAGCATCGGCCTGGAATAACTCGACCGAATAGTCGTCGCCAGGATCACAAACGTCAACCATGAGCAACGGAACACGTCTTTCGGCGACTGGAACCTTTGCGGTACCAATGTCCATGCCTCGATACACCTGCATGGCATCAACGGACACAACGGCCGAATCGAGGGTCTCGGCAACAATGTCAGCAATCTCGCTCTTCCCCGAAGCGGTAGGTCCAACTATACAGAATACCCTGGAGCACATTACCTCGGATCACCGACCATGGGGCCACGGAGGTACCAGGTACGCGCCTCATCAACATGGACCGTTACCATCTTGCCGACAACAGCCTCAGGGGCAGCACCCTCTGGCAGTGAGAAGTGTACGGTCTGGTTCTTGGGGCTGTGGCCAACCATGACTCGATCATTGCTCTTGGAGATGCCCTCGACGAGAACCTCCACATCACGATCAAGCTCAATTTGGTTCGCATCATAAGCAAGGTCTTGAACAAGCTTCGCAAGTCTGTCGAAGCGTTCCTGAATGACCTCATGAGGGGTCGGGTCGATAATCTTTGCAGCTGGAGTTCCAGGTCGCTTCGAGTAGATAAACGTATATGCCGAAGCAAAGCCAACCTCGCGCACGAGGGACAGCGTCTGCTCGAAATCAGCTTCCGTTTCGCCCGGGAAGCCAACGATAATATCAGTGGAGAGCGCGATGTCAGGCATTGCGACACGAATATCGTCGACAAGCTGCAGATAGTCCTCACGAGAATAATGACGATTCATCTTCTTGAGGACATTGGTTGATCCGCTCTGGACTGCCAGGTGCAACTGGGGCATAACGGCGGGCGTCTCCGCCATCGCGGCGATAGTTTCCGCCGAGAGATCCTTGGGGTGGGAAGAAGTGAAGCGAATGCGCTCGATGCCAGTCTCCCCCACCTTTCGAAGAAGCTCGGCAAAACGAGGCGCACCATAGCGGTCGCGACCGTAAGAATTGACGTTCTGCCCCAGAAGGGTAATCTCACGAACACCGTCATCAACTAGGTGCTCAGCCTCGATTACAACGTCCTCGAAAATGCGGCTGTGCTCACGACCACGAACGTACGGAACGATGCAGTAGCTACAAAAGTTGTTGCATCCAGTCATAATCGGCAGCCAGGCATGAAAAGCCTGTGCCCTATGACTAGGCAGGTCAGAAGAGAAGCCCGTGTACGGCTCCTCAACGTCAGTCTCCAGAGCATGGCCCTTATCGGCAAAAGCACTAGAGAGAAGTGCTGGCAGGCTTGCGATTGCCTGAGTCCCGAAAACAACGTCGACGTTAGGAATGTGCTCGCGAATCTTATCGCCATCGCGCTGCGCGATACAGCCGCCGACGGCGACCACACGCTTGCCACAAGGGGGCTTTGGCGCGCTGACCATAGCAGAGACTTGTCCGTACAGACGGGTATCCGCCTTCTCCCTAACGCAACACGTCATATAGACGACTACATCGGCTTCTTCAGGAGATGCAACCTCAATAAGGCCAATTGAGTCAAGTAGGCCAGCGACACGCTCGGAATCATGCATGTTCATCTGGCAACCAAACGCCTTAACAATATAGGTTTTACCGACAAGCATCGGAAAGTCAGACATCTTATGCCTCCGTCCCCATCTTCTCCGCAACACCCTGCGAAGCTACTGGGGCGCTAATCCTGTGAACATATACAGCAATCTTTATGGCAGTACGATTCTCCCCGCCAATTTCAATATCAGAAAAAGTAGGAGCACAAGAGATGTCTACACCAGTAGGAATCAAGAAGCCCCTGGCTATAGCAATAGCCTTAATGGACTGATTAACTGCACCAGCGCCAACACACTGCAAATTAACGGGAACATTGTCCTTAACCATGCCAGCAATTGCGCCGGCAACAGAAGCTGGCGAAGACTTACTCGAGACCTTCAAGAATTCCATTACGTAACTCCAGTGCGAGAGTGGGATATTTACGGTTCGAATTAATCATTTGTTGCTTATGTTACGACAGATAGTCACAGCCCGCATGACAATATGCCTGCAATTAGCCTAATCATCCTTATCGAGGTCAAAGGTGACAGTGAGACGATTCTTGCTAACACGAACTTTGGGATCCGAGGCAAGGCGCAAGTAATACCTGCTTGCGATGAAATCGAAACCGCGCTCCATAATCCGAGAGAACTCCTCCGCATCCGACGAAGAAAGCCTAAGCCCTCGGCGGTCGCGTAGCAGATCTATCTCCTCATCAGATGAAGTGTCTTTGCGATGGAGTAAATGGGCAAGGACACTTCGTACAGGACGAATCTGCCCAGCAAGAATTCTATGAGCTGTTCGCTCCGACATGTCGAAACCAAGGGAAGCGGCCACCTCCATAAGCTCTTGCGCATCGGAAGCGGCGTAAAGCCTATGAGTAACTGGGAGCTCCTCAAGGTTGTCACAAAACAGAATGCGAGATCTGTCAACGTCGCTAGCAACTCGTTGACGTATGGTTGCAACTATCTCGGCGGGAGACCCAAGAAATACCTCGCATACACTCTTCTCTTCGAGAGCAAACTCGCAACAGGCCCTAATGATGTTGTGAGGGCCGCGTACGACCGACTGCTCTCCATCGTCATTCGTGCCGACACTCGGCCAGCTTGACTGATCCTTACGCTCGGAGAGTCTCGTAGCATCAGTAATCACACGAATGGAACAGCCAAGACCGGCACCGGAGTCCATTACAGATGCAGATTCAGCATTTTCCCTAACAGAATAAAGGGCCATGCCCCTACCATGGACACCCCATCTGTCCATATGCATGGTTTCGAGCTTAGAAGTAACTCGAGCGTCAAACACTCGCTCTTGCATGTCAGAAGGAATGCCATCGCCATCATCCAGAAGAACAAGCGTGCGCTTATCAGCCTCTTTAGTCGTAGCAACAAAAATCTTGCTCGCATGTGCGTCTCGAGAATTGCGAAGCATTTCAACGCATACATCCTCCACACAGCGGATGTCATGCTTTGCTTGCCTTCGCTCCGCCTCGGCAACACGCAGGCGAACAAACCCTTCGCCGAGGTTTTCCTCGACACGAAGGGTTCGCTCGCCTGCTACAGAAGCGACAAAACCAAGGAGGTCTGAATCCTCCCGAGCCATTATCTGCGCCTACTTGGCTACGTCGACAGCGCGGGACTCACGAATGACAACGACGCGAACCTGACCGGGGTACTCCATCTCGTCCTCGATTTGCTTCGCGATGTCATGGGCAAGAACCGTCGCCTCGGAATCGGACACCTTGCCTGGCTCAACCATGACGTGAAGCTCACGACCAGCCTGCATGGCATACGTGCGCTCAACTCCATCATGAGCGTTCGAGATCTCCTCAAGTTTCTCGAGACGCTTGATGTAATTCTCGGCAGACTCGCGACGAGCGCCAGGACGAGCGGCAGAAACAGCGTCAGCGGCCTGAACAAGAACATCAAGGACGCTGCTCGGCTCGACATCGGCATGATGCGCCTCAATGGCGTGGACAATCTCAGGTCGCTCACCATAGCGACGAGCAAGATCAGCGCCAATCACGGCATGGGGGCCCTCAACCTCATGGTCAATGGCCTTACCAAGGTCGTGCAGCAAGCCAGCGCGCTTGTACGGGACGGAATCAACGCCAAGCTCAGAAGCCATGATTCCACAAAGCTCGGAAACCTGAATTGAGTGCTGGAGAACATTCTGTCCAAAAGACGTGCGATACCTAAGCGCGCCAAGAGTCTTCACAATCTCGGGGTGCAGATCGTGAATGCCAGCATCAAAGGCAGCTTGCTCACCAGCCTCCTGAACCCTGTGAGCCACGAGCTCCTCGGCCTTCTTGTACATCTCCTCGATGCGTGCGGGGTGAATACGCCCATCAGCAATAAGGTTCTCAAGAGCAACGCGAGCGGTCTCCCTGCGAACAGGGTCGAAGCTGGAAAGAACGACGGTCTCGGGAGTGTCGTCGATGACGAGAGAGACACCGGAAACCTGCTCGAAGGTCCGAATATTACGGCCCTCACGGCCAATGATGCGGCCCTTGAGGTCATCGGAAGGAATGTGAACCGAAGTTACGGTAATCTCGCCAGCCTGATCGGCAGCACAACGCTGGATAGCGACGGAGAGAATCTCGCGGGCAGTCTTCTCAGATTCAGCCTTTACCCTGAGCTCAGAGTCACGAAGTATCTGAGCCTCCTCCTTGATGGTGTCCTGACGAACACGATCAAGGAGCTCACGATGAGCGTCGTCCTTTGTAAGGGCAGAGATTCGCTCAAGCTCTGTGGTCTGCTGCGTCACGAGCTCCTCGAGGTCGTTGCTGCGACGATCTAGCTGACCCTGAAGACTGGAAAGCTGGTGCTCGCGCTTATCGAGCGCATCATTACGCCTATCGAGAGACTCCTCGCGCTGCATAATACGAGACTCAAGGGCTCGAAGTTCGCCCTTGCGCTGCTTCTCCTCATTCTCGGAAGCCTGCTTGAGATGGAGTATCTCCTCCTTAGCCTCAAGAACAGCCTCTTTCTTGGCGGTTTCAGCCTGCCGGGTTGCCTCGGCGTGGATACGTTTTGCGTGCTCCTCAGCCTCGGCGACCTTAGAATTTGCCTCCTGGACACGTGCGGAGTTCTGGTTCTTTGCAACTGCATATGCAATCGCAGCACCAACCGCGAGACATACGATTCCGATGATTACAAATGGCATTTTGTTAAGCTCCCAAGGTGTGCGTTTCTCTAATGGTTCTGGAAACCGGCATACATAATCACGCCGGAACCCGCCATATGAGAGGCTCTCGTCACCTTGATGGGCAAAATACGCCCATGTTCTCCGACTTTCGTAAATATAAGAGTCAGCCTTAAGGCGGACAAGAAATATCTCAAATAGCTACTTAACTGTATGGTTACAGCCCACTTCTGTCAATCTGTAGTCATTAAACAAATTGCAGGTAAAGATTGAAAAACCAATACTCCACGAACTCTATAGCAGAAATCAAACAACGAATGGAATGGTGAAGCTATTCGAAGTCCCCATCATTCAAAGCCTTACGAACAGCGGAATTAGCAACTCCGTATGCAAATCCCTTCCCTACCAAGAAGCGCATCAACTTGCCGTAGGGGTCCTTTCCAGAAACCCTTTTTCGGAAAACCAAGTTGTAAGCCCTATCCACCTCCGAGTCAGGATCGAAAAACTCGTAGGGCCACCCCTCGACATCGTTGACATCAATTCCCCTCAACGAAAGCTCGCGAGCGATTCTTCGCTCACCCCACCCCGCCGACAACTTCGACCTTATGTAAGCAGAGGCGAATCGACGGTCATCCACAAGCCCGCAAGCCACCGCACGATCAAGAGCAGGCTCTACGATTGATGAGGGGAAGCCGTAATCACATAGTTTGGATGACAATTCAACACGAGAGTAATCACGTCTGTTCACTAATTCCGAAAGCTTCTCCATGGCATGGTTAGTCTCGTAGCGCTTCAACTCAAATAATAGTTCCGCACGCGAGGAGGGCGTCAGACGACCGGACTCACGCGCCCTGTACATCGCTTTTGCCACGATGGCAGGAACTTGAATTTCCTCGACATCTTCGCCTTGCCAAATCATCAATGAGGCCCTAGGCTTGCGCTTCCC
>OLPO01002703.1_pt1 | contig 10732 bp, 9 predicted proteins | sample 1672831 | NCBI WGS metagenome assembly OLPO01 (sample SAMEA3136728, study PRJEB25190) | human gut metagenome
AGTGCAAATTGCTTAATAAATAATTTAGATGAACTTTCAGAAGCAGGAATAAATATATTCAGACTTGATTTTACACATGAAACACCAGAATTAATAGAAAAAATAACAGAATCATTTATAGATGTAATAGAAAATGATTTTGTAGCTGATGCAAAATCACTTGAAGTTTTTGAAGATATGGACACAACATTAGGACATTTATATAAAGGTGTTGAATAAGTTATAAAATGGAGTTAACCAAACTTATGAGGAAATTAATTATTTTATTGCTAATAACAATTATGTCGGTTGGATGTAGTAAATTAAAAGAAAAGTCTTCTGATAATTCCTTAGAAGATTCACAAGCATCATCTAAACAAACACTGCAAATAGATGATGTTGAAGGTTATTGGGAATGTAGATCTAGTGAAGATGATATATTATTGAGAATTGGTTGGAAAAATGATATAGATATATATTACTCAGATAATTCTAAAGAAAATGCATCTTATAATATAATTAAATCAAGATGTATTGAAGGAAATGCATTGCGTCGGCATAATGCGTGTTATAATAATTTTAATTAGAATCAGGTAAAGGAGAACGGGAATCATGGCGGAATCAATGAAAGATTATGAAAAAGAACTGGAAGAATCTATGAAGAAAATAGAAGAAGGTGACATTCTTACAGGAACAGTAATCAGTGTAGATGAAAAAGCAGTAATCCTTGATTTGAAATATTATGCGGAAGGTGTGATTCCGGCAGAAGACTACAGCAGAGAGCCTGGCTTTAGCCTGAAGGATGAAGTTCATGAAGGGGATGAAGTTTCAGCAACCGTTGTAAGAAAAGATGATGGGCAGGGTAATATTCTTCTCTCCAGAGTGGAGGCTGCAGATGTCCTTGCATGGGATAAATTAAAGGAATTGAAAAAATCTGGTGAAGTACTGGATGTTGTGGTAAAGGGAATCACAAATGCGGGAGTTATTGCCTATGTAGAAGGCGTGAGAGGTTTTATTCCTGCGTCCAAGCTTGCACTTGGTTATGTTGAAGATACAGAAGAATATCTGAATAAACCAGTTCAGGTACAGGTTCTTGACGTTGACAAGGAAAGTAAGAAACTGATTTTGTCAGCGAAAGAGATTCTCAGAGAAAAGGCAGAAGAAGAGAGAAAAAAGAAAGTATCAAATCTGGAAATCGGGCTTGTAACAGAGGGAACGGTAGAAAGTCTTCAGCCATATGGTGCGTTTATTGATCTTGGAAACGGACTTTCCGGGCTCGTGCATATTTCACAGATCTGCGAGAAAAGAATCAAAAAACCTTCAGAAGTTCTGGCAGCAGGGGATCAGGTAAAAGTTAAAGTTACAGCGATAAAAGATGGAAAAATCAGCCTCAGTATCAAAGAAGCAGCAGATATAATGGCTAAGGAAATCGAAGAAGAAGTTTATGAAGTACCGGATGCCGGAGAACAGGCAACGACTTCGCTGGGAGATCTTTTTGCAAATATTAAGTTAGATTAATCAATATGAGGATATTATTGTTATGAAAAATCAGGAGAAAATTTTTGTTATAGGACATAAAAATCCGGATACCGATTCTATCTGTTCAGCAATTGCTTATTGTGATATTAAAAACAGAACAACACAAGAAGGAAGATATATTCCAAAGCGTGCAGGGCAGATAAATGAAGAAACAGAATATGTACTGAGTCGTTTTGGAGTACAGCCGCCAGGATATCTGAGCAATATAGGAACTCAGGTAAAAGATATGGATATACGTCTGAGCCCGGAGGCAAATCACAGTATGTCTTTGAAAAATGCATGGGAACTGATGCAGGAAAACAGTATCGTATCTTTACCAATAAGGGAAAAGGATGGTACTCTGGAAGGGCTTATCACAATTGGTGATATTGCCAAAACTTATATGGATACGACAGACAGCTATCTTCTTTCCAGAGCAAGAACTCAATATATGCGGATTGCTGAGACGATTGGTGGAAAGATTGTAGAAGGAAACGGACATGGATATTTTATTCAGGGTAAGATCATGGTTGGAACTGCCAATCCGGATAAAATGAAAGAATATGTCGAAGAAAATGATATGATCATCATGGGAAATCGTGAAGAAGATCATTTACAGGCCATTGAGCAGAATGTAAGCTGTATTATAGTAGGTCTTGGAATCGAAGTTACCGAAAAGGTTCTCAAACTGGCACATGAGAAGGATATTGTTATTATATCGTCACCATATGATACATTTACGATCTGCCGACTTATCAATCAGAGTATTCCGGTAAAATATATTATGAAAACAGACAATCTGGTTACGTTCAGTACAGAAGATTTTACGGATGATATTCAGGATGTCATGATCAAACATCGTCACCGTGCATTCCCGGTAATAAATAAAAAAGGAAAATGTATCGGAACAATTTCCAGACGTAATTTTCTGGATATGCACAGGAAAAAAGTGGTTCTTGTAGATCATAATGAAAAAGACCAGGCTGTAGATAATATTGATAAGGCTGAAATTATGGAGATTATTGACCATCATAAACTGGGAACGCTGCAGACAATGCAACCGATTAATTTCCGTAATCAGCCGGTTGGATGCACTGGTACGATCATGTATCAGATGTACGGAGAGCAGAAGCTGGAGATTCCGGCAAAAATAGCAGGACTTCTCTGCGCTGCGATCATATCAGATACATTGATGTTCCGTTCACCGACCTGTACACTACAGGACAAAATGGCGGCAGGCGCACTGGCACTCATTGCAGATATTTCAATTGAGTCGTTTGCAAGAGAAATGTTTAAAGCAGGAAGCAATCTGAAAGACAAATCTCCGGAAGAGATTTTTTATCAGGATTACAAGAAGTTTATTGCAGAGGGAGATATCTGTTTTGGTGTTGGCCAGATCAGTTCCATGGATGCGGATGAACTTCGTGAGATTAAGGAAAGACTGCTTCCGTTTATGGTTAGTGAATGTGGTCGTCATGGAGTATCAAGAGTATATTTTATGCTTACGGACATCATGGAACAGTCCACAGAGCTTCTGTTTTATGGTGAGGGAAGTGAAGAAATGGCAGTTAATGCTTTTAAGATGGAACCAAAGGATGGAACAATTTATCTGAAAGGTGTTGTATCTCGTAAGAAACAGCTGATCCCGCCGCTTATGGAAGCTGCGCAGATGTCTGGCGGAGATTACGTATAATAGCGGAGGAAAAAATGGCAAAGCAAAGCTGGAAACCAGGAAATATGATTTATCCGCTTCCGGCAGTTATGGTAAGTGTTACAGATGGAAAGGGAAAGGATAATATCATTACGGTTGCATGGACCGGTACGATCTGCACCAATCCACCAATGGCTTATATTTCTGTCAGACCGGAGAGATTTTCTTATCATATGATTAAAGAGACCGGAGAATTTGTAATTAATCTGACAACAGAAGAACTTGCTGCGGTAACAGACTACTGTGGAGTAAGATCAGGGCGTGATGTAGATAAATTTAAAGAAACAGGTCTTACAAGAGAAATGGCAGATATTGTGAAAGCCCCTATGATCAAAGAGGCACCGGTATCTATTGAATGCAGAGTGAAAGAAATCAAGGAACTCGGTTCACATCATATGTTTATAGCAGATGTGGTTGCGGTTCATGCAGATGAAAACTACATGGATGAAACTAATCGTTTTGATCTGAACAGAGCCAGACCGCTGGTATATTCTCATGGGGAATATCTTGGTACAGGAAGAAAAATTGGAACATTTGGATACAGCGTAAAAAAACGTAAAAAATCAGCTCGTAAAAAGACGAAAAAGGCCGCAAAGCCTTGATTTAAAAGAGATTGCAGAAATTTGCTGTTTATGGTAAAATATTCTTCAAGCAATTTGTAAGAGACAGGAGAAATGATAATTTATGAATAATATAACGTTGATAGGAATGCCTGGCGTTGGAAAAAGCACAATAGGAGTTGTTCTGGCAAAGGTATTGGGCTATCAGTTCCTCGATTCAGATCTTCTGATTCAGAAACAGGAAAAGAGACGCCTGTCAGAAATTATAGAAGAAGAGGGTTACAGAGGATTTCAGAAAGTTGAGAATCGTGTAAATGCAGCAATAGATGTAGAGAATACGATTATTGCAACTGGTGGAAGCGTAGTTTACTGCGAAGAGGCCATGGAACATCTGAAGTCTATAGGAACTGTTGTGTATCTGAAATTATCGTTGCAAGCTCTTTCAAAAAGACTTGGAAATCTGAAGGGAAGAGGTGTCCTGTTAAGAGATGGACAGACCCTTGCGGATTTGTATGATGAAAGAACACCGTTGTATGAGAAATATGCAGATATTGTTGTAGATGAAGAAGGAAAAGATCTGGAAGCAAGTCTTGAGAGTCTTTTGGAAATACTGAGAGAGAAATCAAAGTAATTATAGTAACTGCAAAGGTTATAAAACAGTTGCAGTTAACCATCAAAAGCAGGAGAGCAGGAGCGTACTGAGGAAATTTTTATTTACAAATGTGAAATTTGTGTTATAATACAAAACTGAGCTTTTTAACAAAATGTTAAATGTATGATAAGAATTTATTTCTGATATTCGCTTCGACTTGCGAAGTGAAAATAATTATAGAGGTGCTTTATGGAACAGTATGTAATTAAAGGCGGCAACCCGTTAGTGGGAGAAGTAGAAATTGGTGGCGCCAAAAATGCTGCACTTGCAATTCTTTCTGCAGCAATTATGACGGATGAAACAATCCTTATCGAGAACCTGCCTGATGTAAGAGACATTAATGTTTTATTGGAAGCAATTGCCGGTATAGGCGCACAGGTAGAGCGAATTGACAGATCTACAGTAAAAATCAATGGTTCTACGATCAATGATATCAGTGTTGATTATGAATATATAAAGAAAATCCGTGCATCATATTATCTTCTGGGTGCACTGCTTGGTAAATATAAACATGCAGAGGTACCGCTTCCTGGTGGCTGTAATATCGGAAGTCGTCCGATTGACCAGCATCTGAAAGGATTCCGTGCACTGGGGGCATCCGTGAACATCCTTCATGGAGCGATTGTTGCAGAGACTGAGAATCTTCATGGAAGCCATATTTTCCTCGATGTGGTATCTGTTGGAGCTACAATTAATATCATGATGGCGGCATCTATGGCATCAGGTCGTACAATTATTGAGAATGCGGCAAGAGAGCCACATGTAGTTGATGTTGCAAACTTCCTGAACAGTATGGGAGCTAATATTAAAGGTGCAGGTACAGATGTTATCCGTATAAAAGGTGTTGAGAAACTTCATCGAACAGAATATTCTATTATTCCTGATCAAATTGAGGCAGGAACATTTATGTTTGCTGCAGCAGCAACCGGCGGGGATGTTACAGTTAAGAATGTTATTCCAAAACATCTGGAAGCAACGACTGCAAAGCTTGAAGAAATTGGATGTGAGGTTGAAGAATTTGATGATGCTGTACGTGTACGAGCAGGTAAGAGACTTCATCGTACTCATGTGAAAACACTTCCTTATCCTGGATATCCTACAGATATGCAGCCGCAGATAGCAGTAACACTGGCACTTGCGGAAGGAACCAGTATCGTTACAGAAAGTATTTTTGAAAATCGTTTTAAATATGCGGACGAGCTTTCAAGAATGGGAGCCTGCATTAAGGTTGAAGGAAATTCAGCAATTATCGATGGCGTAAAGAAACTGACAGGGGCAAGAGAAAGTGCACCAGATCTTCGTGCAGGAGCGGCGCTTGTTATTGCAGGTCTGGCAGCAGATGGAATTACGGTTGTCGATGATATTGTTTATATTCAGCGAGGATATGAGAATTTTGAAGAGAAACTGAGAAGTCTCGGAGCTGAAATTGAGAAAGTTTCCAGTGAAAAAGAAATTCAGAAATTCCGTCTTCGTGTGGGATGATATAATAAGACACATTAGTAAAAGTGTTACTTGACAATTGTATAAAATCAGTTTATTGTAGTAGCTGCATTATCAATTAACCAAAACTAAATAGAACGGCCTTTTATTCAGAGTGGTGGAGATACAAAGGATCTGTGAAGCCACGGCAACCCCTTGGTTATGAGGAAGGTGCCAACCTGAGCGAGACATATCGAACAATAAGAGGATTGAAGATAATTCAAGACAGTCCTTAAGTTGGGGCTGTCTTTTTAGTTGCCAAAAAGAAAGGACAATTTGAGAAACAATGGAAAAAGAAAGAATTTTATTTACATCTGAATCAGTAACAGAAGGTCATCCGGACAAAATGTGTGATGCAATTTCCGATGCAATCCTTGATGCAATCATGGCAGAAGACCCGATGGGACGTGTTGCCTGCGAGACAGCAACAACTACAGGTCTTGTTCTTGTAATGGGTGAGATTACTACAAGTGCTTATGTAGATATCCAGAAAATCGTAAGAGATACAGTAAGAGAAATTGGTTACACACGTGGTAAATACGGTTTTGATGCTGAGACATGTGCAGTTATCACTGCAATCGATGAGCAGTCAGCAGATATTGCTATGGGTGTTGATAAAGCACTCGAAGCCAAAATGGGTGAGGATCAGATTGATGCAATCGGTGCCGGAGATCAGGGTATGATGTTTGGATACGCTTCTAACGAAACAGAAGAATACATGCCATATGCGATCAACATGGCACACAAGCTTGCTTATCAGCTTACAAAGGTTCGTAAAGACGGAACTCTGCCATATTTAAGACCAGACGGAAAAACACAGGTAACTGTTGAATATAACGAAGAGGGAAAACCGATCCGTATCGATGCAGTTGTATGCTCTACACAGCATGATCCGGAAGTTACTCAGGAACAGATCCACGAAGACATCAAAAAATATGTATTCGATGAGATTATCCCGGCAGATATGGTTGATGCTGAGACAAAGTATTTTATCAATCCAACAGGACGTTTCGTAATCGGTGGACCTCACGGAGACAGTGGACTTACCGGACGTAAAATTATCGTAGATACATACGGTGGAGCAGGACGCCACGGCGGCGGAGCCTTTTCCGGTAAAGACTGTACTAAGGTTGACCGTTCTGCAGCATATGCAGCTCGTTATGTTGCAAAGAATATCGTTGCAGCAGGTCTGGCTGATAAATGCGAAATTCAGCTCTCCTATGCAATCGGTGTGGCAAAACCGACTTCCATCAATGTAAACACATTTGGAACAGGTAAAGTTTCCGATACTAAGCTGGTTGATATCATTCGTGATAACTTTGATCTTCGTCCGGCAGGAATCATCCGCATGCTTGATCTGAGAAGACCAATCTACAAACAGACAGCAGCATATGGACATTTCGGACGTACAGATGTTGAACTTCCATGGGAAAAACTGGATAAGGTTGATGATCTTAAAAAATATCTGTAAGATATGTGAATGTTCTTGAAAACATGACGTTTTTACGAATTTTATAGAAAATTTAGAGATAAGAATATAGTGATATGATATAATGAACGCATATATAGCGAAGAGGGACTTCGGTATTGTGCGTTCATTTTTTTGGGGCTAAACAATTATGAAGTTTTTCAGAAACGAGGGAAAAAATGAAACTCAAAAACAGAATCATTGTAGGATTTATGATGGTAATTCTGGTTCCGATGCTATTGTTTACCGCTGCATTATTCGGAATCAGTGAGTCTCAGCACAGAAATGCGACTAATAATAAATCTGTACAGGAAGAAACTTATGATATTACGATTTCTGATACAGGAAACAGTGAGGCCAGAATACAGATCATGACAAAGGATCTTTTTTTTACGGCCTTTATCATTCTTATTTTTACAGGCGTATCAGTCGGACTGTGGATTTACAGAAGTGTTGCTGCTCCGTTGGTTAAATTAAGGAAAGCAACACAGAATATAAAGGATGGAAATCTGGATTTTGTTTTGGATGTGGAAGGCACAGATGAATTCTCAGAACTTTGCAGAGATTTTGAGGAGATGCGCCGCAGACTGAAAGAATCAGCAGAAGAAAAAATAGCACTGGACAAAGAAAATAAAGAACTGATCAGTAATATTTCTCATGATCTGAAAACTCCAATTACGGCAGTGAAGGGATATGTAGAAGGCATTATGGATGGAGTGGCAGATACACCGGAAAAAATGGATCGCTATGTTCGAACTATTTATAACAAGACAAACGAAATGGATCATCTGATCAATGAGCTGACTTTTTATTCTAAAATTGATACGAATCGAATTCCTTATACATTCAGTAAGCTGAATGTAGAGGATTACTTTTCTGATTGTGCAGAAGAAGTGGGGTTGGAACTGGAAACGAGAGGAGTTCAGCTCTGCTATGCAAATTATGTAGATAAAGATGTTCTTGTTATTGCAGATGGAGAACAGATTCGAAGGGTTATTCATAATATTATCAGCAATGCAATTAAATATATGGATAAGCAGAACGGAATGAAGGGCATTATACAAATACGTGTAAAAGATGTCGGTGATTTTGTGCAGGTTGAGATAGAAGATAATGGAAAGGGGATTGCCGCAAAAGATCTGCCGTATATTTTTGACCGATTTTATCGGACTGATGTTTCCCGTAATTCTTCTAAAGGAGGAAGTGGAATCGGGCTTTCTATCGTTCGAAAGATTATGGAAGATCATGGAGGTAAAGTGTGGGCAACCAGCCGTGAGGGAATTGGAACGATTATGTATTTTGTGTTGAGAAAATACCAGGAGGTACCTATGAAATGAGTAAAATACTGATCATTGAAGATGAAGAAGCAATTGCAGATCTGGAGAAGGATTATCTGGAATTGTCCGGATTTGAAGTGGAAATTGCCAACAGAGGAGATGTGGGCCTTGAAAAAGCTCTTAATGAAGATTATGATTTGATCATACTGGATCTGATGCTTCCGGAAGTAGATGGATTTGATATCTGCCGTCAGGTGCGACAGGAGAAAAATATTCCTATCATTATGGTTTCTGCAAAGAAAGATGATATCGATAAGATTCGTGGTCTGGGACTTGGTGCAGATGACTATATGACAAAACCATTTAGTCCGAGTGAACTGGTGGCCAGAGTAAAAGCTCACATGGAGCGTTATAACAGACTGGTTGGATCAAGTGTGGTAAAGAATGATATTATTGAAATACGTGGAATTAAAATTGATAAAACAGCAAGACGTATCTGGGTAAATGGAGAAGAAAAGACATTTACAACAAAGGAATTTGATCTGCTTACTTTTCTTGCAGAAAATCCAAATCGTGTATTTACAAAAGCAGAATTGTTCCGTCAGATATGGGATATGGAGTCGGTAGGAGATATTGCAACTGTTACGGTTCATATTAAGAAGATACGTGAAAAAATCGAATTTAATACAGCGAAGCCACAGTATATAGAAACTATATGGGGAGTTGGTTATCGCTTTAAGGTATAACAGACATGGAGAGATTATATAGAAAATTAGAGGACTACAGCTGGTCAGATTATTATCCGTTTCATATGCCGGGACATAAGAGAAATCTGGAATCTGTCAGAGGAGAATTTCCTTTTGAGAGAGATATTACAGAGATTGAAGGATTTGATAATCTTCATCATCCGGAGGATATTCTTCTGGAAGCACAGAAGAATATGGCAGATTTGTATGGAACCAGAGAATGTTTTTACAGCGTCAATGGAAGTACAGCAGCACTTCTTTCAGCAATTTCAGCGGCCGTTCCGAGAAATGGAGAGATTCTTGTTGCCAGAAACTGTCATAAGGCAGTATACCATGCAATCTATTTGAGAAATCTGATGCCAACATATATATATCCACAGATGGACAATGAGTGGTGGATAAATGGCGGGATTTTTCCGGACAAAGTGGAAAGATGTCTGGCTGCAAATCCGAATATTAAGGCGGTACTGATCACATCACCCACGTATGATGGAGTTGTTTCAGACGTAAAGGCAATTGCGGAATGTGCACATAAGTATGGAATTCCATTGATAGTGGATGAAGCACATGGAGCACATTTTCATTTTTCAAATTATTTTCCGACATCTGCTGCAGAACTTGGGGCAGATCTGGTGATACAAAGCTTGCATAAAACACTTCCGGCAATGACGCAGACAGCAGTACTTCATAATTGCAGCGATCGTGTGGACAGCAGGCTGATCCGCAGATTTATGGGAATTTATCAGACAAGCAGCCCATCTTATATTCTGATGGCAAGCATGGACGCATGTATGGATACGATGGCAGCAGAGGGAAAGCAGATGTTTCGTGATTTTACCAGAATTCTGGAACAGACGCGAAAGAGACTTATGCAGTGCAATTGTATAAAACTTGCAGAGCCTGAGAGGGGAATTAACGGAGTTTTTGATTATGATCGATCTAAACTCATATTTTCTACGAAAGATTCCCTGATGTCAGGAAGTGAGCTGTATCATATTCTTTTGGATCGTTATCATATACAGATGGAAATGGAATCAGAAAATTATGCACTTGCTATTGCTACAGTAGGTGACAGAGAAGAGGGATTTGAGAGACTCTGTCAGGCAATTGAGGAACTGGACAGAGAGCAGGCAGAACTGATAAAGGCAGGATTACCGGTCAATGAAGAGAAAAATATGGATGTAAGATCCATGCATTTTGTACTAAATCAGATGATGACGATTGCGGAAGCACTGGAGGCTCCGACAGAAAAATGTCCGTTGAAAGAAAGTATCGGCAGAATTTCAGCAGAATTTGCTTATCTGTATCCACCTGGAATTCCACTGTTGACTCCGGGAGAACA
>OLPO01002704.1_pt1 | contig 10724 bp, 7 predicted proteins | sample 1672831 | NCBI WGS metagenome assembly OLPO01 (sample SAMEA3136728, study PRJEB25190) | human gut metagenome
GTGCCGCATGGGGCGATGGCCACAGCGACGAGCGTGTTCATGCCGGTATTGGTTGTGGGCTCGGACATGGCTTATGCCTCCTCGAGCTCGAGTTTGTTATCAGCGATGTCTTGGGCGGTCGCGCGGTAGAGCTCATCGATAAAGGCAACCTTAAAGCTTGCCGGGGCATCGGCGACGGCGGCGGCACGCGTGCCGGCAACGTTGTAGACCGCGGTGCCGCAGATGGCTGCCGTAAACGGGTCGGTGGCACAGGCATACACGGCCAGCACGCCGCCCTGCGAGCAGCCGCAACCGGTGATCTTGGACATGAGCGGGCTGCCGCCGTGGGACTTGGCCACGGTCGTGCCGTCGGTGATCAGGTCGACTTCGCCCGAGACCACAACGGCGCCGCCGGTGTAGCGGGCGAGCGCCACGGCGGCATCGCGGGCAGCGTCTACCGTGTCGGTGGTATCGACACCGCGCACGCGGCTCAGATCGGCCGCCTCGCCCTCAAGACCCCACAGGCCGGCGAGCGCGATGATCTCGGAGGCATTGCCGCGCACGATGGCGGGCTTGTACTGCTTGAGCTCGTTTACCAGCTGGGTGCGCAGACTGCCGATGCCTAGACCCACCGGATCGAGCACCCAGGGCTTGCCGGCGTCGTGTGCCGCCTTGGCCGCGCGGGGAATCGTTTGCTCGTAGATGGGGAAGAGCGTGCCCATGTTGAGATAGATGGCGCCGCCGCCGGCAACGAGCGCCTCGCCCTCGTCGGGCAGATAGACCATGGCGGCCGATCCGCCCACGGCGAGCTGCGCGTTGGCGACAAAGTCGATCGTCACCGTGTTGGTGATGGAGCCTGCCATCGGATTGGTGGCGCGAATCTCCTCCACGGACTTGACCACATTTTGCTTAAGCTGTTCCGAATCAATCACTGCACATGCCTCCTTGGCATAGAAAAGGGGCGCTGTGCATAGACAGCGCCCCTGTAAAGGCGGCATGCTCCCTACGCCAGCATTAACTGACAGGTTCAAAGGATTGGGCCCCATGCCCTCTCAGCCTGGTGGTTTGCACCGCCGGCACTCCCGCATCGAATCTGTTGTTCCCTATACTAGCGCACCTGCCAAAAAGGGACAGGTTTATTTTGGCTGGTCGTTACAATAGGTAGGACCGATACGAATGGGGGCCTTATGATCAAACTTGTGCTGACCGATATGGACGATACGCTGATTCCTGCTGGACACGATGGCGCCAGCGACTACGCCATCGAGGGCATTCATGCCATGCAGGCGGCGGGTCTGCACTTTGGCCCGGTTTCGGGTCGCCAGCCCTCCGCGATGGGCTGGATGTTCAAAAATCGTTCCGAGTGTTTTTCGACTGGCGCGTTCTGTAACGGCCAGGTGATGTTTGTCGACGGCGAGGTTGTTGCCTCCCGTGCGAGCGACAACGGTGCCCTCATGCGTCTTGCCGACTATCTGGAGCAAGAGACCGACGATACCTATCTGAAGGTCTATAGCCTGGGCGATGACTTTTGGGGCAACGATGCCTATTGTGTGACGAGCGACCCCGAGCGCGTTCGTCGCGCCATGGAGTCGGGCGGCAACGCGTGGCTCAAAGGCGAAGAGGCCCCGTGCCGTCCCGTCGTTGATGACGCGCCGGTGTTTAAGGCGAATATCTGGAGTGCCCGTTCGCGTGAGGAGCTCGCGGAGCTACGCGAGCGCGTTGCCGCTGAGGTGCCGGAACTCTCGCTTGTGTTTCCCAACAATCGTGTGCGCCTGTTTGACATCCTTCCGGCCGGTTGGGACAAGGGCTGCGCTGCGCTGGAGCTGGCGCGCGCTTTGGGCCTGACGCCCGACGAGGTGGCCGTATTTGGCGATTCCGATAACGACCTGCCCATGATCGATGCCGTTCCCAACTCCGTTGCAGTCGCCAATGCCAACGAGGCCGTCACGGCTGCCGCGCGCTGGCATATCGGCGCTGCGGCAGACGATGCGGTTGCCGGGGCTCTGCACCAGATTGCCGCCTGCGCCGCGACGGGGGAGATGCCGCCGTTTATGCGTCAGATGGACGCGGCGGGTCTTGGCATCATGAACGTCTAGGGAGAAGGCTATGAAGCTCCAGCAGCTCAGATATGTCGTCAAAGTTGCCGAATGCGGCAGCATCACCGAGGCCTCGCGCCGGCTCTTTGTGTCGCAGCCTTCGATTACCGCGTCGATTCGCGATCTCGAAAACGAGATGGGTGTGCACATCTTTGAGCGCACCAACAAGGGTGTCATTGTGTCCGAGGAGGGCGAGACCTTCTTGGGCTACGCGCGCCAGGTGCTCGACCAGGCCGATCTGCTCGAAGGCAAGTACAAAGGCGCGTCCGAGCAGGTGCCGCACTTTAGTGTGAGCTGCCAGCATTATTCCTTTGCCGTCAATGCGTTTGTCGATGTGATCCGCGAGTTCGATGCCGCGCGTTACGACTTTACCCTGCGCGAGGAGCAGACCCACGAGATTATCGAGGATGTCGCGCATTTGAAAAGCGAACTGGGCATCCTGTACTTATCCGAGCATAACCGCGAGGTCATCGAGCGCATGCTGGCGGCCAACGAGCTCGTGTTCGAAGGACTCTTCTGCGCCGCGCCGCATGTCTTCGTGTGCGCCGACCATCCGCTGGCGGGTCGCTCGAGTGTGACGCTCGAGGACTTGGAAGACTACCCGTTCCTGTCCTATGAGCAGGGCAGCTACAACTCGTTCTACTATTCCGAGGAACTGACCTCGACGTTTGAGCGCCGCAAGAATATCCGCGTGCGCGACCGTGCGACGCTGTTCAACCTGGCTATGGGCCTTAACGGCTATACGGTGTGTTCGGGCGTGATCAGCCATGAACTTAACGGCCCCGGTATTATCTCGATTCCGCTCGATGTGGACGAGTACATGGAGATCGGCATCATTACGCGCAAGAACACGACGCTCACGCGCTACGGCCAAGCCTATATCGACGCGATTCGTCAGCATATCTAGGGTGCTGTGCTCCGCACGGTTCAAGTCTCTTTATGGCAGTCCAGACTGATATAGGAAACATCTATATCAAACTGTTATAAACATATATTTTACGATGGCCACATGAGCGCTCATACTCTGTCTCGGTAAAGCAACCAATGCAAAGGGAGATATCTATGAGCACTTTGATTCAACCGAATGCGCCGTTTCGCGCCGATATCGTCGGCAGCTTTCTTCGTCCGCAGGCCGTAAAGGATGCCCGCGCTGCCTATGCGGCAGGCACGCTTGACGCCGAGGGGCTTAAGGCCGTCGAGGACGACGCCATTCGCGATTTGGTGGACAAGCAAAAGGCCGCTGGCCTGCAGGTGATTACCGATGGCGAGTTCCGCCGCAGTTACTGGCACCTCGACTTTATGTGGGGGCTCAACGGCATTGAACGCCGTACCTCGCGTACGGGCTATATGTTCCACGACGAGGAGACCACGGCCGATACCGCCGTGGTGACCGGCCCCATCAGCGGCGAGAACCACCCCTTCGTCGAGCACTTCAAATTTGTCAAGGCGCTTGAGGGCGAGGGCCAGGTCGCACGGCAAACCATCCCGGCGCCGATCCAGACGTTCTCCGAAGTCACACTCGACCGCTGTGATGGCCAGCAGGAGAGCCTGCGTGCCGTTTATAAGACCGACGAAGAGCTCGCCGATGCCATTGCCGCAGCATACCGCACCGTGATTGCCGACCTGTACGCTGCAGGCTGCCGTAACATCCAGTTTGATGACTGCACCTGGGGCATCTACTGCGATACCGACTTTGTGTCCAAGACCGGCATGAGCCCGGTTGATCTGCAAAAGGTGAGTGAGCTGGGCGTGGCGCTCAACAACGCCGCCATCGAGGGCAAGCCCGACGACCTGGTCATTAACACGCACGTGTGCCGTGGTAACTACCACTCTACCTATGCCTTCGAGGGCGGCTATGACCCCATCGCGCCATACCTGTTCGCAAACGAGGATGTCGACGCATTTTACCTGGAGTTCGATACGCCGCGTGCCGGTGGCTTTGAGCCGCTCAAGTACGTTGCCCCTGGCAAGAAGGTCGTGCTGGGCCTGGTGACCACCAAGGCTGCTGAGCTTGAGGACGAGGATGCCATCGTCGAGCGTATTCACGAGGCCGCAAAGTATGTTCCGCTCGAGAACCTGTATCTGTCGCCCCAGTGCGGCTTTGCCAGCTGCGAGATTGGCAACAAGCTGACCGAGGACGAGCAATGGGCAAAGATCGCGCTGGTCAAGCGCATTGCCGAGCGCGTTTGGAAATAGCGCTAGTGTTTGCAGGTGGCGGCGCGTGCGAGGCATAGTGTATCGCGTACAATGGTTCGGATCGTATCGTTCGGGCAGGTTATCCGATATGCCTGATCGCCCTTCCATTCGAAAGGACATCCATGTCCCAGTCCTCGACGCCCGCCGTCAGCGATGCCATCTACGACGCATCGTCGCTCGGCCGCCCGCGCATGTTCCTGCTCGGTCTGCAGCACCTGTTTGCCATGTTTGGCGCCACCGTGCTGGTGCCCGTGCTCACCGGCCTCTCGGTATCGGCAACGCTTTTGTTTGCCGGCTTGGGCACGCTGCTGTTCCACTTCCTGTCGCGCGGTAAGGTGCCGGCATTTTTGGGCTCATCGTTTGCCTTTATTGCCGGTTATGCCGCAATCGCGCCCAACGGCGAGACCGAGCTTTTGCCCTACGCCTGCCTGGGCGTAGCTTGTGCCGGCCTGCTCTATCCAGTGCTGGCGGTCCTGTTCCGCGCCTTTGGCGCCAAGCGCGTTATGCGCTTCTTCCCGCCGGTGGTGACTGGCCCTATCGTCATTTCCATCGGCTTGATTCTGGCAAGCTCTGCTATCGCCAACTGTCAGACCAATTGGCTTGTTGCCGTTGTCGCCGTGGCAGTGATCGTCATCTGCAACATCTGGGGCCGCGGCATGGTCAAGATCGTGCCGATTTTGCTGGGCGTTGTGGTGAGCTATGCCGTTGCGGCTGCGCTCGGCGAGGTTGATTTCTCGGGCGTTTCCGCCGCTCCGTGGGTCGGTCTGCCCATCGTGTGGGACAACACCGTGTTTGCGCTCTTTGGGCCGCAGTTCGATAGCGGTCTTGCCACGACGGCCATCATCACCATCATGCCGCTGGCCTTCGCGACCATGATCGAGCATATCGGTGATATCTCCGCTATTGGCTCCACCTGCGAGCGCAACTACATTGCCGATCCCGGCCTGCATCGCACGCTGCTCGGCGATGGTCTCGCCACGATTCTGGCTTCGCTCTTTGGCGCTCCGGCCAACACCACGTATGGCGAGAACACCGGCGTGCTCGCCCTGACGCGCGTGTTCGACCCGCGCGTGATTCGCATTGCCGCGTGCTGCGCCATCGTGCTTTCGTTCTGCCCCAAGTTCGCTGCCGTGATCGCCGCCATGCCGGCATGCGTTATCGGCGGCGTGTCGCTCGTGCTTTACGGCATGATCAGCGCCGTGGGTGTTCGCAACCTCATCGAGAACCAGGTCGATTTCCAAAACAACCGCAACGTGCTGGTGACCGCCCTGGTGCTCGTGCTTTCGCTCGGCATCGCGTACAGCACCGCCGGCGCCATCGTGCTGGAGCTGAGCGGCGTGACGATTTCGCTTTCCGGTCTTGCCGTGGGCTCGCTGGTGGGCATCGTGCTCAACGCCATCCTGCCGGGTAACGACTTTGAGTTTGATGTCTCCGAGCTTGAGGAGGCTGCTGAGTAGCAGCTGTGTTCAGCTAAAACAAGATATGGTGCCCATGCGTATATGCGTGTGGGCACCATTTTTAATGTGTCAGTATCCAGTGGATGCCGCGGGCCATGCGTAAGTCGGTTTGGGCAAAGTGATTGCCGGGGTTGAGCTCCAGCGTTGTTGGAATGCCGTGCTCGACGAGCAACGCTTCCATGGCGCGCGTGTCGTCGAGTACGTGCCTCATCATGCGGTTGGGCGTCTTGGTTTCCCTTTTGCCGAGTGACAGGTAGACGGCTTGCGGGCTGCCGGCAAAGGGGGCCGTGCTGGCACGGTCGACAAAGTCGGGAAACCATAGCGACCCCGATGCGCTCGCGGCGCGGTCAAAGGCGTCGGTTTGCCAGAGGGACCAGAGTGCGAAGAGGCCCGCGAGCGAGTAACCGGCAATGCCGCGCCAGGTGGGCGGCTGAGGAAGCGACGACTCGACCTGGGGGATTATCTGATTCAGCAGCTCATCAAGAAAATCGGCAGCTTGGCCGCCGAAAGGCTCGGCATCGCGTACGGTCCCGTCGCATGCCCAGGGGCTCAGCTCGCGATTCCAATCGAGCCCGCCAATGGTGACGAGGGCGAATGGCGGACAGTCGAGCTCTCGGCAACACTTATAAACCTCGCTGCCGTCGCCCACGACCACAGGAAGGTAGATGACAGGCGCGCTTTCCGTATGATTCGAATAAACGGTTATCTGCTTTTGATGCGCTTCCATGACGGGCTTCTCTCAGTGTTGTGATATCGGCAGCCCCAATTGTCGCACGCCAGCGTATGCCGGTTGGGCTAGACCAAAGACAATCTCGTGCATCCCCTGCGGACGCATATGGAAAACGCCACCGCCGGAGGGGAGCTCGGCGGTGGCGTTGTTAAACGGTGCTGGGGCTCGGGGCCTTCGCGGGAGCTGCCATGTGCGCAGAGGCGTCTAAGAACGCTTACGGCTCGCCATGGTGCCTGCGGCGATAGCGGCTGTTCCCGCAAGGACGGTTGCCACGATGGCCGCACCCGAGGTGTCGCCGGTTGCCGCGAGCACGCCGGTAGTCTTGGCTTTCGTGGTTGAAGCCGCAACGGCCTTGGTCGGCTTTGAGCCCTCAGGCTTGGGGTTCTGCTTGGACTCCGCGGGCTTGCTTTCTGCGGGCTTGGTCTCCTCGGGCTTGGGGTCTTCCGGCTTGGCTACCTCGGGAGGTGCGATGGTCGTGCTTTTGGCGACTGCTTTGATATAGAGGGAGTCGACCGTGGCGTCGCCCGTGCCGATGGCTTGGCCTGCCTCGTAGATGCCGTCACGGAGCTTGCGATAGTCAATGACCTTGCCGCCTTCGGGCGTCTGGATGGCGGCGTTCTCAATCTTGATGGTGCCGATTGTCTTGCCGTCAGCGCTCATGGCACGGGCAAAGATTGCCGCTGTATCTCCTTCGGCCGTTACCTTGCTGCGGATGATCGAGATGACTGCGGGTGTGACGCCCTCGCTGGTCTGGGCGATGATGCCGATGTTCTCGCCTTGGGGTTCGCGCCTCGTCTCGCCATCTTGGTTTTCGCTGTAGGGGATGGGGCCGTCGCCGTTCTCGACATAGCGGGCTATGGCCTTGACAACGGAGTCGCTGATGTAGATGTGGCCGCCCTTCTCGTTGGGTCGATCGTTTCTGGTGGAGAATGCAGCCGAAACCTCGCCTTCCGCAAACGCGTCCACGGTGGAGCCGTTCTTGACGACGATGTCGTCCTGGTAGGTGAAGAGGGCGTTGGCGCCACCGTATCTGCCTTTACTTGCACGGACTGTCACGTTTGCATGATCGAGGGTGATGCCCTTGTGGGCATAGACGCCATATTCAACACCGTTTACGTTGAGGGAGGCGTTTGTGGCTGCGAGGCTGCCCTTGGCCTCGACGGCAGCGTCTTTCTCGGAGCTTGCCTCGACCGTCCCGCCACCCTTGATGGTGAGGTTCTTGTCGGCTCCAATACCCTTGTCCTTGGTAGCCCTGGCGGTGACGGCTCCGCTGTCGTCAATCGTGATATTGCCGTTTGCCCTGATGCCATCCGATGCACCCGTGGCGTTGACGTTGCCCGAACCTTTGATAGCGAGATCACCTCCGGCATTGATGGCATCAAACCCAGTGCTCGTGGCGTTGACGGATCCGGCTCCGTCGATGTTGATATTACCCGTGGAGAGGATAGCGTCCTCAGTAGATGTCACGCTGAGCGTGCCGCCCTCGTCGCCTTGGATATTGAGCTCGGCATTCTCGTTAGTGCCATGAGAAACGTTGATGCTTTCGATCCATTCGGCAGTGACGATGTTGGTTCCCGAGTAATTCACGTTGAGCTTGCCTGCGGCCTGGATCTCGCCGCCGTTATAGTTGTTGAGCTTCAAGTCGTCGGCGCCGTCCCACGACCAGGTACCGGCCTTGTCGCTCGCCGCGGTGTTGTACTTGTTGCCGCCGACCTTGACCCATTCCGCTGCGAGCGAGACGCTCGGCATGAGCAGCGAGCTCACCGTGAGCGCGCACACGGCGCCCGCGACGATGCGGCGCGTCACGCGGCGCCAGCTGCCGTGCGCGAGTCCTATGCGACGGCGAACGTCGGGTTCGGCAACATGGGTTCCGGCGGTAGTGTCATTGCGTTTGGGGGTCGTGAACAAGGCTGCCATGGTTGCTCCCGTTCTCATAGGGCCTATACGACTAGATTCAGCGTATCTGCTGGATGTTGCCGGCGGTAGTGCCGTTTGGAGGGCAAAATGGCCAAAATGGGGGAGAAATAGGCCGCACGCCGGCGCAGGGACCGGCGCTAAAAGAAAAGCGCGGGGCCGCATGGCGACTCCGCGCTTTATTGTTCAGCTTTTGCAGCCTTGCCCTTACGCTACGAAGAAGTAGACGAGGAAGGCAAGGGCCGCGATCCACCCGTCCCGTGCGAAAAAGTGTTTACGAGCGCTTGCGGCTCACCACGGCGCCCGCGGCGATGGCGGCTGTTCCTGCAAGGGCGGCTGCCACGATGGCTGCGCTCGAGGCGTCGCCGGTTGCTGCGAGTTTGCCGGCGATCTTGGCTCCCGTGGCTGCAACTGCAACGGTCTTGGTCGTCTTCGTGCCCTCGGACTTGGAACCCTCGGGCTTGGTCTCGCCGGGCTTCTCCTCGGGTTTGATCTCCTCGGGAGGCGCGATGACCGTGCTCTTGGCGACAGCTTCGTCGTAGGGGGAGTCGACCGTGGCGTCGCCCGTGCCGATGGTTTGACCCGCCTCGTAGGAGATGCTGGAGCCGTACTCTTCTTCGTAGCGATAGTTAATGATCTTGCCGCCTGCGGGCGCCTGGATGGGAGCGCCTTCGATCTTGATGGTGCCGATCGCCTTGCCATCTTCGCTTATGGCAAGAGCGAAGATTGCCGCCGTGTCTCCCTCAGCCGTGAGCTTGCTGCGGACGATCGAGATACTCGCGGGCGTGATGCCCTCGTAGGTCTGGGCGAAGATACCGATGTTCAGACCCCTAGGCTCAGGGATGACCGCGCCGCTTTGGTCGTTGCTGTAGTGATCGGGGCCATCGCCACCGGTCTCGACATAGCGGGCTATAGCCTTAACAACGGAGTCGCTGATGTAGATGTGGCCGCCAGCGACGTTTGGCTGGTGGTTTCTGGTAGAGATTGCAACCGAGAATTTGCCTTCCGCGAACGCGTCCACGATGGAACCATTCTTGATGACGATGTCATCCCCGTCAGTGATGAGGGCGATGGCCTGGCCGCCGCTCGCGCTTGTACGGACCGTCACGGTCGCGTGATCGAGCGTAACGCCCTTGTAGGCATAGACACCATATTCAACACCGCTTGCGTCAAGGGAGGCGTTCGTGACCGCGAGACTGCCCTCAGTGTCGACGGCAAGATCTCCCTCGGAGTTCGCCTTGACCTGGCTGCCGCCCGAGATGTTGATGCCGTCTTCAGCCCAAATCGCCGCTTCTTCTATCGAGCTTGCTTCTACCTTGCCACCGCCTTTGATGGTCAGGTCACTGCCTGCGGCGATGCCGTAGCCTTCGCCTCCTTTAGCGATCACTGTGCCAGAGGAATCGATGGTGGTCTTGCCCTTGGATTGGATACCTTCGGTATCGCCCGTTGCATTCACGGTGCCCGAGCCCGTGATAGAGAGGTCGCCCTTTGCCTCAATTCCGTCGGCAGTAGTACTTGTGGTGTTCACGGTGCCTGGGCCAGAAATGGAGAGGTCGCCTGTGGATTTAATTGCATCGGTCTCGGCTGTCACATTGAGCTCATCCGTGCTATTCGAGCTCGTTATGTTCAACTCCGCTTTCTGGTTAGTGCCATCCTGCGCTTTGATGGCGGCTCCGGTGTAATCGGGCTCGGTTTTCACGGTGTTCTTGCCCTCGTACGCAATGTTGAGCTTGCCTGCAGCATTGATCGCACCGCCGTCATAGCCGTTGAGCTTCATATCGTCGGTGCCGTCCCAGCTCCAGGTGCCGGCGGCGTCTCCCGCGGGCCCCGCGGCCGCTTCGTGGCGGACGCCGCCGACGTCCACCCACTCGGCCGCGAGCGAGACGCTCGGCATGAGCAGCGAGCTTGCCGTGAGCGCGCACACGGCGCCCACGACGATGCGGCGGGTCACGCGGCGCCAGCTGCCGTGTGCGAGCAGCGTGCGACGGCGCACGTCGGGCTCGGCAAAATGGGCTCCTGAGGTTTTGTCATTGCGCTTGGGGGTCGTGAACAGGGCGGCCATGGTTGCTCCCATCCTCATAGGGCCTATGCGACTGTATCCAGCGTATCTGCAGGATGTAGCCGGCGGTAGTGCCGTTTGGAGGGCAAAATGTCCAAAACTTGGGAAGCAATACATCGCGCGTCCGTGCGTTGCCTGGGCTTAAAAGAAAAGCGCGGAGCCGCTCGATGCGACTCCGCGCTTTGGTGTTCTGCTTTGGCAGCTTTGCCGCTACGCTACGAAGAAGTAGACGAGGAAAGCAAGGGCTGCGATCCACATGAGCGGCTTGATCTTGGAGGCCTCGCCCTTAAAGA
>OLPO01002706.1_pt1 | contig 10718 bp, 10 predicted proteins | sample 1672831 | NCBI WGS metagenome assembly OLPO01 (sample SAMEA3136728, study PRJEB25190) | human gut metagenome
GAAAAAATGAATGAAACTACCATATTAGTGTGGATTAATATTGCGATAGTCGGTATAATTGCCATAATTATCGTAAAACTGTATTTTAGAAAAGATGAATTAGAAAAAGACGACTCTCCTTTATTGTCAAAGGACAGTTTAAACAAATTAAGTCAATCCAGTGAAAATAATTTATCAAAAACCGCACCCAATAAATCTTTTGTTTCAACATACTTCTCTAAACAAGACCAGCCTAAAGGTACTTCCTTAAGAAAACAAGGCCAAATACCGGAAGATAACTTCAATAGTTATATTGTTCCTGAAACCAACGAACATCTATTTTCCGATAAATCAGAAAATGAAGAAGATCCTGCGAAACATATAAATTTTAATTATGAAACCAAAGTTCAAAAGTTTCAAGAACCAATAAACGAAACCCAGATGGATATTATGAGTAAAAATAACAAAAACACCAAAAAAGAAATAAATGAAAATAATATTTCATTGGAAGAAAAACCAAAACATGAATTAAAAGATTTATTCAGTATCGACGAATTGATTAAAGAATCAAAAAGAAAAGATAGTAAAAGGGAAAAAGAATCTAAAACCATTAAAAAAGAAAAAGAAGATACTACAGAAATTAAAGAAAGTATCAAACAAAGAAAAGCAGGCAAAAAAGAAGACGATCCTATAACTGAAATCAAAAGTGAGTCCATTACTGAAACACCTGCTGAAAGTAAAGAAACTAATCTTTATGATGTTATTAATGATGCATCTAAAGATAAGACTGAAGAAAAACCAAGTGCTGAAGATATAACTAATGCAATCAAAGCTGATGAAAAAGAGGACAAAACACCAAAAGATGAAAGTGTTGCAGAAGTTTTAGGCAAAGGTAAAAAAGAAGAAAGTGCTGACGTTTCAAAAGAAGACAATGTTAAAGATCTTTTAACTGAAGATAAAGAAGACAAAACACCTGATGAAGGAAATGTTGCAGACGTTTTAGCTAACAATGATGAAATAAAAACACCAAGTTTAAAATCTCCAACTAAAATCAATTCAAAAGAAAACGAATTAAGTGTTCTTCCAGCTGTTGAAGAAGATTATGAATTTGGAGCTCCATTAGAAGAATCTGAATTATTTAAAGATGAAGAAGAAACAGAAGAAAATGAATTAGGTGATTTAGATTACAGAAAAGATTTGGCTAAAATAACAAACTCCATTAAAAATTCCAAAATATTTAATGAAGTAAAAGAAAAACTTGCTCCGGAAACCCCAATAACTGAAGAAAAACACATTGCAGATGAAATGTATTTAAGAAATGTTGGCGCATACAATGAAGAACCTGCATTTCCGGAATATGAACCTATTGTAAATGAAAGACATGAAGACTATCCTAGTGACTATGATTATCAGGAACAAAGTCCGGAACAATTACTAAGACAGGAAAATACCCGTAAAGTATTTAACATGGCTAAAAATTCCGAAACAGAAAACACACTTAGAATGAATGAATCTTCAGGTGCAAGCGACATTAAAATAAAAGAAAAACCGGAAAAAAATAATCTTAAAATAAAAATAAACAATGATGAAGTAATTCTTCGTAAAGGTGCTGAAATCATCTTTAAACATGACGGTGAATCATATTCAAGTAAAGTCTATGGAATCAGAGGTAATGACATATCTGTAAAATACAGAGGTAAAAAAATTACCATCAATTCAAAAGACATTAAAAAAATATATTAAAATAAGAAAAAATTTTTCTTATTTTTTTATTCATTTAACCTGTAACTTTCTTTTTCTACTATATATTTTGCTTTTCCTATTTTTAATGAACGAATCATATTTAAATAAAAATCATCCAATTCTGCATCCGCATAAGGATATACAAATTCAAAAGAATACAGATTATTGTCTTTAACAAATAGGAATTCATTGCAACGGGCAGATACTTCACCATCATCTATAGAAGAAATAGCTGAGTAATAAATATCTTCATTAATAGGGAGAAAATCAGAGAAAATCAATTCTCCATTACCATTTTCAAAGTTTTTTTCAATACTTTCTTTGATATCAACCAATCCAGCCAGTGTAGGAGTAACTGATACCTTAATAGTCATAGGTTTTGTTGGATCAACTAAAACTAACTCAACAAATTCCTCTGTGCTGTTTATGCTTTGAAATCCTTTAGGAATTGGGAGAGTGATATATCCGTTAGTAAACAGTGTCATGATTTCTACCTATTTATGAGCATAATAAAATACTAACTCATTATCTTTAATTTCATCCAAACGGGCAAATCCAACTCTTTCAAATTGCACTACATCCCCAACTTTTAAATCTTTTAGTGCTCCTTCACCAAGACCTGTTTTTGTAGATGCATCATCCATAACAATACTTACATTAACATTGTCTTCAACCGGAACCCATTGAATGATTTTAGCTTTCAAATCTCTTGCCTGTTCAAAAGAAGTTGAATTATAAGTAATTTTATCTCCGTCAATATCAACATTTACTGCATCCATCAACCGGGATATTCCATCTTTAACGTCTTCACTAGCCAAATATGCTTTTCCTGCAAAGGGCAATATTCTGTTTCCCCTGTCTTCATGGTCTGCATGTAATGGCCTTTCGATATCAACAGCTCCATCTTCATATCCGTCAACAGTTATTTCAACCGGATTTTCTACAAAGAAATAACGGTTAGCTATTGGTTCTAAGAAATTACGATTCAATCCGTAAATCTTTTTCCAGCTAATAGCTGAATCAGACATTTTAACTCCGATTTCAGTAATTAAATTGTATATTGTCTGAGGCTGGATTCCCCTTCTGGCTATTGCTTTTAAGGTACCTAATCTCGGATCATCCCATCCTGAGTATTTACCTGAGCTGATTCCTTCCAGAGCTTTAGAAGTACTTAATGCAATGTCTTCCATTTTTAACCTACCATAATGGATAAATTCAGGAACATCCCATCCCATATGGTCATAAAGGTATTTCTGTTTTTCACTGTTTGCCAAATGGTCTTTTCCTCTAAGTACATGACTCATACCCATTAGATGATCGTCCACAGCTACTGAAAAGTTCATCATAGGGTAAACTCTGTATTTATTCCCTAAACGTGGGTGGGTTTCTTCTACAATACGCATAGCTACCCAGTCACGAATAGCCGGATTTTTATGATTGATATCTGTTTTTACTCTTAAAACAGCTTCTCCAGCATGCATCTGATCAAATTTATCCCATAATTCAAGGTTTTTCTCAACACTGTTGTCCCTACATGGGCAAGGTTTACAGTTATCTTTAAGCTCCTTAAATGTAGCACCGTCACATGTACACATGTAAGCAGCACCTTTTTCTATCAATTGGCGAGCATAATCATAATAAATCTCAAATCTGTCACTTTGATAGTAAACTTCATCTGCTTTTATTCCCAGCCATTCCAAATCCTGAGGAATCAAATCATATGCAGGTTCGAAAACTCTTTTAGGGTCAGTATCTTCTATTCTTAAAATAAGTTTACCGCCATATCTTTTAACATATTCTGCATTTGGAACTGCTGCACGGGCATGGCCAATGTGTAGAGGTCCGCTTGGGTTTGGAGCAAATCTCATTACTACATTATCATGAGAACCTGGAAGCTCCTGAAGACCTTCTTCTTTTTTCTGTTTATTTTCTTTTACTTCCACATGATATTTAGCCATTTGAGCTGACTGTTCATCTTCACTTAATTTGTTAACCTGAGCTACAATTTTTCCTGCAATTGGACCAATTTCTTTTGCTCTACTTCTTAAATCCGGTTCCTGACTCATAATTGAACCAATAACTGCCCCCGGATTTGCACTTCCTTTATGCTTAGCAGCATTTAATAAAGCATGTTTATAGACAATTTCTTCTAAATCATTCATAAAATCATCATCACAATTTATATAAAAATAGTAATTAATAATATAATTTATTTACTTGAAAATATATAAATATTCACTAAGAGTAGTTATTTATTTTTACGGAGTTGAATAAAAACTTAGGTATGATATAATGAGCAGTAAGCTTGAACAAGCAAAAGAGTTAATAAAAAATGAAGAATATAAAAAAGCTCTCGATATAGCTAAAAAAAGACATGGAAACGATAAAATAAATGAATACTTGATTATTTTAGACTTATTAATTCAAGAAAAATATTTGCCTGCAATTGAAGAAAGGGGTCACTATCACCAATATTACGACCCAAATCATGACAATGGAGATTACGGTGAAAAATATTTTGATATGTACTTGGAAATAGAGCCCCAGTCAATTAACGGATTATGTGATAAAGCAATGTCTTTATCCAATAAAAATAAATTAACAGAAGCTATTGGATATATGGATAAGGCTTTTAAAAATTATGATGCATATTCTCAAAAAGAAGAGCCTAGAATTAGCCATGAAGAAGTTAGAATGGGTAAAATTGAGCTTTTAATGCAGGACAATCAAAATAAAAAAGCATTAAATGAAATAAACAAATATGAAAAGAAATTCGGTCAAAATAAAAAAGAAATTTTCTACAAAGGCCAGCTTCTTGAAAAAACCGGCGAATATGAAAAGGCACTGGAATATCTGGATAAAAGTTTAGATGAAGACCACACAATAATAGCTTTAAATTCAAAAGGAAATGCATTATATGAATTGGGAGAATATAAAAAAGCTTTGGATTCCTATAATTCATGCATTACTCATGAAAAAGATGTTAAAGATGACTTGGAGTTAGTTACTAATTTCAATTATAAGGCTGCATTTTGTAATGTTGAACTTGGAAACTATGATGAAGCGGTCAAGCATTTAAACAAAACCATTGACATGTTGAATGAAAAGGGCAGATTAGATAAAAACCTTGAAGATATTTATCAAAAATGTTCCTTTGAAAAAGACAGATTAATGTATAAAAATAATGTGGAAGACAAACGCTTCAGTAATTTTAAATTCCTATCTACAAAAACATCAATAATTGCCCTTATAATTATTATAATAGCTTATATTATCTTAAAAATTATTGGATACTAGTGATACTAAATGAAAATGATTAGACTTGGGAAAACAAATTATAAAGTTAACAAAAATGGATTCGGAGCACTTCCAATACAAAGAAGAAATAAAAAGGATTCCATCGAAATCATACAAAAGGCATATAATAATGGAATCAATTTCTATGATACTGCCCGTTTTTATACAGACAGTGAGGAAAAATTAGGTGCCAGTCTTAATGAAGTACGGGAAAATGTAATTATTGCAACAAAAACCGGAGCTGAAAATGCAGAGGATTTCTGGAAGGATTTAGAAACTTCCCTTAAAAATCTTCAAACAGATTATGTGGAAATTTACCAGTTCCATAATCTTCCATTTTGTCCAAAACCTAATGACGGATCAGGACTTTATGAAGCAATGCTGGAAGCTAAAGACGAAGGGAAAATAAAACATATCGGAATTACTTCACATAAATTTACAATAGCCAAACAAGCTCTTTCAAGCGGACTTTATGAAACACTGCAATTTCCGTTTTCATATTTAACCGATGCTCAGGAACTAAATCTGGTTGAAAAATGTAAAAAATTAGATGTCGGATTTTTGGCCATGAAAGCTATGGGCGGAGGATTAATCACAAACTCAAAAGCAGCATATTCATTTATGGCAAATTATGATAATGTATTGCCTATCTGGGGAATTCAAAGAGAGTCAGAATTGGATGAATTTATATCCTATCAGGAAAATCCTCCGGTTTTAGATGATAAATTAAAAACCACTATAAAAAAAGACAAACAGGAACTGGGAGACGACTTCTGTCGAGGATGCGGCTATTGTATGCCCTGTCCAAATGATATTGAGATTAATACATGTGCCAGAATGTCTTTATGGATTAGAAGAATGCCTACACAGCCTAGTTTAAGTGAAGATTTCCAATCTAAAATGAAACAGGCCAAAAAATGTGATGAATGTAGAGAATGTATTAAAAAATGTCCCTACAGTTTAAATATCCCTCAATTACTTAAAGAAAATATTCAGGATTATGAAAATATCTTAAACGGAAAAACCATCGTAGATTGATAGGTGAAATTAAATATGGTAAATAAAAAAGCGATTAAACTAATAAACAACGAAGAATATGAAAAGGCAAACCAGCTTTCATTTATATTATTTCAAAAAAAGAACATGAAAGAATTTTTAGAAATCAATAATTTGCTTCTGGAAAAAAATTACATACCTGCACTTCCTCTAAGAGGTTATTACCATCTAATTGAAGACGCATATCATGACAACAATGATTATGGTGAAAAATACTTCAATAAATATTTGGAAGAACGGCCAGACTCAACATCCATTCGTTTTCAAAAAGCTATTGCATCATCTGCAAAAGGAAATGAAGAAGAATCCAAACAAATTATTGACAATCTTATTGAGAATTATCATGAAAGTCCATACAGTGATGAACTAATCACCTGTGAGTCAAAAGAAAAGCTTTGCGAACTTAAACTAATTTACACTTTCGAAAAGGAATCAGACGAAAATTGCCTGAATTATGCAAATAAACTGCTTGGCGAATATCCCGACAGCATTTTAGCCATGCTAATAAAAGCCAAATTATTATGTAAAAATAATGAAAATCAGGAAGCTTTGAAACTAGTTAACAAATGCCTGAAAAAAGAAAGGGTTATTGAAGGGGTTCTTATAAAAGGAGACATTTACATTAATTTAAACCAACACGAAAAAGCTATTAAATGCTTCGATATTGGAATAAAATCATTAAGTGGAAGTAAAGAATACCTAAGTATTGAATGGTATCACAAAAAAGCTCTATCATTAATTCAATTGCAGAAATACGAAGAGGCAATGAAATGTTTAAATAAAACAATGGACATAATCCTTGCTATAGAAATTCGTGCCGATTTAAATGAAGAGGGAATAAAATTATTGAAAGATTGTGAAAAAGAAAAGCAGGAACTACTTAATATGGGCATAGCTGATCTTAAATATAGCAAACACACAATTAATTTAAGCAAATTAGTTTATATTTTTTTAGCTCTGGCTATTTTAGTTAATTTTCTGCCTGTTAATGGCACAGTTAAATTAGCTGCAAATATAATATTTTTAATTACTGCTGTAGCTTCACTAGCTAAACAGATTTATGAATCACGTTTTTAGGTAAATTAAAAAAAAGGAAGTAAATGCAATGAAACAGACTATAACCAATCCGAACGAAGTTGACTGGCTTAAATATTGGCAGGAAGCACTCAAACAAAAGACAGACAAAAACAAAGACTGGGATAAAGCAGCTCCCCATTTTCATAAAAGAGCTAAAAAAGATGATTATCATGATTTATTATTCTCAAAGCTTATTTTAAATGAAAATGACAGTCTTTTAGATTTAGGCTGTGGTGAAGGGTCAATTACCCTACCTATAGCTAAACAAGTTAGAAAAGTAACAGGTGTTGATTCATCAACTAAAATGTTGGAACTATTAAACCAAAGAGCTCAAGAACAAAATATCAAAAACGTGGACACTATTTTAAAATCCTTAGAGGATATTAGTTATGAAGAAATTGGAGATTATGATGTCGTACTTGCTTCAAGGTCATTAAATGGAATAATCCCAATTGAAGAAACTCTTAAAACAATAAATGAAATAGCTAACAAATATGTTTTTATCACTTTATTTGGTCCTGAAAATTGGAAAATAGAAAAAGAATTCAATGAATACATCGGAAAAGAAAATAAGCCGTTTCCAGAGTATAATTATATGTTTAATATACTCTACAACATGGGGATTTATGCCAATATAGAACGCCTGGACATTAAAGCATATAGAGAATACAGCAGCATTGAAGAAGCTATGGACAACGGTAAATTTAGGCTGGATTTACTTAATGATGATGAAAAAGCACAATTGAGAAAATACCTTAATGAAATTCTTAAAAAAGATTCTGAAACAGGAAAATTATACAATGAAAAAGATAAAGCTGACTGGATTTTAATTTGGTGGAAAAAGTAGTTATTTATAATTTTCACATTATAAATAACCCTAATTACACAAATCTTTTCAGCAATCAAAAAAGTAAAATAAATGATTTTAATCAGATTTAATCATAGTTAAAATCATTTTATATGGCATATTAACAGCTTGAAGAGCATGAGGCTCATTAGCTGGCATAATAATCATTTCACCTTTTTTTACAATATTTTTATTACCTGAAATAGTTATTTCTGCTTCACCATCAATTACTTGAACCATAGCATCAAATGGTGCAGAGTGTTCACTTAAGCCTTGACCTTTGTCAAATGCAAAAAATGTTACTGTTCCAAGCTCTTTTTTGATTACTTCCCTACTAACTACCGTATCTTTTTGATAATCAACCAAATTTTCAATGTTTAAAGATTTAGCTTTAATATCTTCGCTCATTTTATTCGCCCATTATTTTTTTAATATCTTCAATCGGATCACCAATTGGTGTTAGATTATATGTATTTACTAGGTAATTAAGTATGTCTTCATTTGCCCATGCAGGTAACACAGGTCCAATAAGCATATCTGTTTTGCCCAGATATAATAAACTCCATAAAATAGCTGCTGCTTTTTGTTCCATCCAACTTAAAACAATAGTAAGTGGTAATTCATTTAATCCAACTCCAAATAAGTCACATAATGCAAGTGCAATATCTACTGCAACAATTGCATCATTACATTGACCTAAATCTATAAGTCTTGGTACTCCTTCAATATCTCCCAAATCCAAATCATTGAATTTGAATTTACCACAGGCTAATGTCAGTACAACAACATCTTCAGGTAAGTTTTGTACAAATTCTCTGTAGTAGTTAGATTTAGGGAATGGTCCATCACATCCTCCTACTAAGAAGAATCTTTTGATTTTACCTGCTTCAACCAATTCTTTAATCTTATCAGCAAGTGAAAGCACTGTAGATGCTCCAAATCCTGTAGTGATTGTTGTTAATTCTTCAGCATCTAAACCACCTAATTCAATAGCCTTGTCAATAACTGGTTTGAAGTCGTAATTTTCTACTACTGGAGTATCCGGTAATTTAGCTACATCCATAGTGAAAATTCTGTCTGCATATTCATCTTTTGGAAGCAGTACACAGTTGCTTGTTGCTACAATAGCTGCATTATATTTAGAGAATATGTCTTTTTGGTCAAACCATGCTCCTCCAAGCTGACCTGCTAAATTTTCATATTTTCTAAGTTCAGGATAACCATGTGCAGGCAACATTTCAGAGTGAGTATAAACTTTTACATCAGTTCCTTCAGTCTGTTTTAACAATTCATCTAATGCTTTCAAATCATGACCTGTAACAATTATTGCTGGACCTTCCTGTGCACCTACTTTTACTTCTGCAGGTTCCGGCTCACCATAATGGTCAATATGTGCTTGTTTAAGCATTTTCATTACTTTAACATTGGCTTCACCAGCTTCCAGTCCCAAATTAATCAAGTCTTCAGCATCAAAATTAACATTAGTTAATGTGGAATACAATCCTTTAGTTAAGAATTCATCAACATCAGAGTCTTTAACTCCCAAAACGTTTGCATTATAATTGTATGCACTCATTCCTTTTAAAGCAAAAATCAAATTATCCTGTAATCTAGCTACAGTTGGTTCTTTGCCACAAACTCCACGTACAGTGCATCCGGTACCTTTTGCAGTTTGTGAACATTGATAACAAAACATATCTACCATAATAACCACCTCATTATTTATTATAATAACAGTTGATTTAATCCATTATAAAGATTTTGTAACTTGTTAAGGGTGAAAAGTAAGTTATATTAATGGATAAAACAAAATAATTACTATGAAACAGGAAGACATCAACTTATTAAAACAATTGGGGCTAACCACATACGAAGCTAAAGCATATATTACATTAAGTTCACTAATTCAGGCCACAGCTGATGAAATAAGTGACAAATCAGATATACCAAGATCCAAAATATATGATGTCTTAAAAAGATTAAATTCAAAAGACTACATCAAAATAGAAAGTGGACGGCCCTTAACATATCATGTAAATCCTCCGATTAATGTATTGAAAAGGGAAAAAGAAAAATTTATCAGAAGAATTAATAAAACCGGCGAAAATCTGAATACATTATATGAAAAGAAAATATCTGAAGTTGAAGCTCCAATTTGGAGAATAAGTGGCCTGGACAATATAATCGATAAAGAACTGGAAATCATCAGACAGTCTAAAAAAAACAATAAATATGAGAATAGGATTTTTACTTCAGGACGAAGGATCCAAATTAGTTTATGAACTTCTTTTAAAATCTGAAAATGTTAAAATAAACCTTATGGTTTCACCTTACTGCCGGATATCCTACAAAGAATTTAATATTTCCAAATTAGTTAATCAGAAAAATGTAAATGTCTATACAACGGATATTCCTTATGTTAAACTGTTAATATCTGATTCAAAAGAAATGATGCATATATATTCAAAATTTTCAAAGGAAAATGGTGAAATACTTCCAAATACTGCTATCGGAATCTGGAACCAGTACGAAGAAATAGCAAACAACTATAATGAACGATTTGAAAATCAGCTAAAAAAAATAGCTAATAATAATGTGAAACAGTAAGTAAAAATAAACCTGCTAAAAACACTATTATTAAAGTTAAAAATAAATCATCCCTATTTTCAAATTTCTCATGTTTTATATTTACTATTAAAGGAATTAACGGAAGCATTGG
>OLPO01002711.1_pt1 | contig 10709 bp, 9 predicted proteins | sample 1672831 | NCBI WGS metagenome assembly OLPO01 (sample SAMEA3136728, study PRJEB25190) | human gut metagenome
GCTACGAGGCCGGTGCCAAGACCGTTGTGGTCCGCTGGGAGGATGACAAGCTGACACGCCTGCAGATGGAAATGGCCGCTGAGAGCGACCTTTGCGCCATGAAGCCCTACGAGCTACGCAGCTACCTCGATTACGCTGAGGACCCGGACGGCTGCTGCACGCTGGCCATCCATGCCGCAGACCCCGAGGCGCTGGCGGGGCTGGATGCCGGCAAGCTGAACCGCGTCAACCTCGCGCGCCGCACTTTTATGAAGCCCTGGCAGGCCTACACGATGAACGACCGCGTGCAGTGGTGTGTGGCCGCCGTGCCCGCCCCGGGCTGGGCCGCCAAGGTGTTCCCGGACCTGCCGCTTGAGGAGGCCATTGAGAAGCTGTGGGCGCTGATCTTTGATGTCTGCCGCGTATCGACCGGTGACCCCGTAACCGCATGGAAGGAGCATGTTGCCCGCACCAAGGCTCGCCGCGACCACATGAATGAGCTGAACCTCGACCGCATTCGCATGACGAGCGCCAACGGCACCGACCTGACCGTGGGTCTGGCCGAGGACGCCATCTGGGAGGGCGCGTCCAGCAAGACGGAGGGCGGCATCGAGTTCATCGCCAATGTCCCTACCGAGGAGGTGTTCTGCGCACCCCACCGCGACCGCGTTGACGGCCGCGTCTACGGCACCAAGCCCTACGCTTACAACGGCCAGCTGATCGAGGGTTGGCATGTCACCTTCCAAAATGGCAAGGTCGTAGAGCATGGCGCTGAGAAGAACGCCGAGCTGCTGGCCGAGCTGCTTACCACCGATGAAAACGCCAACCGCATCGGCGAGATTGCACTGGTGCCCGCGTCCAGCCCCATCAACCGCAGCGGTGTTCTGTTCTATAACACCCTGTTCGACGAAAACGCCGCCTGCCATATCGCCTTCGGCGATGGCTACCCGACCAACATCAAGGGCGGCTCCGCCATGAGCCGGGACGAGCTGCTGGCAAAGGGCCTGAACAGCTCCGCCATCCATGAGGATGTCATGGTCGGCGCGCCCGACACCCATGTCGTTGGCGTGACCAAGAGCGGCGAGGAGATCACGATTTTTGAAAACGGCGAATGGGCGTTCTAAGACGCACCCCGGCGCCGATCGACTGTGACCGCCCGGCATCTGCCGATTTTTTGCGGGTGCTGGCGGCGTGGGCCGTGGGGGCGTTCCACATATGGCAGCAAAGCTGGTACAGCCGCCCCGCTGCGGAGCATTGGCTGCGGGCGGGCAGCGTTGGGGTGGACTTCCTCGTTATGCTGTCGGCGTTCTGCCTGTTCCTGCCGTGGGCCAATGCGGCAGCGCAGGGCAGACCGCTGCCACAGACCCGCCCGGCGGAGTTTTACCGCCGCCGCGCCGCGCGGCTGCTGCCGGCCTACTATGCCAGCCTGCTGTTCAGTCTGGCGCTGGCAGTGTATCGCAGCGGGTGGAGCAGGACACTGACAGTTGACCTTTTCACACATCTGACGCTGACCCAGCAGCTTTTCCCGGCGTGCTACATTGGTACGCAGCTCAATGCGGTCAGCTGGACGCTGACGGTGTTTGCACTGTTTTATCTGGTGTTCCCGCTGCTTGCACCGCTCTGCGCACGGCATCCGCTGCCGGTGCTGGGGGTGCTCTGCGGCGTGCAGCTCGTCTACTCGCTCTGGGCGCTGCCCCAGTACGGCGGGTATGCGTACCCGCTGCTTTTCAACCAGTTCCCGGCGTTCTGCGGGGCGCTGGCGGTCGGCATGGCGGCGGCGCTCGTCTTTGCAAGGCTGGCGCGCGGCGGCTGGACACAGCATTTTCTGCTGCGCGCGGGCTGCACGGTGCTGGGCGCGGCGGCGCTTGTCCGGCTCAATGCCCTGATGCACGCGCAGGCTGCGGCAGCAGAGTACCAGCGCTTTCAGCTTGTGAACCGTATGCCGCTGGTCATTGCGGCTGCAGCGGTCGTGGTCGGCTTTGGTCTGGGGCTGACGCCGCCCGCCCCGGCACGGCGGCTGCTGCGCGGGCTGGCGGCGCTGACCTACAGCTTTTACCTCTGGCATCAGATGCTGACGGTATTTTTGAAGTATGACCTGCATCTGCCCGCCTGGCAGGGTGTGACCCCGCCCAACCAGCTGGGGGATAAGGTCTGGATGCACCGTGCCGATATGTTGTACTGGGCCGCCGCCCTGACCGTTGGTGCAGCGGCGTATTTTTGGATTGAGAAGCCCGCTGGGCAAACTCTTGGTCTTTCCCAAGCGGAGGCGGCCCGCAGGGACGAGTGAAAAATGATGGTCTGGATACTGTCCGTATAGGAAGGCGATTGCCAGACTGTATCTTTCTTGAAAAGCAACAGCAGTGGTAGAAAAAGCGTATTGTAGCGTGGACAATGTATGCACTGACCCGTTTTGTGTAAATGACATGCCGGGAATGTGTTGCTGCGTCAAGTTGGCGGCAAACAATATTCGACTCTACAGGCTGTGCGTGAAAACATATCCGCAGCCCGGATGGAACAAAAGGAGGATTGCCCATGAAAAGGACTGTATTGTGCGTATTAGCGTTGGCGGTGCTGCTGACTGGTTGTGCAAAAAGTGCAGACAGTGCTGCCGTTGCGAATGTACAGATGCGCGTGCAGGACGGCTATATTCAATATTACAATGGCACTGACTGGGAAAACCTGATTTCCACTGAGGAGTTGAAAGGCGAAAAGGGAGACAAGGGTGACCAAGGCGAAAAAGGCGAGCGCGGCGAGACCGGCCCGCAGGGGCCAAAAGGCGATAAGGGTGACCCCGGCGCGAACGGAACTAACGGCCTAAACGGTGCCGATGGTAAAGATGGCAAGGATGGTGCCAACGGTAAAGACGGCAAGGACGGTGCCGATGGAAAGAATGGGACCAATGGCAAAGATGGCATCGCCAGCATCCCGGGCATTACCAAAGAACTACGCGCCAGCATCTACAATTATTATAATTTGTTTGACAGCACTAACATTTGTGGCCATCTCCAGATTGATAATATTGAGAAGGCTGTTATGGATCAGAGGTCGTTTTGGGAGAATGATTCGAACAAGCTTCGTCACATCAGCTTTTTAATGAACGAAGATGGCCGACTTTCTCTCACCGCGGTAGCTGAACCCGGCTGGGTATTCGTCAAATGGGATGATGGTGTAACTACCCCATCCAGAGTGATTACCTACACGGATGATTCTGGGCTGATTGCTTATTTTGAACCTGTCACGCCGCTTATTTCTTGGGATTCAATTACACCTCTTAGCAGCGGAAGCGTTGCCGAATTGTCACACCCCTACAGTGTGAAAGAACCGTGGATTGACATATCCTATATCGGCGATATGTGGACGGATTCGCAAAGTCTGCTTGGTGACGGTTTCCTTGTTGGAAAAGATAAAAATGACCAGCTTGGTAAATATGTTTCTATCAAACATAGTACAACCACAACCATTCGCTACGGTTCGCTGTCCTCGTATCCCTCTAACGAGTTAAATACTTGCATTTATAAGGGCGGACACCCGCTTTCGCTGACTACTATACGGAAATCAAACTACAACATTTCCACTCTGCGTATCCAAGTTCTTGTAGATGGGAAAGTCGTTGACCCGGAGACGGTTTTACCGAAGCTTAGCACCGTGGATTGGCTTTACGCGAAAGGTGAAGCCCCGATACCAACTGCCACGCCGGAACCGACTGCCACACCGGAACCGACTGCCACACCGACACCGCCAGAGCCGACCATGACGCCCACGCCGGAACCGACCGCCACACCGGAACCGACCGCGATTCCGGAGCCGACCGCGATTCCGGAGCCGACTATTGTACCGGTACCTATACCAGGATCTACCGTAGAACCGCTCCCGGCGGTGCATGAGGAACCTGACCTGCCTGAAGCTGCGGCCCGAGGAAACCGCTGGACGAGGCTCGCTGAGGCTGCTATAATTGCCCCGATACGGTCTTTACAGGCGTCTTTCCTAAACTGCGCAAAAAATGCGCGCTGAAAAAGCCCGCTGAAAGGTAATTCTGCCCGGCGGGGGCTTGCATTTTGCGCGGGGATGTGGTATAGTCATATTGTTCGATGATGATTTTACTGAAAGTGGGCCGCAAGGTCCGCTTTCTTTTTATGATAGGAGCATTTTTATGGCAAAACCCGGTAAACCGCAGCAGGGCAGTGCGGTCAAGGTCGTGGAGGCGCTGGTCCGCCCCGTGGTCGAGGCTATGGGCCTGCGCCTGTGGGATGTCCGCTTTGAGAAGGAAGGCCCGGACTGGTTCCTGCGCGTGCTGATCGACCGCGATGAGCCGATGGATACCGACACCTGCGCGGAGGTCTCCCACGCCATCGATCCGCTACTGGACGAGGCCGACCCCATTGACCAGAGCTACTACCTTGAGGTCGGCAGCCCGGGCATGGGCCGCCGCCTGACCCGCCCCGAGCATTATGAGCAGCTCAAGGGGCAGAAGTGCGCCGTCCGCCTGATCCGCCCTGACGCGCAGGGCCGCCGCGACTATGCGGGCCTGCTGCAGGGACTGGACGCCGATGGCAATGTGACCCTGACGGACGGCGAGGAAAGCTTTACCTTCCCGCTCAAGAGCGCGGGCTATGTCAAGCTCTGCGATGACGAGAATCTGTTCGGCTGATAAAAGGCTTCCCCTGAGGGGAAGCTGTCCGCGAAGCGGACTGATGAGGGGCAGACTTGCCGCAGCTACCCTTGAACGGGTAATAGCGGTAGCATCGCCCCTCATCCGGCGCTGCGCGCCACCTTCAGTCTACGCGCTAAGAGCCGCCTACGGCGGTTGCGCTCCGACACGCGCCTGCGGGCGCAGCCCCGCAGGGGAAGGCAAGAATAATACTGTATTATGTGTACTTGAAATATAATTGGGAGGAAACCAGAAACATGGCTACTGCGAACAACGAATTCTTTGAGGCTCTTTCCGCACTGGAAAAGGAGCGCGGCCTGCCCGAGGACTACCTGATCGACAAGATCAAGGCAGCCATCGTCATCGCCGTCAAGAAGGACTATGAGGTCGAGGATGACAATGTTGTCGTTGACATTGACCCCGAGGTGGGCGCTTTCCGCGCAAGCCTGCTGCGCGACATCGTGGAGGAGGTCGAGAACCCCCACACCCAGGTCAGCCTGGAGGATGCCCAGAAGGTCCGCAAGAGCTACAAGGTCGGCCAGCGCATGGTCACCCCCCTCAAGACCAAGGAGTTCGGCCGCATTGCCGCCCAGACGGCAAAGCATGTCATCCGTCAGGGCCTGCGCGAGGGTGAGCGCAACCTGCAGTGCAGCGAGATGCAGTCCCGCGCACATGAGCTGATCGCCGCCACCGTCGTCTCCATCGACCCCGAGCGCGGCAACGTTGTGCTGGATCTGGGCAAGGGCGGCAGCGCTGTGCTGCCCCGCAACGAGCAGGTCCCCGGCGAGACCTTCACCGAGGGCCAGACCGTGCAGGTCTATGTTGTGGATGTCCTGGCAACGGACCGCGGCCCCCGCGTCACCATCAGCCGCACCCATCCCGGCCTGGTCAAGCGTATGTTTGAGCTGGAGGTCCCCGAAATCTACGACGGCACCGTTGAGGTCAAGGCCATCGCCCGTGAGGCCGGTGCCCGCACCAAGCTGGCTGTCTGGAGCAAGAACCCCGATGTCGATCCCGTCGGTGCCTGCATCGGTGCCCGCGGCGTCCGCGTCGAGAAGATCGTCCAGGAGCTGAACGGCGAGAAGATCGATGTCATCCGCTGGAGCGAGGACATCACCGAGTTTATCTCCGCGGCCCTGTCCCCGGCCAAGGTCGTCAAGGTCGAACTGCTGCCCGGCGAGACCAAGAGCTGCCGCGTGACCGTGCCCGACCACCAGCTGAGCCTGGCTATCGGCAACAAGGGCCAGAATGTGCGCCTGTGCGCCCATCTGACCGGCTATAATATTGACATCCGCCCCGAGTCCGGCTACTACGGCGAGGACGAGGAGTAAGCTGTTAAAATAAGAAATAAAAAATAGTAAATAATAGAGAATGCGGAGTTTTCGCCCTGCGGATGAAAACAAAACGCAGGGGCGCATTCTATATGCGCCCGGACGGCCTTGCTCAAGGCACACGTCCGCGGGCGGATATGCAATCCGCCCCTACGATGAACCCCCGATATTTATTATTTCTTATTTATTCTTTATTATTTGTGAAATGAGGTCTGCCAGTTGCAGCAGCTAAAGCAAAAAAAGATCCCCGTGCGCCGGTGCGTGGGCTGTAATGCCCAGCGCCCCAAGCGCGAACTGGTGCGCGTCGTGCGCAGCCCCGAGGGCGAGATCAGTATTGATCTGCGCGGCAAGGCACCGGGACGCGGCGCGTATCTGTGCCCCTCGGCTGCCTGCCTTGCCAAGGCGCGCAAGGCCAAGCGGCTCGAACGCACATTTGAGGTCCCCATCCCGGACGGTATCTATGACCGCCTGACCGAGGAGATCGCCTGTGCGGAGCAAAGTGCAAAGGAGGCGGCGAGCCATGAATAACGATCAGCACCCGCTGCTGGGTGCACTGGGGCTGTGCCGCAAGGCCGGCAAGCTGCTGCACGGGTATGACCGCGTACAGGAAAACGCACTGCGCGGCAAAGTGGCCCTGGTGCTGCTTACCTCGGACGCCAGTGAGCGCACGGTCAGCCATATGAAGGACGCCTGCGACGGCATCGTCGCCTGTGAGCAGATGCCCCTGACCAGCGCTGACCTGGCCATGCTTACCCCCAAGCCCGCCGCCGTGTTCGGCGTGACCGACGAACACCTTGCACAGCTGTGCGCAAAATACCTTTGATGAGGAGGACCACACTATATGGATTTTAAATACAAGATCGCTGATGTTGCCAAGGAGTTCGGCATGCCCGCCAAAAAGGTCGTCGAGACCGTTTCCGGCGTGACCGGCGAGGCCTATAAGACCGCCGGCACGTTTGAGGAAAAAGAGCTCAACGTCCTGCTGGAGACCCTGACCCGCGAGAACGCCGAAGATAGCCTCGACGCCTACCTTGCCAGCGGCAAGGAGCCTGCCCCGGCCCCGAAGGCAGAAAAGAAGCCCGAGCCGAAGAAGCAGCCCGCCGCGGCCCAGAAGCCCGCTGCCGAGCCCAAGCCTGCGGAGCAGCCCAAGCCCGCCGCCAAGAAGGAGCCGAAGCCCGAGCAGAAGAAAGACAGCCGCAAGCCCGAGAAGCAGGCGGAAAAGCGCAGCGAGAAGCGCGTCACCCTGCAGGAGCTGGCCGCCGATACCGGCATTAAAGAGCCTGTCAAGACCGAGCAGGTCCAGGTCAACCGCGCGCAGGTCTCCGTTGACACCCGCACCGTCGATGTGAACGTTGACAAGTTCAACGCCCGCTATGACGACCTGGCCGACAGCCGCAACATGCCCAGCAAGCGCAAGAACCAGCCCACCGGCAAGAAGGAAAAGTTCAACAACCGCAACAACCGCCGCGGCCAGCAGTTTGGCCGCCGCCGCGAGACCGAGGCCGAGCGCCTGCAGCGCATCCAGCTGGAAAAGGCCCGCAACGCGCAGCTGAAGATCTCCATCCCCGACGAGATCACCGTCGGCGAGCTGGCCACCCGCCTGAAGCAGAGCGCCGCCAAGGTCGTTGCCAAGTTCATGCAGATGGGCGAGATGCACGCCATCTCCGACGTTGTTGATTTCGACACCGCCGCCCTGATCGCCGAGGAGTTCCACGCTAAGGTCGAGCATGAGGTCCACGTCTCCATCGAGGAGCGCCTGTTTGTGCAGGAGGAGGACAACGCCGCCGATCTGGTCGAGCGTCCCCCCGTTGTCGTTGTCATGGGCCATGTTGACCACGGCAAGACCTCCATTCTGGACGCTATCCGCAAGACCAATGTCACCAAGGGTGAGGCCGGCGGCATCACCCAGGCCATCGGCGCGTACCAGGTCAAGAGCAATGACAGTGTCATCACCTTCCTGGACACCCCGGGCCACGAGGCGTTCACCTCGATGCGTGCCCGCGGCGCGAACATGACCGACATTGCGGTCCTGGTCGTCGCGGCCGATGACGGCATCATGCCCCAGACCATCGAGTCCATTAACCACGCCAAGGCCGCCAACGTCAAGCTGATCGTCGCCATCAACAAGATGGATAAGCCCACCGCCAACCCGGAGCGCGTCAAGGAGCAGCTGACCAAGTACGAGATCGTGCCCGAGGACTGGGGCGGCGACGTCGCCTGCATCCCTGTGTCCGCCGTCACCGGCATGGGCATCAGCGACCTGCTCGAGCGTATCGTTCTCGAGGCCGAGGTCATGGAGCTGAAGGCCAACCCGAGCCGCCGCGGCAAGGGCGCTGTCGTCGAGGCCCGTCTGGACAAGGGCCAGGGCCCCATCGCAACTCTGCTGGTCCAGAACGGCACCCTGCACAAGGGCGACTGCCTGATCGCCGGTACCGCTGTGGGCCGTGTCCGCACGATGCGCAACGACAAGGGCCAGGAAATCACCGAGGCCGGCCCGTCCACGCCTGTTGAGATCACCGGCCTGACCGAGGTCCCCGAGGCCGGCGAGCTGTTCGAGGCTGTCGAGGACGAGCGCCTCGCCCGTGAGCTGGCTGACAAGCGCACCGCCGAGGCCAAGGAGAAGCAGTTTGCCGCCTACACCAAGGTCACGCTGGATAACCTGTTTGACCAGATGGCTGCCAACGATATGAAGGAACTGCCCATCATCGTCAAAGCGGACGTCCAGGGCTCCGCCGAGGCCGTCAAGCAGAGCCTCGAGAAGATCTCCAACGACGAGGTCCGCGTCCGCGTCATCCATGCGGGTGTCGGTGCCATCTCCAAGTCCGACGTCTCTCTGGCCGATGCGTCCAACGCCATCATCATCGGCTTCAACGTCCGTCCCGACGCCGTCGCCAAGGCCGAGGCCGAGCAGACCGGCGTTGAGATGCGTATGTACCGTGTCATCTACGACGCCATCAACGATGTCTCCGACGCTATGAAGGGCATGCTGGCCCCGAAGGTCCGCGAGGTCGCCCTGGGCGAGGCGCAGGTCCGCCAGGTCTACAAGATCTCCAGCGTCGGCACCGTCGCAGGCTGCCGCGTTACCGACGGCAAGATCACCCGCGACGCCCAGCTGCGTCTGGTCCGTGACGGCATCGTCATCTGCGAGGATTCCATCGCCAGCCTGAAGCGCTTCAAGGATGACGCCAAGGAGGTTGCCGCGGGCTTTGAGTGCGGCATCACTCTGGCCAAGTTCCAGGACATCAAGGAAGGCGACGTCTTTGAGTGCTTCAAGATGGAGGAGTACCGCGATTGATTGCAGAGGTAAAGTAAATGCCAACCAAAAACCATGGCCGTATGGCCCAGGATATGAAGCGTGAGCTGATCGCCATCATCGGCGAGATGAAGGACCCCCGCGTGACGGGCGGTCTGCTGACCGTGACCCGTCTGGATGTGACCCCCGACCTCGATCAGGCCAAGGTCTACATCAGCGTCATGGGCCGTGAGGGCGGCCCGGAGCCGGTGGTCAAGGCGCTGAACAAGGCGTCCGGCCATGTCCGCACCGAGGTCAGCCGCCGGATGCACATCCGCAAGGCACCGCGCTTTGTATTCGTCAAAGATGAAGGCGCAGCCTATGCCGCGCACATCAACAAGCTGCTGGGTGAGCTGGACATTGAGCCTGACTCTGACGCAGAGTAAAGCACCCCAGTTAGAAAAGAGGAACCTATGACTCAGAACGTAGACCGCGAGACGGTTGTTTCGCGTCTGCTTGCTGCAGATGACATCCTGATTTTGTGCCATAAAAACCCCGACGGTGACACCATCGGCTCGGGCACGGCGCTCTGCCTGGCGCTTCAGCAGCTGGGCAAAAATGCCGCCGTGCTGTGCAGTGATCCGATCCCTGCCATGTACGACTACATGCCCATCACGGTGTTTGACGGCAGCTTCCGCCCCGCGTTTGTGGTGGCGGTGGATGTTGCGGGCATTCAGCTTTTTGGCGAGCGCAACAACATTCAGGAATACGCCGAGCATGTCAATCTGTGCATCGACCACCACGGCTCGAACAGCGGTTATGCCTATGAGACGCTGGTGGACGCCGGGGCTGCCGCATCTGCCGAGCTGCTGACGACGCTCATCCCCGAGATGGGCGCGAAGATCACGCCGGAAATTGCCTCCTGCCTGTATACGGGTGTGGCAACGGACACCGGCTGCTTCCGGTTCAGCAACACGACGGCGGAGACCCACAAGGCGGCAGCGGCTCTGATCGAGGCCGGAGCCGACGTGGAAAGGCTGAACGAGCGCCTGTTCGAGAGCCGCTCCCACGCGCGGGTCATCGCGGAACGCATGGCTTTAGAAAGCCTGGAGTTTTACTACGATGACCGCTGTGCGCTCATCTGCCTGACCTGGGACCAGATCCAGGCCGCAGGTGTGGCCGGGGCCGAGCTGGAGGATCTGACGAGCCTGCCGCGCTCCATCGAGGGCGTCGAGGTCGGTCTGACCCTGCGCCAGCAGAAGGACGGCAGCTTCAAGATCAGTGTGCGCACCGGGCACGACACCAACGCCTGCAACATTGCGCGGCGTCTGGGCGGCGGCGGGCATCCCCGCGCTGCCGGCTGCGAGATCAGCGGCAACCCGGACAACGCCAAGCACGCGATCCTCGAGGAAGTCAAAAAGGAACTGGACCGCGCCGACGCGGAGAAAGCGCAATAAAGCCTTCCCCCATTGGGGGAAGGTGGCCGCGCGAAGCAAGGCCGGATGAGGGGCGAACCTGC
>OLPO01002713.1_pt1 | contig 10704 bp, 13 predicted proteins | sample 1672831 | NCBI WGS metagenome assembly OLPO01 (sample SAMEA3136728, study PRJEB25190) | human gut metagenome
ATAGTATAATGGCGAATCCACGATGCTACAAATGTGAGGTCACTTCATATTATCTAGCTTGCATTTCTGCGCTGCAGGGATGATTTCTTCTGCCCGGTTTCATCCACAGCTTGCTTTTTCTTCCGCAGGGATGATTTCTTCCGCCCAGTTTCATCCCTGGTTCACTCTTTTGCTCCGCAGGGATGATTTCTTCCGACCGGTTTCATCCCCAGCTTGCTTTTTTCTTCTGCATGGATGATTCCGACCGGACAAATGCATCTCTGGCTCGCCTTTTCGCGCTGCAGAGGCGATCAATCCCAGCCCACCACGGCCAGAGCAGTGCCTTCCGCAACCGTAACGGCAGCCTGCCGCTCCGGCTCAATTTCATTCGAGCAGCCGATCGGGAAATCGTTCGTCATCGTGCAATCGCTGACCTCATACTTCATTCCGCGAATGGTGACTCCCCGGATTTCGGGGTCCACGGCAAACATGGAAAATCGCCCTGCAAAGCCTTTGTGGAATTCCTTCGTTTCGTTCCGAATCAGAAAGATCATCTGATTGAGGTCCATCAGATAGCCCTGTGCGCCGTTGTTTCTGATGAAATTCAGAACCTGCAGGTTCGCAATTGTGTGCGCAATCCGTGCGCCGCCCAGCGTGCCATAGAGATCAAAGCGAAGATAACCAAGCTTTAATCCGAAGCGGACCGCAGCCATCGTGTCCGTGTCATCCTTTGCAACCGGAAGCGTCACCACTCTGGACGGATCCTCCTTCTGTATCTCTTCAAGGGTCTGTCTTCCCAGCGGAAGAAGCGAGTCAAAATCTCCCAGGCAATAATCCGGCAGAACCCCCATTTCCGTCAGATAGGTCAACCCGTTGTCCACAGCGATAATGCAGTCGCCCTCTTCTTTATAAAAATCCACCGGGGTAAAATCTCCCGCACAGACCAGAATGCACTTCTTCATCGTGATATAATCTCCTCGTTGTTTATCTTGCTTTCAGATATTTTTGTTCACACGTTTTTGACTGAGGTGTTGCCATGCCCGCTTCTTCCGGATTCACAGAATCCCGCACGCTTCTCCTGACACTCCGGGACGGAGCGCCCGCTCCCATTCCGTATACCACTGCCACTCCGTATGCTGCTCCCACTCCGTATACCGCTGCCATTCCGTATACCGCTTCCACTCCGTATACCGCTGCCATTCCGTATACCCTGGTCCGCAGCCGCAGAAAATCGCTGGCAATCATCGTTCGCCCGGACTCCTCGCTGGAGGTACGGATTCCGCTCCGCTGCAGAGAGGACGAGCTGCAGAAATTCCTGCAATCGCACACTTCCTGGATCCTCTCCCACATGGCTTCTCAGGCAAAGAAAAGAAAGGAGCGGGAAGCCAGAACGCCGCGCCTTTCTGACGAAGAAAAAAGCGCAATCCAAAAGGAAGCGGTCAAACGGCTTCGTCCCGTTCTTCTGGATCGCATTGCTTACTATGAACCGATGCTGCCACCCTCGCACCGTCCTATCACACGCGTTTCCATCCGCGCCCAGAAAACCCGCTGGGGCAGCTGCTCCTCCCGCGGCACGCTTTCCTTCAACTGGAAGCTGTATCTGACCGCGCCGGAATGTCTTGACTACGTCGTCGTTCATGAGCTGTGCCATCTCGTTCATATGGACCACAGCCCCGCCTTCTGGGCCGAGGTGGAGCGGATCCTGCCGGACTATCGCACCTGGAAAAAGTGGCTGCGGGACAACGGGGATACACTGGTGTGAACCGCGCTTATGAAGGATACGCTCGTGTAAACCGCGATCACAGTCTGCGCCGCTCTACTCTTCGTCACCGTCCGCACCTACAATAAACTTAAGGCTCAGGAAGAACAGCTGAATATCCTGCCACAGGCTGTAGTTCTGTATGTACTCCAGGTCCAGATTCAGGCGCTCCTCTTCGGAGCTGTTGTACTTGCCATACACCTGCGCATAGCCGATCATACCGGCTCTCACCTTTGTCCGGCAGGCGTACAGAGGGTTATTTTCGCATCGCTCTTCATAAATTTCTTTCCGGTCAGGTCTTGGCCCGATAAAGCTCATATCTCCGCGAAAGATATTTACAAGCTGAGGCAGCTCATCCAGATGCGTCTCCCGAAGAAATCTGCCGCCGGGTATGTAAATAAGACTGCCATCCTCTGCCACATGATCCACGGTACGGAGCTTCAGCATTTTGAACTGCTTTCCGTTCCTGGTGATCCGGACACTCGTGTGGAAAAGCGGTCCGTGACTTTTCCCGACAATCACCGCCGACACAAGAAGCACGGGAGACAGAACAATCAGGAAAAAAACGGAAAAAAGAATATCGATCGCTCGCTTGAAAATACGCAGCTCCAGCTCCAGCGGCACATCGTTCAGAAGATAGATCGAGGTCGAGAACTGGTGCAGTCTCTGCGTTCCCCGAACCAGCACGTCATCAATATCCGGAAGCACATATACTTTGATCCCATGTGCATAGCAGAAACGGACAATCCGCTCTTTGGCCTTTCCCTTCAGATTCCAGAGAAGACAGTTGTCAAAATCGGCCACAATCTCCTCAATCTCCTCTGCGCTCCTGTCCACGGTATTCACGGCACGGCAGATGTAATACATATCCGACCGTCTGCTGAACCTGGCAAGAATCTCATCCACATCCTGCGTTCCGCTGACAAGGACAAGCTCCTTTGCCGCAAAAAGCCCCCTGTAGATCGAATAGGTCAGATAACTGACAAGAAGCGATCCCCCGATCTGAAGAGCTGTAAGCGCCAGCATTGGCATGACCGGCACCAGCCAGTTGCGCATCAGGCCCAGCTGAAAATATGTGATCAGATTCACCAGAATCATCGCAAAGGTCTGACTCAGAAAATTACTGGCCGGCTTATGCTCTCCCACCTTGTTTCCCTGAAGAGCATGCAGGAACACATACAGAAGAAGGACATAAATTCCGATCACCAGAACATGCCCCTTACTGTACAGCTTTAATCCGTTTCCGAAATTATAACCGTCCTGACTGATCCTTGGCTGCTGCAGAATCGGATAATACACCCAGAACCAGAAATAGAGATACAACAGCGATGCCATCAGAATCTCAAGAAGGCCCGAAAACAGAACCATTGCGCGGTTCCAGCTGTCCACTTTCCCGGATATTTTTCGAAACCACACTCTCCGTATGGTTGCATGAAAGGCCCAGCCAATCAGATAAAATACCGCCGTAAACCGGCTGCAGCCGGCAACCTCCAGGAGCAGATTCCAGAGTCTTTGCACCGCCTTCCCCTTGTTGGAGGAAAGGGACTGCGCCGGTCTCCGGTAAATCGTGAGCGCCCGGTCCATACCGTATGCCGTAACTCCCGTCTTCAGAATGCTCCACCAAAGAGCGGTATCCTCCGATGCCATGTCCGGCATGTGAAGCAGGAATTTATCCAGCTTCCAGGTATCGAACATTACGGTAGAGGTGAAAATCACCGTCCGGCTCAGCGCATGGCGAAAATCAAGCTTCTGCGGAACATGAACCATACGTCCTGTTCCCTTCGCATTTGCGTCTCCGAATTCATAGGAGGTAAAAACAAACGCCGCGTCCTTCTGGCGAAGGAACAGCAGCTCCTCCTCGAGCTTTGTCGGAAGCCAGAGATCATCCGCATCCAGATAAGCGATGTAACGTCCCCTTGCCTCTGCGACACCATGATTTCTGGTTTCTGCCGCCCCAAGATTCCTCTCGTTTCGGACAATCCGTATTTTCTCCCGGTTCGCAGAATTCTCCCTGCAGCGGATCGCCACCGGAAGGCTCTCGTCCGGCCCGCAGTCATCCACAAGAATCAGCTCCCAGTCCGTGTACGTCTGCTGCTCCACGCAGGCTATGGTTTCTTCGATATATTCCGCCGCACGATACATCGGCACAATGATGGAGATCAGGCCGTCGCGGCCCTCTTTCATATTGCTCATATTTTCTTCCAATTTATCGCCTGTCTTTTTCAAGCTTATTTCTTTCAGCTTATTTTTCCAGTTTATCTCTTCTTTCACACTACTGCTTGTATTCTTCTTCCGGCACCTCACGATAGAATACCTGGAGCATCATCTCATAAAGCGCAGCTTCATCGTAGTAAAACTCCTCAAAGCCCTGATCTCCCATTTTCGTCTCGCCCTGCAGCGAATAAATGGTGTCCAGATTCAGGGAATACGATCCCATCTGTCCGGCAAGATAGGTCACTTCCGACACATCCACATCGGTCACCATGTACGGAGAAACCGATTGATACAGATTGACAATGGATGCCGGATTTGCCTGGACCGAAACGAGCATCTTCGTCATAAGCGCCTTCAGATAAACCTTCTGCTTCTCCAGGCGATACGTGGCCGCGTCAAAATCATTCCCACGGGAGGTGACATAGCGATAGGCATCCTGTCCCATCAGCGTCTGATCCTTCCCGTACTCGATCTTCCCATCCTGATAGGTCATCCGCGGAACCGTCACGCCGCCGACCGCATCGTTGATCATCGGAACCGCGCCCATATTGATCGCCGCATAGCCGGAAATCGGAAGCGAGTACAGCAGATTCGAAACGGCCTTCTTTTCCCGCTCACAGGACTCCTCCATCCCATCGCCATAGCCATGTGCCAGACAGATCTGGCCGACACCTGTATGGTCAAAATTTCCGTCCGCGTCATAAACATCGATCTTCGTCATGGTATTGCGGTTGATCGCAACGACCGAAATCTGCTTCGTCTCCGGATTCATGACAAGAAGAAACAGAGAGTCCGCCTGCCCGCCGCTCTGACCGCCGGACTTGGCTCTCGCGTAATTCATGTCATCAATGCCCATCACAAGAAACGTCAGAATCTGATCGTTGTACGCATAGACCTTGTCCTGGTAGCGCACCCAGTCATCCTTCCAGACCTTGGAGGATGACTCCTGTCCGTCCGTATTCTCCTGTTCATTCTCCGCCGCGGCCGCCTGCGCCAGTGTCGGCACATTCTCCTGTGCACTCTTATACAGCGCATTTCGGCCAACCGCGTCCAGAACCCGCCATGTCGTAAACAGGCCGGCTCCGCAGAGCAGCACCACCGCGAGCACAATCAGAAGCACCCTCTTCCATCTTCTGTGACGGTGATGATGGTGCCGGTACTCGGACCCGATTCTTCTCCTGTGATGCATCTTCCCGTGTCTGTCGTAATAGACGTTCTCGCTGTGTCTTCTGTTTATCCCCATTGCTTCAATCCTTCAACGACTTATAGTAAAGCATGCAGTGACAAAATCCCTCAAAATTCGGATCTGCAATCTGATCCCGGAATTCCTTGCACATGCACTTATTCTCCTCCGTGCGCTGCAGGCGGCAAGGGCAATACCCGCCGGTGCGCTTCAAACCTTCACGAATGGTATTTACTACTTCCTTGTCCGGATTTAAGGTAACACTCATCTTCTTATCCTCCTTCTGCAGAATCTTCTTACTATATTATCACAGCAGCCGCAATGCTGACAGAAACACCCCGCCAGATCTCTCCGGCGGGGTGATGCAGGCGCATGCTTACCTGGTTTTCACATAGGTGTTCAGATCATGCACGCAGTATTCATTGTACGGGTACTGGTCTGTCGTCACATATCCAGCAGGTGCATCGATCAGCTGCGGGATCCGGTTGACGATGGTCGCGCAGGTCATTTCCACCGTTGCCGGTCGGTTTACGGAAACCGTCGTCTCCGGCTCACCGATGAAGGTCCAGTCATTCCGGTCGAATTCATCCGGTGCAAATACCTTTCCTACACACTCGGTTTCCAGAGTAATGCCCTCTTCCGTCTCCGTCGTAACAACCGCACGCATGCCGGTCGGATCTCCGGCCTTGATCACGGCGTTCAGCGTTGTCGAGAACAGATCCTTCTCATGGGTGGTCGGATAGCATTTCTGCGTCTGCGAAATCACATGCAGCTTCATTTTGCTGCAGAGCCAGCCGTTCTGGTTCCACATATAGGACGGCACATACTGACCGCTTTCAATGAGTTCTCTTAATTCCTCCGAAGGCATCTTGTTGATGTTGGCGATTTCCTTCTCAAAGCGCTCCGGTGTAAAGCCTGCGCCATGGCCTTCCGCAAGTGCGATTCCATAATCCTCAACGTTATACCAGCTGCTGCCCAGAATCTTTGTGATCTTGAAGGAGGAACCGGCAAGATTCGTCACCATGGTACCCCAGACAAGATCGCAGTAGCCGACTCCCGTCAACGTGCAGTTGCCCTGCTTTGCCAGCTCATCCAGCTTATGTGTAAGCGCCGGAGACGAATTCCACGGGTACAGCGCCTCCTCGCAGGTCGTGATCGCATTGATCCCATGCTTCGCACAGATTGTAAAAATATCCTTCAGCTCCGCAACGGTACTTCTTGTTGCAATGATGCATACATCCGGCTTCCGCCTTCCGAGAAGCTCATCCGCCTCGCCTGCCGGCGAAATCGTGATTCCCGTTGCAGGATAGCCATCTCCAACAATTTCTGCGGCATCCTTTCCAAGAATGGCAGGGTTCCTATCAAACGCCGCAACAAGCTCTGCCCCTTTTTCAATGGCGTAGCGGATCAGATACTTCCCCATTTTGCCGCAGCCATATTGTGCAAATGTGATTTTTCTTTCCATAGGATACCTCCTTTGCAGTTTGTAATTTCTGATTATTTGCAGGTATCATAATTATACACTATTTATTTGTGTTGTTATTGCATTGTATTCTGATTTGTTTTCTCTTTCGGCTTCTCACACAGGCTTATTCCTTCATTTCCGCAGGAACCTCTATCAGCCCGAACCGCCGGAAAATCCCGTAAATATAGGACACACCACGGATATCCCCCAAAGCCTTCGGGCGTTCTACCATGGGCTTGCCTTCTGTCTTTTCAAAGGCCAGCAGCACCGAACTCCACGTCAGGCTCTTGCTTCCTTCCCGGCGATCAATCCACAGCTCCTTCGTCAGTTCACCATTTCGCCCGGTTTTGATCTTATAGGAAAACGGCAAACCAGATATCGTCTTGAATCGGTATCCCTGAAAAGCAACCACGCACTGCCAAAGCAGCTGTTCATCGTGACTGCTCTGCAGCGCCTCCACTGCTTTCTTCCTCTGCCGCATTCGACGAACCCGCTCTGCTCCTACGCTAATCTGCTCCCGGTCACAATTTTCCCTGAAATACACGCCTTTCTTATACGGCAAATAAGAAGTCACTGATGCCTTCGACAGATTCAATTCTGCGGCCACCGCCAACAATGCCTCTTTATATGGCATGTCACGCTTTTTGCAAAAGCAGCATTGACTGCATCTGCAATTTCAGATTCATAAACACCTGCCGTAATCAGAAGCTTTCGCACCTTGATGGGATTGAGGGACAGCTCCTCTGCAATTGCCTGAAGAGAATGATTTGCGTAGAGAGCCACCGCCGCCTTCATCTGTTCCTGCAAAATAGCCGCTGCATCGTAGTCCGGTTTCAACAGCTTTCGACCGGCCCCGGACTTCCTTGGTTTGTATGGTCTTTTTCGTTCCTGTGATTTATTCTCTGTCATTGCCTTTTTCAATGCTTCCTGCGTTATTACCGCGACAAACTATATGCGGCGTTATAAACATTATACTCTTTCTCGATAATTAACTCCCGCCCCCTCCTGCATGCATCCTGAAAATGCATCAGTCGCCCTGAGGGATTATTTTTCTACCACAAAAGCATCCTTGTATGAGCATTCCTCCAAATTGAGATGCTTTTCTCCGATAACAATAATCCCTGACTGAAGATCCTGCCGAATAAAGATGCTTTCCATCACCATAAAATAATCCCTGTACGAATATTCTTCCGAATCAGGATTACTCCATCACCGAAAAGTAATCCCTGCCCGAGTATTCTTTCGAATCAGGATTACTCCATCGCTGAAAAGTAATCCTAATCCGAGCATTCTTCCGAATCAGGATTACTCCATCGCTGAAAAGTAATCTCTGGCAGCATGTTCTGCCAAATAAAGATACATCCTATCGCAACAAGACTATGCAAGAATGCATCCCGTACCATCGGAAGGCAGTTTCCCACGGCTTCGATGCATATTTCTCCAACATGGTTGTCATCGATTATTGAATTTTACTCCATAAGAGCATTGTGCTCTCCATAATATCCTCATAGCTGATATCAACCGCATACGGATATTTCTTCTGATAGGATTTCCAAAGTGTATGTAACTGCGCATCATCACTAACGGCAGCCATAATTTGGGGTGCTTCCTCTTTCAGATTTTCGGTGTTTCTTTTCTTACAGGTTGTCTCAAATGCCTTTTTCAGCACATCAGCATCGATGTCCTGTTCGTAAATAGAAAGCAAGGTCTTGATATCGTAAAAATCTCTCATTCTTGTATTCAAAAGACCTCTTGCAAGGACTGTCTGAAGCTTTTCTGCCAGAATTGTTTCCAAATTATGTGACCAAAGATTGATGGAACGGTCATCTAAGAGCAATTTATAGTTGTACTCAATCGCCCTTGGTGTAATTACATCTCCTGTAGAAAGGTCAATCTTCATCGGCGTCACGAGTTTTCCCATCGTGGCATTCATGGTAAACCGAATACCCGGATACTCCATCTCATCCATGATATTAGAAACTTCCTTAACCTCAAAGGTCACTCCATCACCAACATTCCGCCTTTGATGATAAAATTATCCTTGTACTTCGAACTGGCAATTCTCTCAAGGAAACGCTCCATCATATATATCCGCATGAGCGTTCTGGCATCCGCCTTGTTTTCCTTTGCCACATTCTTAATTCTTCCCTTAACCTGTTCTGGTGTCAGCTGCATTTTACAGTAAAACCCCCATATATCTGCGAATCACATTATCAACCCGAAACAACTTTGCATATTCCATAAGTCTATTCAGGTCCTTGTCTCTTCTGGAAACATACGTCTTCAGAACGGAATTGAAATCCTGTGCTTCAATACTGCTCCGGCTTCTCATCAGATCACAAATCGTTCGTTCCAGGTCATACATTGGAATCATATTCCCATCATTGTCCTTCACAATGATTTTTCCAACATCCAGTAATTCCCGTTTCACCGTATATACCTTACAGCTTCCATCCGCCTTAAGCCGGTGTCCATTGTAGCCGCTGTATATAGTCAGTGTATGAACAAACGGTTCTCTATCCGTCAGACCATGATAATAAAAAGCCTCGTCATGTGAAAAAACAGCATTCGGGCATCTCTGATGAAGTATATACAGTTCATCTACCCAATCTGATCCCGTAGAATAAACACCACGGCTGACTGGCTCTAATCCGTTCTCTCGGACATATTTGTAAAACTTAAATTTTGAAATCCCAGATTTTCCCGCAATTCTCGGCGTAAGGTAATTATGATTTTGAACTAATCTTGTCATCTCATTCATAGAATTGCCACCCTTCCGTGCTTATATTGTAATCGAAATAAGCACGGTAGCCAAGCAAAATCAAACATACGTGCTTATTTCATTTTTAATATATGCACGTTCGTCGAGTCTAATTCTGTCAAAGTTTTGCAAACTTCCTGAAGAATTAATTCTGCCCCTCCATGCATCCTGGAAATGTTTCAGGCGCCTGTCCTTACACCTCCATGCATCCTGAAAATGCTTCAGGCTCTCTGAGGGATTATTTTTCTGCTGCAAAAGCATCCTTGTATGAGCATTCTCTCAAATTGAGATGCTTTTCTCCGATAAAAATAATCTCTGGCTGAAGATTCTTTCGAATAAAGATGCTTTCCATCACCATAAAGTAATCCCTGCCCGAATATTCTTCCGAATCAGGATTACTCCATCGCCGAAAAATGATCCCTGTACGAGTATTCTTACGAATCAGGATTACTCCATCGCTGAAAAGTAATCTCTGGCAGCATGTTCTGCCAAATAAAGATGCATCCTGTAAATGGTAGATCCCCGGTGCCGGGGATCTACCATTTACAAATGATTTGACGTTTACTTACGAATAGGCCAAAATGGGTATGAAAATACCCTGCCGATTTTCACCGGCAGGGTATTTTGAATTGTTTACTTGTAGATATCTTCCAGCGTTATCAGATGAACTTCACCACGCTCCTGTGCCTGAAGAAGTCCATCTGTAAATCCGCCTTTAGAAAAGATATAGTAATGGTAGTTGTTGCCTTTTCCGAAAACCGATGCATAATCCCTGATCAACTCCAGTTCATCCACACCAATTTTCTCGTTTCGATATTTACACGAGCCTATGATATAGTCCCTACCCTCAACAGGTGTTCCGACGATATCAATCTGTATCTGCTTTTTCTTCCTTGGGTCTGTACCCCACCACTGGCCGATTTCACTCAGCTCAACGGGAAGGGAATCTGAATAATAAAGCAGATAATCCTGACACATCTTTTCAAAAATCAGGCCCATATAATCAGGAAGATACTGTTTCACCGCATATGGATAGGTCTTTGTAATTCTACCAGAGTCAATGGCACTCATATTGACCGGCACAAACCGATACCAGAATCGGAAGAAGTTATCAGCCAACAGATAGATGGTTTTCTTGCCCGGTTTTTCAGCAATCGGAGTTTCTTTCTTAACAATACCAAGGTCAATCAGTGTTTTCAGATACTTCGATATGACCGAATTCTCCTCACCGACTTTCATCTTGATATCATTCATTCGAGAAGCGCCTTCAGCAATCGCTTTGATGATAGCATTATAAATGGCCGGCTCCCGGAGTTCCTGTTTCAGCAGATTTCCCGGCTCCT
>OLPO01002714.1_pt1 | contig 10698 bp, 10 predicted proteins | sample 1672831 | NCBI WGS metagenome assembly OLPO01 (sample SAMEA3136728, study PRJEB25190) | human gut metagenome
CAAAATCTGAGTTGAATCGATGGGTCGACATTGGAAGACTTCTAAAGCGAGGGCAGGGAGTGTACAAGCTCGTTCGCTACGTACCCACGGAATACGACAGGTACGCGGAAGCTGTGGCACTTGTCGGAGATGGCAGCTTCCTTTTCGGCGAAGCAGTGCTCGCAATGCATGGGCTGGCGCTTGTCAACTCAAGGCGTATCAGCGTGGGAACGACAAAAAGAGTGAGGCGGGAGCTTCCCGAATGGGTCCAGCCTGTCGCCGTGTCTGGCAAGACGGTAACCAGCTACGAGGGCATTCCCTCCCAAAGCCTCGCTGAGGCGATATCGGAGTGCCGCGGAATGGTGATGGGGGAGCGGTTAAAAAGTGCTGTCGAGGACGCAAGGCGCGAAGAACTCATCACTAAAGACGAGTTTGAGCACCTGAGAAAGGAGCTTTCTTGACAGCGTCTCGTATGATTGCGGGACGCGATTGGAAGATTGGATATAACGCTGCAGCCGAAGGATTGGATATCCTCTCGTTTGATGATGCGATCACTCGGGTGAATCATCTTATTACGGCTATCGATTCATCGCGAGATAGTTAGCGCGTACGCCATTGCGGGGCTACTCTTTCGGAAGGTGCTTCGTCATGAGCTCCCTGGGGATGTGGCAGTAGTCGTTGGGGAACTTGTCCAGCCGGTCCTGGTGTTCCTCGGCGCTCGGGACGTAGCGGGTAAGCGACAGCACCTCGACGCGGATTCGATCGCGGTCGGGCCTCGCCCGGATGTAGGCCTGCGCCTCGCGCAGGTGGGAGGGGTCCTCGCTGTAGACGCCAGTGCGGTACTTCTCGCCGACGTCGGCGTCCTGCCGGTTCACGCTGTAGGGGTCGATGATCTCGAAGAAGCAGCCCATCAGCTCGGTCACGGTCGCGCGGCCCTCGTCGAACGTCGCCTTGACGCACTCGGCGTACCCGTCGTATGGCCCCTCGAGGCTATCGCCGGCCCCGTTCGCCCGCCCCGCCTCGGTGGCGACGACCCCGGGCAGCGTCTTGACGAACGCCTGCACGCCCCACAGGCACCCACCGGCAAAGTAAATCGTCTGCATGGGTCGCCTTTTTCAGGAGAGGGTGCGTTCGCCTATGGCGATGCATGCATCTATGGCGTCGTCAATCGTGATGCCGGCGGCATATGGATTCACCTTAGCATAGGGAGCCCAGATCGCCTCCTGTATGTACGGGGATGTGCGCACCCGCTCCAACGTTTTTCTCCAGGTGGCCAGAGCGCTTTCGGAGCCGCGGCGGGAAGCAGTCGCCCGGATGGCGTCACCCAGTTGCTTCCAATCGAGCGTATCCGCGTAGAGCCGCAGCATGAGGACGGCGTCGTAGAAGTCGCGTGCTCGGCCATTGAGATCTCCGCGCCGGACAATAGTCTCGAATTTCTCGGCGATGATGGTCTCGGGCGCGTAGGACGTGACTGGGATGGGCTCTTCGTCGAGGATCGGTTTGTACGGGTATCGCATGGCGCCCGGCACGAGCGAGTCGCCCGTAGTGATGTCGACCTTTACGATGGTGCGTATCTTGCCGAACCTCACGGCGACGTGCGCTCTGAAGCCAGGGTACTCGTCTTCTTCCCTGATGTTCTCGATGCGGTCGAGTGAGTATTCGATTCCATCGTCGGCTTTCGCGCCGCATACATCCTCCAGCATGGACTCAACGGTGCCCTCGCTCATCGGCATGCCGATGACGGTGGTGTCCATGTCCATGGTAGTGCGTTGCGCGATACCTGCCATGGACGCGATAAGCATGCCTCCTTTGAGAACGACCCTGTCAGCGTAGGCGCTCTTGGCGATACGCGCGAGGAGGCGCTCCAGCAGGTGCATCTGGAGGATCGCCTGCGGAGACACGCCCGTCTTCCGCGCGAGGTTCTTCGCGCGATCCCGCACGCTGGCGTCGTTCGCGGCGCTCACAGCATCACCTCCACATATCTTTGCAGCTCCTTACCCACGCCGAGCGCCTGGGCGTACTCCGAGAGCTTCGGGAGATCCTTGCTAGAGGAGTTGAAGTAGCCTCCTAGGGCGCTCTTGAATGTCTGCATATCCATCTCGTTCTTATTCCTCGCGGCCAATGCGTCGCAAATGCACCTCTCCCTGTCGTACGTCCTTACGGGCGCGCCTGAGATGCCCTCGATGTACTCGATCCCTATGGGATAGTGGTCGGCGTTGGCGCGGTGGACGATGACATCCGGACATGCCGCGATGAAACCTGTAGCGTTGTAGGTGCTTGGGAACGTCACGTCCAGAACGAGCGGGAAGCGGTCGGTGAGCCCGTGCAGATAGAGAGCGCTCCCATGGGAGATAACGGCCCGTCCCCATCGCGACGTCACCGTCTCGAAATCGTCGGTCAGTGCATCGGGGAGTGCGTACACGCCTCGAGTCTCGCGGCTGATAGTGCCGTTAGCCGCGAGACTAGCGATGAGCCCCGCGCTGAAGCCGGCGGCTCTAAGCTCGCTCTGCTTGGCGATACCGCCTTTCGACCTCAAAAGCTCTACTAGCTCGTCAGTTCGCGTCATTTTGCGCTCCTATAGACGTATATGCTGTAATTGATCGACAATTTTAGCATGGATGTCTATATCGAGCAATGTGCGCAAGGACTCGACGTTTCGCTCCAGGAGGGCGCTTCGTCGTGAGCGCCCTGGGGACGCGACAGTAGCCGTCGGGGAACTTGTTCAGGTGGTTCTGGTGCGCCTTGGCGCCCAGGGAAGTTGGAATTACGGAGGGCGCGGCCCGATGCCATGCGAAGACGACCCAGGCCGCGCCCTCCGAGTGGCAAACTTCTACTGAACTTCGAACTGGATGTCCTCGTAGGAGAGGCCCTCGGGGTCTTCCTCGCCGAGGATGAACACGGGCTTCTGCCGGCTTGCGTCCACGAAAAGCTGCATGTTGCCCGGCGTGGAGTAGTGGCCGGCCGGATCCATGAAGTACTTGGCAACCGGGATGAGCCCCAGATCGATGTCGGCGACGAGCACGCCTTCCGCATCGTGCTCCATCTTGGCGATGACCTGCCCCGTGGGGCTGATGATCCGCGTGAACCCGTGACCGTAGGCCATCGCCTGGCGCTGCGCGTCGGAGCGGCAGAGCTTCTCCTCCATCTCCGGTGTCCAGATTTGGCTGGCGCACAAGGTGAACGTCCCCGTCGCGAGCGCGTAGTACTGCGCACCGACGGCGCACTGCTCGTCGGCGAAGGAGGCCGAGGGGTCGGGCATCCCGATGGGCCACGCGCTGACGTGTACCTGCTCGTTCTTGGCGGCCATGGTGGCCACGTTGTGCGGAATGTAGTGCTCCCAGCACTGAAGGCCGCCCAGGTTGCCGTACTCCGTCGCGAAGACGGGCATCATGGAGGCGTCGCCGTCGCCCCACACGGTCATCTCGTTGGACGTGGCCTTCATCTTGCGGTGCTTGCCCAGAAGGTCGCCGGACGGCCCGAACCACAGCTGCGTGAGGTACAGGCTGCCGCCGTCCTTCTCGGTGACGGACACGCAGACGTAGGCCTCCGCGTTGCGGGCCGCCTGGGAGAGGCGAGCGACCTGCACGCTGGGAATCTCCACCGCCTGGCTATACAGCTCGCAGAACAAATCCATGCCCTGGATGGGGCCGTCCATCCAGATCCACCAGGGATATCCCGGAATGATGGCCTCAGGGAACCCGATGACCTTGGCGCCCGCGTCAGCCGCCTCGCGTATGTAGCCGACGACCTTGTCGATGGTCGCATCGGTGTCGTTCTGCACGGGAGCCATCTGCACGGCGGCGACTTTAAACTGGGTGGTTTGCGTCATAACGGACCTTCCTTCTCCGATCGGGTGTGCCTTTGGGTCGAGAGCATAGTAAATTATAGCGGCGAAATGTTTCGTTTTGGTCAAGGGAGGCCGCCCTGACGCCATGTGGGGTGGCGCTAGGGCGCGCCCTCGGGAAACGCGTCGGTTTTGGTGTCCGCGTCCGCTGCTACTCGTTCTCCTCCACGATGCGCTGGTAGGTCTTCGTGCCGGCGTAGATCTGGTCCTTCAGCGGGTTGAGCTTCAGCTTGCGGATGCGGTAGAGCTGATAGGCCGCCAGCGCCACGTTCGATGCCAGCGCGATCAGGCTCACCACGAAGAACGCCGTGGGGTTGTGCGTGGTCGGGATGGGTGCGAGCACGTCGGCGAACTGGGGCACCGTCATCACGAACATGATCCACAGCGCCAGCGTCTGCGCCCGGTGCTGCAGCCACGCGCCGCGCTTGATGAAGAACGTCGGGATGGTGCAGGCCAGAAGCAGCGCCAGGCCGCAGTAGGCGGAGTGATCCGAGATGCAGTTGTAGGTGTAGGCGAAGTTCCAAAGGTCGTAGGCGATGATCCAGGCCCAGATCATGTCCGGCCAGATCATGTCCTTCGACGGATCCTTCGAAATGAAGATGCCGAACCAGCCGCAGATGGTGAGGATGTTCAAAATGCCCGCGATGCCGTTCATGATGTTCCACGGGCCCGAAATGGTCCAGAGGTTCTCGACGACGCCGCCCTCCCACAGCGCGAAGCCGAACACCTGGAAGTCGCGGATGACCGCCTCGGCGATATTGATCGCCAGGATGAGCGGCGGGAAGCACAGCGCCCAGCGCTTCTCGTACAGGTAGTGGGTCTTGCCGTCCTTGCCGCGCCATTTCACAAAGCGCAGGGCTATGAACCCGAGGCACCCCGCCAGCGCGGAATAGGTCTTCACCCAGTTGAACCAGGTGCCCGTGCCGTACTCGTTGCCGGGCGCGGCGGTTTCGGGCCACACGAAGAGCGTGAGCGCGATCGGCACAAGCGCGAACAGGACGAGCCCGCACCACAGCTTGACGCGCCCCAGCTCGTTGAAAGCCATCAGGGCGAAGAGGATGAAGAGCCAAATGACCCAGTAAATCGGATCGGCTGCCTGATAGAGGATGCCCATGAGGTCTCCTTTCTTCGGCATGTGCCCGCGCGTTTCAGAAGCGGGAATGCAGCTTGCGATGCGGCCGCGTACGGGCCGATTTGCTTGAAGTCTAGCAAATGCCGGTATCGCAATATTTCACAAAAGGCTATGATTTGTGCAGGACATTTCGCGGAGGAGAGACGGGGCGTTCCAGGGGATGACGACGATGCGCGACTACGGGAAGATGACGCCGCTGCAGGCGGCCGGCTGCGTACGGGAGAGGCGCCGCGACCTGAAGGAATCGCGGCGCTTGACTGACACGCCGGGCGCGATTGTGGCCACGGCGCGCAAGCTCTTCGAGCTGAGAGGGGTGCGGGCGACCTCCATTGCGACCATCGCGAAGGAGGCGAACGTCACCCGCGAGCTTATCTACTACCACTTTGCGAACCGCAACGGGCTGATTGAGGCGGTCATCGACGACTACGTGGAAGACCTGGTCGAAAGCGTGATCGTGTGGAACGAGGCGCGGATCTTCGGCGACACGCCGGGGTCGCTCAAAAAGTGCATCCGGACGTTCCGGTACTCGCTCTACGACGGGGCGGGGCGCCCGCGCCCGATGATAGGCGTGCTGGAGGAGCTGGGCGTGCGGGACGCCTTCGACGTGCGCGCCACGCGAGAGACGGCGGACTGCCTGGCGAACCACATCGCGAAAGAGTACGCGGCCTACCATCGGATCGAGATCGAGCTGGTGCACGAAATGTTCTGCGTCGTGATATTCGGCCTGGTGGGCCTCGTGAAGATGAACCCCCGGATAGAAGACGACGTCCTCATGAAGGTGATAGAGCAGACCCTGCGCCTCGACATGGTGCCGATTGGGAAGGGGGAGGGATAAGATGAGCGATGTCTGGGGCGAGAGCCTGCCGATTCTCTACGGCAGGAGCGTTGCGACTGGCGAGCTCGTCCATGTGGACGATGCTCCGAACGGGAAGGCGTGTGGGTGCGTGTGCCCTGATCCGGCGTGCGGCCAGCCACTCATTGCTCGCAACAACGGCAAGAAGAAGATCCACCATTTCGCCCATATCGGCGGCACGTGCGCCTGGTCAGCCGAATACCTGCTGGCCGAATTGGCCTTGGAGGTCATAAGCGAACGAGGGAGCGTGTGGTTTCCGGAGCTGTCTTACGAAGTGCCCGGAACGCATCTCCCGGAGAGAATTTCGAAGGGCATGGAGCTGCCGGTGGATTACGCGGAGAAAATCGATGTGGAAAGCAGAAAAGCACCAGCTATTGCCCTGGATGTCCGAACATCTCGCGGCTGTGCCCGATACGTGTTCGTCTCCGAGCTGGCGCACGTTCTCAGCGGCGAGCAAATCGCGAGTCTTAGAAAGGGATGCCGTGGGATTGTCAAAATCAATCTGCGTGGCTTAATGCGCGCGATGAAGGCGCTTGAGGGAAAACACTACGACCGTGAAGAGCTTGCGGTTAGGATCCAAAGCAAAGAGATTATGGAAGAGCTGCTGTCTGGGAAATGGCAGCGGCATTTGGAATGGGCGTGGAATGCCAAGGCAAAAGAACTCAGCGATCAGGTATGGAAAGCTTACATGCAGCGCAAAGAAGAGGAAAGACGAAGAGCTCAGGAAGAGAGAGATCGTCGGGCCGCCATTGAGCTGGCGAATCAGGAGAGGGAGCGTCTGGCGGCTGCCAAAAAGGCTGAAGAGGAGCGTGAAGCTCGGGCTCTAGCGGCGAAGGCGGCTGCAGATAGGGAGGCCGCACGTTGGGCTTGGGAGGAGGCGCATCCCGTGCAGGGGAGGGCGATACGCGACGAGGCGCGTCGCCAGAAGGCCCTTAGCAGCATGGATCGCGCCCGCGAGATAATGGCTCCCGTTGTGGACGATGCGCGAAAGCCTGCAAAGAGCTTGGGCGGCAAACGATGGTATCGGTGCGAGAAGTGCGGCAAAGTGGGCCCAGCTGATGAGTTCGCCGTCGGCGACGTGGGCGGAGTCTGGAATCGTGGACTTTGCTGCGAATGCGCTCCATGACGGCGAGGCCGCGGAGAGCGGCGACAGCATCCTCATTTTTCGAAAACATGTGTGTCGCCTAAGATGCTTGTGCATGCTGGATGATCGTAGACTTTGCAGGATCTTGAGATCATAGAGCCATATTCAATCACAAAGCTGTCGCTTGATAGGGAGTAGCTGAAATGCTTTCCGATAGGCGTGTCGTCCAATTGCCTTAGGAGGCGTTCGCTGCCGCACCATAAAATCTCACTCAATGCGCTAAGCCCTACTTCGAGGGCGCGCTTTATGATCTCCTGTGTCTTTTCCGGCGGAACACGATAGCTGACATTGAACGTGAAAGCTTGCTGGTTGCGCCCCAGGATACTTGAGCTAATATAGGACTCAAGCTCCTCAAAAGGAAGCTCGTCGCCGTCGAAAGAGCAGTAGGTGATTCCTCTTAACTCGAGAGGAGGTCGGCCGTCATCCCCTTCGGCGTAGAAGTCCAAACACCAATCGTCTCTATAGCAGAAGCCTCCGGTTCTGGAGTGCATTGCTTTGTCGTCTACCCCGCGCATTGCGTCGATGCACTGATCGGTCAGCAATGCTTCCATCTTCGAGATCTGTACGGGAGTTAGCTGCACCCCAATGACACTAGCTCGCTCCTCGGTCCGCTCTGTTATCTTGTGCGCAGCGAAGCGCTCGTCTCGGTTATGGCTGTACAGCAGGGAGGGGAGGTGCTCTTCTGTGTTCTCCGGCCAGTATCGAAGAACGCCTTCATCTAAGTCACAAGTGAGATAATAATTGATCATCGTCCCGTATGCGCGGAACATAAAACGCCTAGCGCCTGAAGGCGAAGATGAGGTGCAGCTCACGAGAGTCCTCTTTCTGCGGTGACCAGACGCTGAGTGCTTATATCTTCAATTGTTTTCACTAGGCTGGCCAATAGATGCGAACGAGTGGCAGGATTGCTCTTGTGTCCATGTCGGCGTTTTCGTAGTTGTCCACAATAAGGCGAACGAACTGATCGAGGTTGAGCAGTTTTATCGGCATGAGTGCCCGGTCTGCCTCGTAGACAGCTTCTTTGGTGAAATCCCCTGTGCTTACATAGAGCCCACTGTCGGTGCTGCGAAGGCCGCCGATGAAAGAACGCAGCATAGGAGCGCTCATGGCCTCTTTACGATGCTTGACTTCGACCACGATGCGGGGCGATTCAAGCCCGAGCCCGTCAGGCGATGCGATGATGTCGCGCCCGCCATCGGAGCCTCTTGGAGTCATTGAGGTCTTGTAGCCCATGGAGCGGAGAACGCCGGCGACAAGGTATTCCATATCGTCCCAGCTAAGTTGCAGCACTCGATCCTTGATGCGCTCGATGCCGTCTTCGGCTGTAGCTTCGCGAATCTCGGACGAATTCTCCTCTTCTTGCTCTTCTTCTGCGGCCGGGCGCGCACCGCTTGACGCCTTCTCCAGCTCACGCAAAGTGTCGGCGGAAACGGCGAACAGGGTTGAGATGCTGCCTAAAGAATGTTTGGCACGTGCCGAAAGGGCATCACGCGGCGCCGTGAACCCCCAGTTGACCGCGCGACGATAGGATCCGTCGTCATCGTCGGAATCCTTCGGGGGCACGAACACGCAAGGACCAGACACTTTGCCGATATGGTACAAGCGAGTTGCGGGATCGTACATGACCACCGTCGATCCCTCGGTTATTTCGGTGGCGAAACGGAAAATCATTCCTGCGTTAGCAGCAACAACCTGGCGCGAGGCGTCGGGAAACTGGGTCCGGTACAAAGCTTTTATATCATCCTTGCTAAGTGCGGAGATATCGGCGCCGTTTAGGTTCCAATTAATGGCAATGTAGCCGCCATTGATCCATTCGGAGCCCTGACGCCTTCCTTGCCGGCCCGAATAATCCAAGCAGACATACGACTCCTTCGATAAAATGACTGAATGCATTATAAATCGAGTTTGTTGATTTGGTTCTATGGGTCAAATAACGCTGATCAAGCGCATGTGCGTGCCCCTGGAGGCTTTTGATGCAATTGTTACCGCCTGGCGCTCTGTTGTAGCAATGACAAGCTGCAAAATGGCGAGACGGACGATGGCAACAAACTATTCGGCGAAATTGTCTTTGTGTGCGGCCGCCGCGAGCGGGACAACGGACCGTTTATCGACTCGCATCGCTGTAGGATATGCGATTTGCTGAAAACTAGGGATTGAGCTGAGGCATGCTGCCTCTGTGTCGCAAAATTCGATTTTGCAGGTGGTTGTGATGATTACTAGAAGCCATTGACTGGTAAAACGAGAGCGAAACTTCATGGCGGTTCTTGGGCGGAATCGTCGGAGAAGGTTGCTGGCAGTATGGCGCCAGCGAGGCATCCGTCGCATCGGGGCTTTTACTACCTGCATTGGGCGCTAAGCCATGCATGGTCGATTAGATTAAGGATGATCCGAGATTGGTGATGCGCGAACTATCGTTTTGGGACACAACATAATGAATTCGACTGAGGCGTGTCATTTTGTCTGGTTTGCGCACTAAGAGCACCCAAGCCACATTGTGACAGATAGAGGACAGATAGAGGATTGTTTCAAATTAAAGCCGTTGGACTGCTTCGTGCGACAGATATCTTGACATTGTATAGGTATATACCTATAGTTTTCATCATAGTGTTCTGCATATATCTAGTGGAGATACAATGCCATCAGAGGCTCAAAGGAGAGCGGATCGGAAGTACAAGCGTGATAAAACGCGCCAGTTCTGTTTGCGCTTTTACCCGGCGGAAGCCGAGATCTGGATGTTTTTGTCGACACAGGAGAACAAGCAGGGGTTTCTCAAAGAACTTATCAGTCGTGAGATGGAATTGACTTCTAGCGGCAATGTGGCTAGTTTGCATTCTCGGCATGCGCACGGGTTGGAGCCCGGCCCTTTGCGATACGGAGCGCCAACGGATGATCCCGCTTGCGCTGGTGGATTAGGTATGGATGAAAGGACGGACTCCCAATGACGCAGACGGACAAGGCTTTGGTCATTCAGCCGGAGACCATACTGGATTTCATCGATGGTGTCACTCAACGCAAGGACACGCCTGAGGAGCGCGTGCGCCAAGAAATATTGAAGTCCCTTGTCCGTGAATACGGCTACAAGAAGGATCAGATAGAGGTTGAGCGCTCCATTAAGTTCGGTAGCAACCGAAAGGCTGTGGACGTTGCTATATGGAGATCAGGACAGGCTCACACGCAAGAGGACATCCATATCATCGTGGAATGCAAAGATCCAAAGACTAAGAGTCAGGGTAAGAAAGACGGCGTGGATCAGATGCACTCTTACGTTTCCGCATGTATGAACGCGAGCTACGGCATGTGGACGAACGGTGACGACCTGCTCACTTTCCGTTATGTCATGGACAAGACTGGCAAGCGGATCGCCGACCCTGTCTCCGATCTCCCCCATGAGGGCGGCGAAGTGCCTGATGATGCTCCGAGGTTCGACCAACTGCGTCCCGCTGCTAGTGACTCACTTCTTTATTCGTTTCGAAGGTGTCACAACTATATCGCGGGCAATCAAGGTATCCAGAAAGCCGAGGCATTTCTCGAGCTGCTCAAGATCATCTTTTGCAAGATCCAAGATGAACGCGACTCTTCATCTCCGACCTTCTATATCACGCCTACCGAGCGCCAAGGCGCTACAGGCAAGAAGAAATGTCGCAGGCGTATTGAGAAGCTGTTTGAGAGCGTGAAGCAGTCCTACGAGACAATCTTTAAAGGTGATGAGCAGATTGGTCTGACCGATGACGTTCTAGCCTATATTG
>OLPO01002731.1_pt1 | contig 10652 bp, 9 predicted proteins | sample 1672831 | NCBI WGS metagenome assembly OLPO01 (sample SAMEA3136728, study PRJEB25190) | human gut metagenome
ATGAACGCCCTGTGCAACTGGGCACATTTCTTCTACTTCGCGTGAATAAATCATTTTAAAACTCCTTTCAGCTGTAAATTTGTTTACCCTGTATTTTCTCATAAATCGACAGATTCGTCCAGAGCTTTTTCCAAAAATCTGCAAAGGTTCGGCAAGTATCTCATCCGGATCCCTCTGTCAATTTACAGACGTATGTCATTCCGGTACTTCTGATACCGGGCTGCAAAAGCTCGGATATCCACGCGCTGCTGACACGCAGATATCCTGTTCTTTACTAATTAATCGTTGTATCCATTCGGATTCATGGACTGCCATCTCCACGAATCTGCGCACATCTCGTCGATGCCGTACTCTGCTACCCAGCCAAGCTCCCGCTTTGCCTTCTCCGGTGCACAGTAGCAGGTCGCAATATCACCTGCACGGCGCGGCTTGATCTCATACGGAAGTGTCTTACCACATGCCTTTTCAAATGCATGCAGTACCTGCAGCACGCTGTATCCGTGACCGGTACCAAGATTGTAAATGCGGACCTCCGGCGCAGCTTCAAGCTTCTGGACTGCCTTTACATGGCCTCTTGCCAAATCTACTACATGGATGTAATCGCGCACACCGGTACCGTCCGGCGTATCATAATCGTCGCCGAACACGCCAAGCTTCTGAAGCTTGCCCACAGCTACCTGAGCGATGTACGGAAGCAGATTGTTCGGAATGCCCTTCGGATCCTCGCCGATGAGTCCGGACTTGTGCGCACCAATCGGATTGAAATAACGAAGCAATACGACATTCCACTCCGGGTCAGATACGTGCAGATCGGTCAGGATCTGCTCCAGCATTCCCTTTGTCTGTCCGTACGGATTCGTAATCTTGCCCTTCGGGCATTCTTCTGTGATCGGTACAAAAGCCGGATCTCCGTATACAGTTGCGGAGGAGCTGAAAATCAGCTTCTTTACACCATGATGCCGCATGACATCACAGAGATTTAATGTACCGGTAATATTGTTGTGATAATACTCCAGTGGCTTCTGCACGGACTCTCCGACTGCCTTATATCCCGCAAAATGAATGACCGAATCAATGGACTCCTTCTCAAAAATTGCGTTCATCGCGTCCTTATCCAGCATATCTACATTATAAAATGTCAGCTTCTTGCCCGTGATCTGCTCTACACGCTCCAATGCCTTCTCACTGGCATTATAGAGATTGTCCATTACTACTACTTCATAGCCGCTGTTCAGCAGCTCTACGCATGTATGGCTGCCGATATATCCGGCGCCGCCGGTTACTAAAATTGCCATGCCAAGCCCTCCTGTGTTTATGCACTTGTGCATACTTAATGTCTGTGCGGAAACTGTTTCCACACCACGTCCATTATACGAAGAAAGAACAAGTTTGTAAAGGAAAGAGTACGAATTTTTTCTGATCCGGTCGAAAATGGCCGATCAGACAGGAAAGTTCCGTGCACTTGATTTCAAATTGTGTTATGATGATAGTCATAAATACTTAATAAGCTTACGTCATTATCATAGAAGGAACATGATATTATGAATGCAAAAAAACAATTTTCTGTGCTTGCCCTGACCGCATCTGTCCTGCTCACCGGATGCTCCCTCACTCCTGACACAAACGCTACTGTCTCAAAGACCGGCTTTTTCCTTGACACGGTCGTCTCCCTGACCCTTTACGGCACAAAAGAAGAAGCACCCCTTAATGAGTGCTTTTTACTTCTGGAAACATATGAATCACTGCTCAGCCGTACAAAGGAAGGCAGCGATGTCTGGAAGATTAATCACAGCAATGGTTCTCCTGTCGTCGTCTCGGATGAGACTGCTCAGCTGATTCAGACCGCATTAGACTACAGTGTGCGCTCGGATGGCGCTTTTGATATTACGATCGCTCCTTTGCTTGATCTGTGGGATTTCAAGCCGGAACAGCATGAGGGAACTGTGCCGGATACAGACCAGATTCAGGAAGCTCTTTCCCATGTTGACTATAAAAATGTACAGCTGGACGGCACGACAGTAACCCTGCTCGATCCGCAGGCATCCATTGATCTCGGCGGCATAGCAAAGGGCTATATCGCAGACCGTCTCCGCGATTATCTCGTTTCCAAAAGCTGCGGCAGCGCCCTGATCAACCTCGGCGGCAATATTCTCACAGTAGGTGAGAAGCCAGACGGCTCCGCGTTCCGCGTCGGTATCCGCAAGCCATTCTCCGAATCCGACAAGCAGCTCGAGACTGTCGCCTGCAAAGACCGCTCTGTCGTCACCTCCGGTACCTACGAGCGCTATTTTGAGCAGGACGGAAAACGCTATCACCACATTTTGAACCCCGCTGACGGCTATCCGGTTGAAAACGGACTGGCCAGCGTCACGATACTCTCCCCTGCTTCCACCGATGCCGACGCCCTGAGCACGGCCTGCTTCGTGCTCGGAGCGGAAAAAGGACTGGGGCTGATCGAAACGCTTGATGGAATTGAGGCTCTGTTTGTGACCGATGAACTAGAAGAGATTGCATCGTCGGGATTTACAGCGTACACCATTTCATGATGATAATACACTCACACACTCAGCTTTTTTTCGGCCATCCATCCGGAGAGTATCAGCAGCATTACCGCGAGCACCGCAAGCACGCCGAGCTGTGCCCAAAAATGAGCAAAATCAGAAGCAGTAACCGGAATCATCCGGTCTGCCAGATCAACCAATTTTACCATCCCCCAGTTGAGCACAAAAAACAGCACAATCGCAAGCGGTGTCGCAAGCTTACTCTGAACGAACACGGTGCGCACAGCAATGATCGCGGTAAACCCTGCCGCGATCATCCCGATCCAGCTGATGATTAGCTGTCCTATGCCGAGCAGCATCCAGTTCCAGGTGATATCGATCTCCACCCACTCATTCAGTACACGTTTTAAAATCTCAAAAAACTGTCCGAAGCTGCTGTTTGCTGCCAGATAGGCAGAGAAGCAAAGAAAAAAAGCTCCGACAAAAAGTGCCGCCGTCAAAAGAATCTGGCAGACTGCAGCCAAAATTTTTGCCCCGAGAATCGTATAGGCCGGATACGGAATCATAAACAACATGTGACTTTCTTTTGTCCGCAGATCCCGATTGAGCACGAGCAGGCATTCCACACCGATATACATCGAAGTAAACGCTCCTGCCACCACCAGAAGAACCAGCGATGTCGCCTGCCACTCCTCTCTTTCCAGCATCGTGCCGAGCATGAATATCAGCGTGAGCACGAGCAGAATACCTCCGATCACATATTTCGAAAACATCTGTTTTTTCCATTCATATTTAAAGATCTTTCCCATTTTTTCTCTTCCTTTCGTAAAGCGGACATTTGCAATCTATCCCCGCAGCTCTGCCCGTTGCTTGCCCACTGCCTAGAGCGTGTTATATGGTACAGTTGTTTGCAGTATGATGTACTAGTGCTCAGCCGTAAATTCTACGATACAGGTCTACGATCGAAAGCCCATACCTCTGCCGCAGCTCCTCTACACTGCCCTGCGCCTCGATCTGTCCGTCCCGCACAAAGATGGCTCCGTCAATCATCGGCTCAATCTCATCGACCAGATGTGTGGACATCACAATCGTGTGCCTCGGACTGCAAGCCTCTCTGATCGTCTGCATGGCGTGATCCCGGGCGACCAGATCAATCCCATTTAATGGCTCGTCGAGCAGATAGAGCCTTGCGTCTCTCGCCAGAGTCGCAGCCAGCTTCAGCTTCGCCGCCATACCGGAAGAAAGCGTCCGCGCCTTGTCCTTCGGATCCAGCTCCATCCGCATGAGCAGCTTCTCAAAGCGCTCCGGACTGAAGTCCGCGAAAAAGTCCGAATAGTATTTCCCTACATCACGGATCTTCATATACGAATAGAAAAAGGGCTCTGTAGACATATAGGTAATCTCAGCCTTGTCTTTATACGTCAGTGCGTGTCCGTCAAATAAAATACTCCCTTCCCAGCCCTTCACCAGTCCTGCCACCATCTTCATCCAGGTCGTTTTGCCGCTTCCGTTCGGTCCGAGCAGTCCGTATATCTTCCCCTGCTCCAGATTCAGCGTTATATCCCGTACCGCCAGCTTCCGTCCATAGCTCTTTTTCAGCCCACTGCATTCCAGCAACATAATCCTTCTCCTTTATTGTCTAAATCTGCTTTTCATATTACACTATTTTCCAGCAATCCACAACGAAAGAATCTCTTAACATTTTCCATTCCCTGTCTTTTTTACGCTGGAAATCCCTTTGCTTTTTCGCTATACTGGATGAGAATTACGAATATTGCCTGACTGATAGTAAAAGCAGAGGAAAGGAACAAAACAATCCACTATGATTCAAGAAACAGCCATCCTTCCGGACTTTCCGGATTATCACGGTTTCTGGGGCTTCGATCCGGGAAAAAGCCTCTTTTTTGACATTGAGACAAGCGGGCTTTCCGCCGCCTCTTCCCATGTGTTTCTGATCGGGACGATCTGCCGCACGGAACACGGCTGGCAGCTCACCCAGTACCTTGCCGAGCGTACCTCTGAGGAGCCGGAGCTGCTCGCTGCATTTTTAGCCGATGCCGCTCCATTTTCGACGCTGATCCATTTCAATGGCACGACCTTTGATCTTCCTTATATAAATGCGAGAGCCAGGGCCTGCCATCTTCCGATTCTTTACGATGATGCCTCGGATTGCATATTTTCGATTGATCTCTATCAAAAACTGCGCCGCCTGAAAAAGCTCTCCGGATATGCACATATGAAGCAGAAGGATCTGGAGGCATTCGCCGGATGGCAGCGCGAGGATACATTGACAGGCAGGCATTTAATCGCTATGTTTCATGCTTACGAGAAAACCTCGGATCCAGAGCTGCGCCGCCTGATGCTGCTCCACAATCGCGATGACCTGGTCGGAATGACACGCCTCCTCCCGCTTGCGGCGTATCTGATGCTCGCAGAAGGAAGATTTGCAGCTGTCTCCTCGACAGCGGCTTCAGCCTCTCATGGCTTGCCGCTCCTGCGCATCCGGCTTGAACTCGCCGCTCCCCTTCCACGCGAGCTCTCTCTCTCGATCCCCTGCCCTGTGGACTCATCAGAAGAAGCTTTTTTTGAGCTTTTTGTTAATAATCTAACAGCAATTCTCGAGATTCCGGGTGTTGACACGGAACTGAAGTACTTTTTCCAGGACTATAAAAATTACTATTATCTGCCTCTGGAGGATCAGGCCATCCATAAAAGTGTGGCCGCTTACGTCGAAAAAGAATACCGCACCCCGGCAAAGGCTGCGACCTGCTATACGAGAAAAAGTGGGCGATTCTATATGCAGCCATCCGCAATCCTGACTCCTGCGTTCCGTCCTTCCTATGAATCACGGGCCGTATATTTTGCCTGGCAGGACGGTTATGAGACGTGCCCGGAGCTGCTTCGGCCACTTGTCACGGCAATTTTACAGCAAATTCCCCTGTAAATCTACGCTTCCTGTTTCATTTGTGTTGTTATTTTGCCTAAAAAGTTATTTTTTTAACGCATGATTCTGTTGAAAAAGCTGGAATTTTCATTGAGAATCTGTTATCATTCTACCTATAATAATGATATCCTCGGTATCATTAAATATTTTGATACAAGGGTCAAAAGGTCATGCGTTTCATGCAAGCATGAAAAAGCATGACTTATTGACCCGCAAAACACCGAAAAGTAGCCATTTTTCGTAGAAAAATGAGCGGATTTGAGGTGTTTTAGGATTGCGAGAGCATGAAATGCGAAGCAATCCGTGTATCATAGGGGGCAAAATACCTTTTGGCCCCAACATCATATTTTGTAATTCAAAAAACTGCCGCAGCCTGCGGCGAGGAGGTAATGTATGAAGCACAAAACATTTCGGGGCGGTGTCCATCCGAAGGGCTACAAAGAGCTTTCTCTTGGAAGTCCGATCGAAGACTTCCTTCCCTCAGGAGATCTTGTATTTCCTGTAAACCAGCACATCGGCAAGCCTGCAAAGCCCATCGTGAAAAAGGGCGACGCTGTACTTGCCGGACAGTTGATCGCAGAAGCAGACGGCTTTGTCTCTGCAAATATTGTCAGCTCCTGCTCCGGTACGGTAAAGGCTATTGAAGAGCGCCACACCATATCCGGCGGAAGAGCCACCTGCATCGTCATCGCAAATGACGGATTGTTTAACGCTGCACCCGGTATCGGTATCGATCGGGAAGCTTCTGCCTTTTCCGGGCCGCAGATTCTTGATGCCATTAAATGGGCCGGGATCGTCGGACTCGGAGGCGCAGGCTTTCCAACACACGTAAAGCTTGCCCCGCGCAATCCCGAACAGATCGACTATGTGATCGCAAACGGCTCTGAATGTGAGCCCTATATCACCTGCGATGACCAGCTGATGCGCACACAGAGCAGCGGGATCGTCGAAGGCATGCGGCTTGTCCTCCGTCTTTTCCCGAATGCCAAAGGCGTTATCGCCATCGAAGATAATAAACCAGAAGCTATCGAAGCTATGACACATGCCTGTGAGGGTGATGCAAATCTCTCAGTTCTTCCGGTCATGGCCAAATATCCGGAAGGCGGTGAGCGCAGCCTGATCGGTGTTGTCACCGGACGGCAGCTCCGCTTCGGACAGCTTCCGGCGGATCTCGGCTGCGTTGTATGTAACGTCAGCACCTTAAATGCTATCTATCGCGCTGTCTGTAAAACTGAGCCTCTGATGGGCCGTCTCTTTACGGTGTCCGGAGACGCAGTTGCCAATCCGCACACGCTCTTTGTCCGGATCGGCACTTCCTGCAGCGAGCTGCTTAAGGCAGCCGGTGGAATCAAACCCGGCTCTGAAGCAAGGAAAATCCTCTGCGGAGGCCCGATGATGGGAATCGCAATGTCTACGCTGGATGCGCCCGTCGCCAAAAACAACAATGCACTGACCGTGCTCGCTTCAGATGAAGTCGAACTTGCCGAACAGCAGATGACTGCCTGCCTTCGCTGCGGACGGTGCGGACATGTCTGTCCGATCGGTCTCGTGCCGCAGATGATGGCGGAGGCCGCTGAGCGTCAGGATTATGAGCGTTATGAGAAAAAGCTGTATGGCCTGGATTGTATCGCCTGCGGAAGCTGTACCTATATCTGCCCGGCGAAGCGACCGCTGATGCAGCTCTTCAAACAGACAAAGGCCGCCATCATGGCCGCAAAGAGAAAGTGAGGGAACGGAAAATGAATGAAAAATTATTAAATATGTCTTCCAGTCCTCACGTCCGGCATTCGCTTACGACCGGATCTGTGATGACAGATGTCGTTCTTGCATTGCTCCCGGCAACGGTATTCGGCATTTACCGTTACGGACTCCATGCATTTCTCGTCATCCTTATTTCCGTTGCTTCTGCGGTACTTGCGGAATACCTGTTTGACCTGGTTGCAAAGCATCCGAACACAATTCGCGATGGCAGTGCCGTCGTCACCGGACTTCTGCTCGCGCTTTCCCTTTCACCGACGGTTCCGCTGTACCTCCCGTGCATCGGTTCTATCTTTGCGATCCTTTTCGTAAAATGCTTCTTTGGAGGCCTTGGCAGAAACTTTATGAACCCGGCGCTGACCGGCCGCTGCTTCCTGCTGATCTCCTTTGGCAGTGCCATGACAGACTTTCATATCGACGGCGTGAGCTCCGCGACTCCGATTGCAGCCTTAAAGGCCGGTGAAGCAGTCGATATTGCAGCGGAATTCCTCGGATTTGCACCGTCTGTCATTGGCGGCTCCGCACTGGCACTGCTCATCGGCGGTATCTTTCTGTGCATCACCGGTGGTATCACCTTTGAGATTCCGCTCTCTTTCATTGTCGTATTCACCGCATTTATGGGACTGTTCGGAGGAAACGGCTTTGATCCTGTTTACCTGTTCGCACAGATCTGCGGCGGCGGTATCCTGATGGGCGCTTTCTTCATGGCGACTGATCCGGTCACGAGTCCGGTGACCCGAAAAGGACAGCTTCTCTTCGGTGGTATCGTCGGACTGCTCTCCGGACTGTTCCGGGTACTTGGCTCTTCTGCCGATTCTGCCAGCTACGCTATCATCATATCTAATATGTTCGTGCCGTTCATCGACAGGTTCTGTGTTCCAAAGCCGCTTGGCTACCGCCAGAGCAGCCCTTCCGGAAAGAAGGAATTTCCGAAGGCTGCTGTCAACCTGACGATCATCACATTATGTGCCGGGCTTGCTTTAAGCAGCGTCTATCTGCTCACAAAGGACAAAATTGCCGAACAGGAGCTTGCAGCCAGCGCTGCTTCCTACCGGGAAGTATGTCCGGATGCTGTCAGCTTCTCGCATGACGATACTATTGACGCCTCCGTGTCTGCCCTGGATGGAGCTATTTATGACGAAGCATTCGGCAAGACCTATATAAACGATGTGGTAATCGGAAAAGATGCCAGTGACGCTACCGTCGGATACGTCATCAGTGTTTCCAGCGGAGACGGCTACGACGGAACCATCACGCTCTCTGTCGGTATCGACACAACCGGAACTGTACTTGGTATTTCCTTTACGGAACTGCACGAAACCGCCGGCATGGGTATGCTCTGTGGCGAGGATGCATTCAAGAGCCAGTTCAATGGCGTCAACACCGATGCATTTATCCTCAATAAAACAGGTGGCAGCACCGCTGACAATGAAATTGATTCTGTATCCGGAGCTTCGACCTCTTCCGGTGCAGTCGTCAATGCAGTTAATACCGCTCTCGCTTTTTATGCGGCATCTATCAAGTAAAGGGGGAATTTCCGTATGAATAAATATGTAGAACGACTTTACAACGGCATCGTAAAGGAAAATCCCAGCCTTGTCCTGATGCTCGGCATGTGTCCGACGCTGGCCGTCACCACCTCTGCAGTAAACGGCATCGGCATGGGATTATCCACTCTCGCCGTTCTGATTTTTTCGAACCTGATCATTTCCCTGATGCGAAAGATCATCCCGGACCAGGTTCGGCTCCCGGCCTATATCGTTATCGTCGCGTCACTTGTGACAGTCGTCGATCTGCTTTTACAGGCCTACGCACCGGGGCTTTATTCCGCACTCGGCATTTATATCCCGCTGATCGTTGTAAACTGCATCATCCTCGGACGTGCAGAAGCCTACGCAAACAAAGTCGGTCCGGGGCTTGCGCTGTTTGACGGCCTTGGCATGGGGCTTGGCTTTACCGTCGCACTGACTCTGATCGGTATGATCCGTGAATTTCTTGGTTCCGGCAGCCTTTTTGGCAGGCAGCTTCTTCCGGATTCCGTACCTCCGATTGCGATCTTCGTCAAAGCACCGGGTGCTTTTCTTGTCATCGCACTCATCATCGCAGCGTTGAACGCATTCCATATCGCCAACCATTCAACAGATCTGGTAAGCGGCTGTGACGGCTGCTGCAATCACTGCAGCAAGGCCGGCTGCCACAATGAACATAAGGAGGAAAAAAGCGTATGAATACCTCTTTGCTTTTAATCATTATCACAACTGCGCTGGTCAACAACGTCGTACTCAGCCAGTTCTTAGGCATCTGCTCCTTCCTCGGTGTCTCGAAACAGATCAAGACATCCCTGAGCCTCGGGGTAGCTGTTATTTTCGTCATTACCCTCTCCTCCGGTGTTGCTAGCCTGCTGTATGATTTTCTGCTCGTTCCGCTGCATCTGGAGTACCTTGAGACGATCGTATTCATTCTGGTCATCGCCTGCCTTGTGCAGATTGTGGAGATGTTCCTGAAAAAGACCTCTCCGGCCATTTACAATGCACTCGGTATTTACCTGCCGCTGATCACGACCAACTGTGCTGTGCTCGGTGTCGCACTCACCAACGTGCAAGATGGCTACAATTTCATCCAGAGTGTTACCGCAGGCTTTGGTACTGCAATCGGCTACACGATCTCGATCGTACTGCTCGCCGGTATCCGGGACCGCATCGATGAGGCAAGCGTTCCTCGTCCGTTCCGCGGTGCACCTGTTGTCCTTCTGTCCGCTGCCCTGATGTCGATCGCATTCATGGGCTTTGCAGGGCTGTCACTGTAAGGAGGTAGTTTATGTCATCGATCATTATCGCCACACTTGCAGTGGCCATCCTCGGACTGCTGATCGGCATTCTGCTTGTCACAGTCGATAAAAAATTCAAAGTAGAGGTAGACGAAAAGCAAGTCGCTATCCGTGAATGTCTGCCCGGCAATAACTGCGGTGGCTGCGGCTACGCCGGCTGCGATGCCCTCGCCTCTGCCATCGCCAATCAGGAAGCACCTGTCAACGGCTGTCCGGTCGGTGGCGATCCGGTCGCAGAAAAAATCAGCCGCCTGCTCGGTCTTCAGATGGAAAAGACAGAAAAAGTCACCGCCTTTGTCAAGTGCTCCGGTGACTGTGAAAATGCGGCAGCACGATGCCGTTACGTCGGCATTCACGATTGCGCTTCCGCCGCAAGCAGCGGGCTCTCCCCGTGGACCTGTGATTATGGCTGTATTGGTTTTGGTACCTGCGCCTCTGCCTGTCCGTTTGGCGCTATCACCGTAGATCAGGGAGTTGCCCGTGTAGACCGCAGCAAATGCAAGGCCTGCGGCAAATGTGTCGCCGCCTGTCCGCGTCACCTCATTGAGCTCGTTCCGGAATCTGCCACCTATGCCGTGCGCTGTTCCAGCCATGACCGTGGTGCTGCTGTCAAAAAGGTCTG
>OLPO01002733.1_pt1 | contig 10639 bp, 9 predicted proteins | sample 1672831 | NCBI WGS metagenome assembly OLPO01 (sample SAMEA3136728, study PRJEB25190) | human gut metagenome
GAATAGGAGATCATATAACAAATATATGCGAGTGGATTATTTTTTCTAAAGAAGGGGATTATGTTGATTTAAATGAGTAAATAATAAGAGAAGAGGAAGCCCTCTTCTCTTATTATTTATCTTAATATTTAATATAAAAATATAGTAAAATAGTAGAAATGTATGATAAAATAAGTTGTTTATTGACTGAATATAATAATTGAGTTAATATATCATAGAGTAGAAAGGTAATTATAGGAGTGAAATATATGAAAAATGTAGTAACTAGTGTAATGCCTGATAGTATTGCTGAAGAAGTCGGCATTGAAGTAAATGATATTCTATTATCAATTAATGGAGAAAAGATAGTTGATATTATTGACTACAGGTTTTTAACTGCAGATGAAGAGATAGTTTTAGAAATTCAAAAACCAGATGGTGAAGTTTGGGAATATGAAATAGAAAAGGATTATGGTGAAGAAATAGGATTAGAATTTGGCGGAGGAATAATGGATAAAGCCAAAAGATGTAGTAATAAATGCATGTTCTGTTTCATAGATCAAAATCCAAAGGGAATGAGAGAAAGTATATATTTTAAGGATGATGATTCACGTCTTTCATTTTTACAAGGAAACTTTGTTACATTGACAAATATGAAGGATGAAGATATAGATAGAATAATTAGATATAGAATCAGTCCAATAAATATTTCTGTACATACAACAAATCCAGAACTAAGGGTTAAGATGCTTGGAAATAGGTTTGCAGGGCGAGTTTATGAAAGACTTAAACGTCTAAGTGATGCTGGTATTGAAATGCATTGTCAGATAGTGCTTATCCCAGAGGTAAATAATGGAGAAGAGCTTAAAAAGACAATTGAAGACTTATATAAGCTATATCCAGCAGTGGAAGATGTTGCAGTAGTACCTATAGGAGTAACTAAATATAGAGATGGATTAGTTCAAGTTAAGACTTTCACAGAAGAAACATCTAAAAAGGAATTAGAAATGGTTATGAAATTCCAAGAGAAATTTATGGAAGAGATAGGAGATCCTTTTGTAAGATTTTCTGATGAATTTTATTTAGTTGCAGGAATAGATGTGCCTGATGAAGAATTCTATAAGGGATATGCACAAATTGAAGATGGAATAGGTATGATTAGATGCTTTAGAGAATCAATCAATAACAGTATAGGACACTTAAAGAAGGATATAAAGGGAACTTTTAGTATAGCAACAGGAAAGCTAGCTTACAATGAAGTTTCCAGTGGTGCTGCAAAAATTATGGAAGCTAATAATAATATCAAGATAGATACATATGAAATAACTAATGATTTCTTTGGTGAATCTATAACTGTAACAGGGCTTTTAACTGGTAGAGATATTATTAACCAAATTAAAGATAAAATAAGCAGCGATTATTTAATAATGTCTAGTAACATGTTTAGAAAAGGATATGAGTTAGCTCCAGCTGATTTCATAATGCTTGATGATACTAGATTGGAAGAAATTGAAAAAGCGCTAAATGTAAAAGTACTTGTATGTGATCATACAGGTGAAGATTTAGTGGATATAATAAATAAAGCTTGTCAGGAGGAAAAATAGTGGCAAAACAAATAGTAGCTATAGTAGGTAGACCTAATGTAGGTAAATCTACATTATTTAATAAATTAGCAGGAAAAAGAATTTCAATAGTACAAGATACACCTGGTGTTACAAGAGACAGAGTATATGCAGAAGCAGAATGGTTAAACCATACATTTACAATGATTGATACTGGTGGGATTGAACCTGAAAACCAAGATATTATCTTAACTCAAATGAGAAGACAGGCAAATATAGCCATTGAAACAGCTGATGTAATAGTATTTATTGTTGATGGTAAAGAAGGTCTTACAGCAGCAGATCACGAAGTTGCAACAATGCTTAGAAAGAGTAAGAAACCAATAGTTCTTGTTGTTAACAAAGTTGACTCTATTAAAGAGGAAGATAATGCATGGGAATTCTATAATTTAGGCATAGGTGACCCAATAACTATATCTGCATCTCAAGGTTTAGGACTTGGGGATATGCTTGATAGAGTAGTTGAAAACTTTGAAGAGGAATCAACTGGTGATGAAGAAGAAGAAAATATAAAAATTGCTATGATAGGTAAACCAAATGTTGGTAAGTCTTCTCTTATTAATAAATTATTAGGTGAAGAAAGATTAATAGTTTCAGATGTTGCAGGTACAACTAGAGATGCAATAGATAGTAAGCTTGAAACTGAGTTTGGTAAATTTACTCTTATTGATACTGCAGGTCTTAGAAGAAAGAGCAAAGTTAAAGAAGAAATTGAAAGATATTCAGTTATTAGAACTTATGCTGCCATAGAAAGAGCTGATGTATGTATACTTATGATAGATGCAACTGAAGGTGTTACAGAGCAAGATGAAAAGATAATTGGTTATGCTCATGAGTTAGGAAAAGCAATAATGGTTATAGTAAATAAATGGGATCTTATTGAGAAAGATGATAAGACAATGGATATTTATAAGAAAGACCTTGCAAACAGCTTAAAGTTCTTAAGCTATGCTAAATACTTATTTATTTCAGCAAAAACTGGCCAAAGAACACATAAAGTTTTAGAAATGGCAAAAGAATGTTATGATAATTACAACAAGAGAATAGGAACTGGTATATTAAATGATGTAATAAGTAAGGCAATATTAATGAAAGAGCCTCCAGTAGTTGCATTAAAGAGACTTAAGGTTTATTATGCTACGCAAGTGGCTACAAAACCACCAAAGTTTGTATTCTTTGTTAATGATGTAAATGCAAGACATTTCTCTTATGAAAGATACTTAGAAAATAGATTAAGAGATAGTTTTGATTTCAGTGGAACTGGAATTCAAATTGAATATAGAGAAAGAAAGGATAAATAATTATGAGTAGAGTGGCTTTTTTAGGTGGAGGTAGTTTTGGAACTGCCCTGGCTATTTTATTGGCAAACAAAGGAAATGATGTTTCTATTTATGATAGAGATATTGATGTTGTAAATGATATAAATAGTGGGAAAAACGATAAATATATTAAAGGTTTAAAGATACCTAAAAATGTCATTGCTTATAATGATCAGGATAATGCATTAAAGGGATGTGAATATTTAGTTTTAGCTGTTCCTTCACATATTATAAGAATGGTATCTAATAGCCTTAAGGGGAGAATACCGGAATCTGTTCCTGTAATATGTATAGCAAAAGGAATAGAGGAAGGAACAAATAAAACTTTAGCGGAAGTTATTGAAGAAGAACTACCAAATCCAGTGGTTATACTTTCAGGACCAAGTCATGCTGAAGAAGTGGCTTTTGGAATTCCAACAACAGTATTAACTACATCACATAATATGAAATATGCTGAAGAAGTACAAGATTTATTTATGACTAAAGAATTTAGAGTATATACTAATGATGATATTATTGGTGTTGAAATAGGTGGAGCTGTAAAGAATGTAATAGCTTTGGCTTCAGGTGTATGTGATGGTATTGGATATGGAGATAATACAAAAGCAGCATTAATGACAAGAGGTATGGCTGAAATTGTAAGAGTAGGATTAAAGTTAGGTGGAAAGATTGAAACCTTCTTAGGACTTACTGGAATGGGAGATTTAATAGTAACTTGTACAAGTGTACATTCTAGAAATAGGAAAGCTGGTTATCTTATTGGTACAGGAAAGACCATGGAAGAAGCTGTAGAAGAAACAGGTATGGTTGTTGAGGGCATTAAAGCATGCAAAGCATTCTATGAATTAAAAGAAGAATTGGGTATTGAAATGCCAATTACTGATGCATTATACCAAGTGCTATTTAATGGCAAGAATGCTAAAGAAATGGTAAATAAGCTTTTACAAAGAGATAAGAAATCAGAAATATATTAGAGAAAATAGCTACAAAATCATTGGATTTTGTAGCTATTTTTTAAATAAAAAATACAAAACAGTATACTTTTTTTCAAAATAGAATATATATATAGTGTTAAAAATAAAAGGGGGTATACTTGTGGATAGTTTCAACATATACAGAGACATTGCAGAAAGGACTCAAGGCGACATATATGTAGGTGTTGTTGGCCCAGTAAGAACAGGAAAGTCAACATTCATCAAGAAATTTATGGACACCATGGTAATACCTAAGATAAATAATACTTATAAAAAAGAAAGAGCTAAAGATGAACTTCCACAAAGTGGATCAGGAAAAACAATTCATACTACAGAACCCAAGTTTGTACCTAATGAAGCTATTGAAATAACTATAGATGATGATGTGAATTTTAAGGTAAGATTAATTGATTGTGTAGGATACATTGTTAAAGGAGCCTTAGGATATTTAGAAGATGATGAACCTAAAATGGTAAATACCCCATGGTACGAATATGAAATACCTTTTGAAGATGCAGCAGAAATAGGAACAAGAAAGGTTATTACAGATCATTCAACTATAGGACTTTTAGTTACTACTGATGGTAGTATAACAGGCCTTGCAAGAGAAGATTATGTAGAAGCTGAAGAAAGAGTAGTTGAAGAGCTTAAATCAATAAATAAGCCTTTTGTAGTCGTACTTAATACTAAAAACATAAACTCCCCTGAAACAGAAATCTTAAAAAATGATCTTGAAAAGAAATATGACGTAACAGTACAGGTTATGGATGTATTTAATATGACAGAAAAAGATATAGAAAAATTGTTTAATCAAGTACTTACTGAATTTCCAGTTAAAGAGATAAATATAGATATGCCTGTATGGGTTGAAAAACTAAGTCCTGATCACTGGTTGAAAAAAGAATTTTTTAAGATTGTTAAGGGCATGTGTCAAAATATTAATAAGATTAAGGATATTAAACCAATATTTAATGATGCCAAAAATACAGAAAATTTAGGAGCGTCTGCTTTAGAGCAAATTAATTTAGGGGATGGAACAGCTAAAATGCTTTTAAAGCCAAGTGAAGACATATTCTATAAGGTATTAAGTGAGAATTGTGATGTTAATGTATCGTCAGAAAGCGATTTAATAGTATTAATAAAGGAATTAAACGCAGCTAAAAAGGAATATGATAAGATAAAGGATGCATTGATAGATGTTAAAGAAACAGGCTATGGACTTGTAGCACCACAATTATCTGAAATGTCATTTGAGGAGCCGGAGATAGTTAAGCAGGGTAGTAAGTTTGGCGTGAAGTTAAAAGCAAGTGCACCATCATTACATTTTATTAAAGCTGATATAAAGACAGAAATAAGTCCTATAATGGGTTCAGAAAAAGAAAGTGAAGAATTAGTAAAAGCTTTAATGGATCAGTATGATAAGGATCCAGCATCATTATGGCAAAGCAATATGTTTGGAAAATCCTTAGAAGTATTGGTTAAAGAAGGGTTACAAAATAAATTATATAAAATGCCAGAAGATGTTCAAACTAAAATTCAAAAAACATTGCAGAAGATTATAAATGAAGGCAGTGGTGGCTTAATCTGCATTATTTTATAGCAAAGTGTATATAAATAATCTGTTGCTTAAATAAAGTGGCAGATTATTTGATTTTATAAAATTAAGATTAAAAAGTAGTAAATAATAGACCTATATTGAATAAAATATATTAAGCAGATACTATAAAGTGCTTAATATAAAAAGTTAAGAGGGATATTATGGATAGCAGATTTTGTACCTATAAAAGAGTAGGGTATTTAAAAAGCCATATTGCCAATATGATAGGTATAGATTTTACTGGAATAATATATGCTTCTCCAGGGGTATTAAAGCATATTAATAAGAGGCATGGAAAGCAATTTAATACAAAGTCTAATGATACCATCATAATGTGGATGAGAGATATAATCGAGAAGCCGGATTATATAGGAGTGTATACTAATAAAAGGGGACAGACTGCTGTGCAAATAATAAAAAGGATGTATAGAACTATCCTTGTAGGTGTTGAAATAGATAGAGAGAAAAAATATATATATGTTGCAACTATGTATCCTATCAGTGAAAAGAAAATTAATAATAAGCTTCAAAGTGGAAAAATAATTGATATAAGAGAAGATATTGAAATGGTTGAAAGTTATATTATATAAATGTATAATTTAATTTAGGATAAGCTATGATTTTAAATTTAGCAATGCTTAAGATTTTTGAGGTGAGAAATGGCTCCTCATACGCTGATATAATGAATTCTATCAGTAAACAGAGATGCAGGACAAGCCGACCTGCCAATAATCAAAGTATGATTAAATATAGATGAGATTTATGGTAACTAAAGTGTAATATGGAGGAACAACATGAAAAAGATAGCAATAATATTTAATGGTGGCACAATATCTATGAAAATAGATGAGAAAATAAAAGCAGCTGTACCAAGTTTGTCAGCTGAAGAAATTATGTCTATGATTCCAGGAGTAGAGGATTATGCAGAAATTGAAGCATATACTTTTTCAAGTATGCCATCACCACATATGACTTTGGAAACAATGCTTAAATTAAGTAAATTTACTACGGAACTTGTTGAAAGAGAGGATATAGATGGTGTTGTAATAACTCACGGAACGGATACTCTTGAAGAAACAGCATATCTTTTAGATCTTACTGTGAGAACAAAAAAACCAGTAGTTGTTACAGGGGCTATGAGAAGTGGTTCAGAACTTGGATATGATGGTCCTTTTAATTTAGCAACTTCAATTTGTACAGCTATTTCTGATGAAGCTGTAGGAAGAGGTGTGTTAGTATGTTTTAATGGGGAATTGAATTCTGCTTCAGAAGTAACAAAAGCAAATTCAATGGCTCTTAATGCATTTAGAACACCAAACTTTGGACCAATAGGTATTGTTGATAATGATAATGTCATTTTTTATAGAGATGCCAATTATTCAGAAAAATATGATGTTTCGGAAATAAAAAAACAGGTTGCTCTTATAAAGTGCGTTGTAGATATGGATTCAAGCTACATAGATTATTTGATTGAAAAGGGCTACGGCGGAATAGTAATAGAAGCTTTAGGTAGGGGAAATGTACCACCAAAGATGGTAGATGGTATAAAAAAAGCCACTGAACTTAATATACCAGTAGTAGTAGTTTCTAGATGTTTTGAAGGTAGAGTTTTTGAGTCGTATGGATATGAAGGTGGCGGAAAGCAATTAAAGGACTTAGGAGTAATATTCGGTGATACTCTTCCAGGGCAAAAAGCAAGAATCAAGCTGATATTAGCAATTAACAGTGGAATGAATATTCATGAAGTTGCTAGAGTATTTTAAAGAGATAAAAAATAATTTTTAATATTATAGTTATATTTGACAAATAAGTCATAATAGATTGTTTTATGAATAAATCTATTATGACTTTTATTTTTTTATGGAGGTGTTGATAATGAAAATTTCACAAGGAAAAGGACATTTCTTATCAATTATGAACAATGAAAAAGTCAATATGAAAAAAGAAATGCTAGCAGGGCTTACAACATTTTTAACTATGGCATATATAATTGCAGTAAACCCAAGCATACTTTCAAGTACAGGGATGCCAGCAGGAGCACTGGTTACGGCTACATGTCTTGCAGCAGCCTTAGGATGCTTCATAATGGGCATATATGCTAATCTTCCTTTTGCTTTAGCATCAGGTATGGGATTAAATGCATATTTTGCCTATACGGTAGTTGGTCAGAAAGGAGTTTCATGGCAGGTGGCTTTAACAGCTGTATTTGTAGAAGGAATCATATTTATTATACTGTCATTATTTAAAATTCGTGAAGCTGTGGCCAATGCAATTCCAAAGAATATGAAGCTGGCAGTCAGTGGAGGTATAGGTTTGTTCATTGCCTTCATTGGTATGATAAATGGTGGGATAATTGTGGCTGACGAAAGTACCTTGGTTGCTTTAGGAAAAGTAACGCCAGCTGTTCTCATCACTTTAGGAGGTTTAATTCTTATAACTATTTTAGATAAACGTAAGGTAAGAGGTTCAATTTTATGGGGAATCATTGTTTCTGCCGCCATTGCATGGGTGTATGCATACTTTAATAAAGATACTGCTGCTTCACTTGGTATTACTGTTCCACAAGGAATATTAAAATTTGAAAGTATAAATAAAATCGCAGGTAAAATGGATTTTTCATATATGTTAAATTTAAATAATATGAAGAGCTTTGTTACTGTAATTTTTACTTTTTTGTTTGTAGATTTCTTTGATACTGTAGGGACATTAGTTGGAGTGTGTTCAAAAGCTAATATGTTAGATGAAAAAGGTGAAGTTCCTAATGTAGGGAAAGCACTTATGTCTGATGCTATTGCCACTTCAGCAGGAGCAGCACTAGGAGTTTCAACAGTGACAACTTACGTAGAAAGTGCAACAGGTGTATCAGCAGGAGGTAGGACTGGTTACACAGCCATTACTACAGGAGCATTATTTTTGGTGGCTATGTTTTTCTCACCTATTTTTGTAGCTATTCCTAGTTGTGCCACTGCTCCAGCGTTAATTTATGTAGGATATTTGATGTTAAGTACTGTAAAGGATATTGAGTTTAATAATATAACTGAAGGTGTTCCAGCTTTCTTAACTATAGCATCAATGCCTCTTACCTACAGTATTGGTGATGGATTAACCATTGGAATATTATCATATGTGCTTATAAATGTCATATATAATATTTTCTTAGCAAAGGATGAAAGAGATAAGAAAAATATATCTTGGATCATGGTGGTCTTAGCAATTATATTTATATTAAAAATAATATTCCTTTAAAAATAAAATTCAGTAAAATTCAGGTAATTTTACTGAATTTATTTTTACATAATATGGTAAGATAAAAAGGGGGTGTTTATCTTGATCTAAAGGGAAAAGAAAAGAATTCAAAAAAATACTATGAAACCGCAAGGGAGATTTCAAAAAAAATAGTAAGAAATATAATGATTACAGGTGAAGATTTTTTATCAGACTATATGAAGTATATAGAAGATAATAAAATTGAAAGCCTTAGAAGTAGTGAGGAGTATTCTATAGAAATTTTGCTTATAGGAGTTCTTATGCTTGAATATATGGATAATGGACGTGCATTTATGAATAAGTCTGTTCATTTATATGTAAGTCTTAATGAACTTAGGAATTCCAGTGAAAAGTTTAAGACGTTTATTGATAAGTTAAGGGGGAGATTTATTAATAGAACCCTTACGAAAAAGAAAAAAGGAATAAATAATTATACTCTTTATGATTTCTATTTAGTAATTAGATGGATGGAAGCAGTAGGAGATTTTGAAGAAGAGCTTAAGAGAATAAAGGGGTGGTACTTATTCCTGGAGGCAGAGGATAATGAATTTGTTGAAGAGTTTTTAATATATAGTGAAGAGATAGCAAAATGGGTGTGCAGTGTATGTGAAAATAAATTTAGCGATTATTTAAGCAATGTAGATAATTACCTAAACAGCTATAAAGAAGCTCATGAAGGAAAGGAAGACATAATTTTTTGTGGAAGAAGTAAAAATCAGTATTATTTAAATATAATTGGTGCGGAAATTATGAATGATGTATATAAAGATAGATTTATCTCCTGTAAGGAAAAAAGAGTTTATCTACCTGCATGTATGAGAAAAAATAAAGAGACTTGCAAATCTATAAAGACTAATGAAGGATTTAAGTGTATGAAGTGTAATAAGAGGTGTTCTGTAAGAACTATTACATTAATAGGAGAGAGTAAAGGTTTTGATAGCAGGATAATTCCACATCAAACATCTCTCTTTGACATTAGAGGAAAAAATGAAATAGGTGTTGTAGGTATTGCTTGTATATTAAATTTATTAGCTGGTGGATGGAAAGCAATAAGAATGGAATTTATACCACAATGTGTAGTTTTAGAGTATTGTGGATGTGCTCATCATTGGTGTGAAAAAGATGTGCCTACAGAAATAAATTATTCTGTGTTTAGAGAAAAATTTATAAAGATTTCAAAGTAAATATGAACAATTTGTTAACAATATATTGACATAAAAAAAGTATGAATATAAACTATTTACTATCAGGAAGAAAGGTTAGTGAGCAAAGTTATGGTAAAAAGTATGACTAGCTTTGGAAGAAGCAGTAGTGAAGAAGGTAAAAAAAGATTTTTTACTGTAGAAATGAAAAGTGTGAACAGTAGATATTTAGATATTAATATCAGAATGCCAAAAAGTATTATTTCTTTAGAAGAGGAAGTAAGAAAAAGAATAAATGAATCACTTTCAAGAGGAAAGGTAGATGTGTTTATTAATCTAAAATCATATTCTGATGGTCAGGAAGTTCCAAAATTAAACTTAAAATTAGCACAGGAGTATTTAAATTGCTTAAAACAAATTGAAGATAACCTTTGTGTGAAAAATGATGTTACAGTAACTCAGATAGCAAGATTTCCTGAAGTTATCACTATGGTAGAAGAAGAGGATAAAATCGATGAGATCTCTGAAGAACTTACACCTTTAATATCAGAAGCATTAGCAATGATGATAAAAATGAGGGAAGTTGAAGGAGAAAAACTTAAAGAAGATATACTTCTAAAGATTAGTAAGATAGAAAATTTAGTATCTGACTTAAATTCTTTAGCAGACAATGTTCCTAAAAACTACAAGGTGAAGTTAGAAGAAAGGCTAAAAGAGCTTTCAGGTTCAATGGAAATAG
>OLPO01002742.1_pt1 | contig 10620 bp, 9 predicted proteins | sample 1672831 | NCBI WGS metagenome assembly OLPO01 (sample SAMEA3136728, study PRJEB25190) | human gut metagenome
CCTTCTCGGGCCCGATCATCTTGGGGCGGTCGACGACGCCCACGACGAAGCCGGCCAGGTCGTAGTCGTCGGGGTTCATGACGCCGGGGTGCTCGGCCATCTCACCGCCGACCAGGGCGCAGCCGGACTTCTTGCAACCGGAGGCGATGCCCTTGACGACCTCGGCGACGTGCTCGGCACGCAGCTTGCCGATGGCGACGTAATCCAGGAAGAACAGCGGCTCGGCACCGATGGGCACGACGTCGTCGACGCACATGGCAACCAGGTCCTCGCCCACGGTGTCGTGACGGTCAAGCAGCTGGGCGATCGCGAGCTTGGTGCCCACGCCGTCGGTGCCACTCACCAGGACGGGGTCGTCCATGTCCTTGAAGGCCTTCATCGAGAAGCACGAGCCAAAGCCACCCAGCCCGCCGATGACCTCGGGTCGGTTGGTCTCGCGAACGCTGGCCTTGATCGCGTCAACCGCGCGTGCGCCCTCGTTCACGTCCACGCCGGCGTCGGCGTAGGTCACGTGCCTGTTCTGCTCGCTCATGCTTAGAGTCCCTTCTCTGCATCCTTGACGAACTCCTCGATGCCCATCTGCGAAGCGCGCGAGGCACGGGAGAGGTTGGTGGGGTCATAGCCCTCGAGGAACTTCCCTGCCGAGAAGGACGCGGGAATCTCCACGGGGTACTCGCCGGTGAAGCAGGCGGTGCAATAGCCGCCGTCGGGCACGCAGGTGCGCAGGCCATCGACCGACAGGAACGCCAGCGAGTCGGCACCGATGAACTCGCAGACCTCGTCGACCGACTTGCGGGCGGAGATCAGCTGATCCTGGGTGTCGGTGTCGATGCCGTAGAAGCACGGCCACATGGTCTCGGGGGAGTTGATGCGCACGTGGACCTCGGCGGCGCCGGCGTCGCGCAGCATGCGCACGATCTGGGTCGAGGTGGTGCCGCGCACGATGGAGTCGTCGACCATGACGATGCGCTTGCCGGCGACGTTGTCAGGCAGCGCGTTGAGCTTGAGGCGCACGCCGATGCGGCGCAGCTCCTGTGTGGGCTGGATGAAGGTGCGTGCGACGTAGCGGTTCTTGATGAGGCCCTCACCAAACGGAAGGCCCAGCTCTGCCGCAAAGCCCTCTGCGGGCGGAAGGCCGCTGTCGGGAACGCCAATGACGAGGTCGGCGTCGACCGGCGCCTCGCGGGCCAGCTGACGGCCCATGTTGTAGCGCATGGAGTAGACGGACTTGCCACGGATGATGGTGTCGGGGCGCGAGAAGTACACGTGCTCGAAGATGCACTGCGACTCGAACTTGGGCTCGACTCCCCGCTGCGACACCAGGCCGTCGTCGGACAGGCGGATGATCTCGCCCGGGGCAATCTCGCGGACGTACTCGGCACCGACGATGTTGAGGGCGCAGGTCTCGCTCGCGACGACCCAGCCCTCGCAGAGACCCTCCTCGGCGGGAATGCGGCCGAGCACCAGCGGACGAATGCCATGAGGGTCGCGGAAGGCATACAGGGCGTCCTCGCGGGCAAGAACCATGGCGTAGCCACCCTCGACCATCTGCATGGTGCGGGCGATGCCCTCACGCAGGTGGCTCGTCTGCTCGGTGAAGTAGCCGACGAGCTTGGCGGCGACCTCGGAGTCGGTGTTGGAGCGGAACGGGATGCCCAGGTTGATCATCTCGCGGCGCAGCGAGTTCGAGTTGACGAGGGTGCCGTTGTGCGCCAACGCGATGATCACGTCGTTGATGGCGGACAGGTGGGGCTGCGCTGCCTCCCAGCTCTTGGCACCGGAGGTGCCGTAGCGTACGTGGCCCACGGCCAGCTTGCCAGGGAGCGCCGCCAGGTCGGTATCGGTGAACACCTGGTTGACCAGGCCAAGGTCCTTGCGGACGAGGACGGTGTTGCCATCGCCCACGGCGATGCCGGCAGACTCCTGCCCGCGGTGCTGCAGGGCAAACAGTCCGAAGTAGGTCAGTCGGGCAACATCGCGGCCGGGCGCCCAGACGCCGAAGACGCCGCACTCGTCGTGTAGGACGTCACCTTCCGCCTGGGAGTCGCGCTGCCACTGCTCGCTGTCGTGCATCTGTTGGCCTCCTTGCCGATGTCGTGCGTTCGCTGGTGTCTAGCTGTTGGTCGGGCGGTGGCTACACACCCTGCCCGGCGGCGGTGGCCGCCTCGTCCTTCACGGCGCAGACGAGAACCGTCCTGCCGTAGCCGTCGATGTAGTTGCAGGTGGAGAGGGTCAGCACATGGTCGGCGACCTTGCAGACCTGTGCGGCGTCGGAACGCTTGGTCACGGCCTTGCCCAGCTGCTTGCCGAGGTACTCGTGGAACTCGTCGGCCGTGGCGAAGTCGAAGCAGCGGACGTCCTCGCTCTTGGGGGTCGCGTAGTAGACGAACAGCGGCTCGAGCTCGTAGTTCGCCTCCTCGGTCACGTACCAGACGGTCTTGATGCTGTCGAAGAAGCCCTGGCTGTCCATGTCGGCGATCTGCTTGAACATGGAGCCGTTCTTCAGGTGGTGGCCGTAGATGACGGTCTGCTGGTCACGCATGCCAGGCTTCTCGCACTTGTAGTCCAAGAAGATCTGGCCACCGACGCCGTAGACGCCCTCGGCATTGGTGTCGAGGTAATGGTCGTTGTCGGTTCCCTGGTAGACGGGGTAGTTGATGACCGTGCCGGGAACCTGGATCCAACCGACGACGTCGGGGTTGATGGACTTGAGCTTCTCCCAGTCGACCTTGGGTGCCACGTCGCCCTTCTCCGAGACGGTCGCGTAGGACGCGAGCTTCTCGTTCATGACATCCTGCTCGTGGTAGCGCCACTGCGCCAGGCCCCACATGCCGCCCGCCACCAGGATGAGGGCGAGGCCGACGACGAGAAGGATGTTGGACAGGACGCTGCCGCCCTTCTTCTTGCGGGGCGGCTCGGGCTCGTAAGAGGGCGCGATGGCGTAGTGGCTGGCGACGTGGCTCGGCAGCTGGTTACGACGGTGCGTGTTCATTGGTCGTGGGCCTTTCGGTTTCGGTCGTGGGTTTAGGAGAGCCTCTTGCCGACGTAGGCGGCAGCGGCGGGCTTGTCGAAGTTGCCGTCGGTGGCCTTGCCGAGAGCGCCCATGACCTTACCCATGTCGCGCTTGGACGTGGCACCGAGCTCGGCGATCAGCTTGTCGGCAAGACGCTCGAGGTCCTGACCCACCAGCTGGGCGGGAAGCATGTCGCGCAGGGTGTCAGCCTGGGCGGAGAGCTCCGCGATGCGCTCGGCGTGGGTCTCGGCGCCAACCTTTCGCAGCGAGTCGATCTCCTCGCCGGTGACCTTCTGGAGCTTCTTCACGCACGCGGTGATGTCGGCAGACGTGACCTCGCGGCGTTCGTCGACCTCGACCTGCTTGACGGCCTGGTTGACCTGACGAAGGATCGACAGCCGCGGCTTGTCCTGCGCACGCATCGCGTCCTTGATGAGGTCGAGAAGTTCGGCCTTCTCCATAGTTATCACTCCCTGTCATACCACCTGCGGGCGCGTGGCCTGCGGCCCGCGCCCGCGTTTGTCCGACTATCGGCCAGGTCCTAGGCCTGTGCCATGCGCTCCTTGAGCTCGACGATCTTCTCGCGATACTCGGGGCAGGACGCGCCCAGGATCTGGGTCGCGTAGATGGCGGCGTTCTTGGCGCCGCCGATGGCGACGCATGCCACGGGCACGCCGGAGGGCATCTGCACCATGGACAGGAGCGAGTCCATGCCGCCGAGGTCGCTCGTCTTCATGGGGACGCCGACGATCGGCAGCGGCGTGTAGGCCGCCACGACGCCACCCAGGTGGGCGGCCTTGCCGGCGGCGGCGATGATCACCTTGATGCCGCGGTCCGCGGCGGTCGACGCCCACTCGTGGACGCGCGCAGGGGCGCGGTGCGCCGAGGCGACGACCAGCTCGTAGGGGACGCCGAGCTCCTCGAGCTGGGCAGTGCAGGCCTCCATGGCCGGCATGTCCGACTTGGAGCCCATGATGATGCCCACAAGGGGCGTTTCCTGTGCCATTCGGATACTCCCGTCATTCTCGTTCACGTATTCCCTCCCAGTATAGGGAGGTCGAACCCAGGCTCAGGCGAGGTCACGAACACTACGGACCAGCCATCTCCCGAACGGTTACCTGGAGGTCGCCGCCGTCGACGCCGAGGGCGTGGCGGGGGTCGCGGGCTCGCCGCCCTTCTCGGCAGGGCCGGTCGTGGCGTCCTCGGACAGCGCGGCGTCAGGGTCGCCCGTCGTGGCCTTGGGGTCCAGAAGGCCCGCGCCCGGGGTCTTGAGCTTGTCCTTCAGCAGGGCGGTGGTCGTGTCGTCCAGGCCGGTGACCGTGCAGGCCCAGCCCGTGTCGGTCTTGGTCCAGACGAACGTCATGAAGTTGCGCACCTGGCCCGCGGGCATCAGGAAGCCGAAGAACTGAGCCTTCTGGAACTGCCCAGCATCGTCGACGCGCACGTTGACGTGATAGATCACCGCGTTGATCTTGGGGTTGAGAAGTGCGTTGATGGCCAGCGCCGTGGACTGGATCTGCGACGAGGCGAAGCACTCGACCGCGTCGCCGGAGGACGTGTCGGTGACCGAGACCTCGACGCGACCGGTGTTCTCGTCGGCCTCCAGCACGGTGAACTGCTCGGGGAACTGCGTGAAGCCGTTACCCCACTCGACGCCGTTGCGCATGGCACCCGAGACGCTGGAGACGTCCACGCGGTCGGAGAGGTTGGAGGTGGTCAGGCGCCTGACGACGCTGCACGACACCTGCGAGACCATGACGACGGCGAGGGTCAGCACCACGAACAGCACCGCGGTGCGCCTGATGGCCACGTCGACGTCGGAACCAGACGGGTCCGACCCCGACAGCGGGTCGATGTCGACGCCCTGGCCCTTCTCCTTGCGGCGGGCCCGCTGGCGGCGCGCGGTCTCGGCGTTGTCGTGCCCGGTCTCGTCAACTCGCGAGAAGAGCTCCTCGGCCTGCTCGGCGTTGAGGAACTTGCCCCGCCTGTCCTTCTTTGCTGCCATGTCGTCCCTTACGGTCTTCGTTCGGTGGCGCCGTGTCCGGCGCCCGGCAATCAGTATAGGTGAGGCGAGGCTAGTCCTTCTCGCCCTGGAACTGCATGCGGTAATAGCGCGCGTAGGTACCGCCGCGCGCCAAAAGCTCGTCGTGGGTGCCTCGCTCGGCCACACGTCCGTCGGCGATGGTCACGATCTCGTCGGCGTTCTTGATGGTCGAGAGGCGATGCGCGATGACAAGGGTGGTTCGGCCATGGGCCAGGCGCTCGAGCGACTCCTGCACGGCGCGCTCGCTCTCGTTGTCCAGGGCCGAGGTCGCCTCGTCCAAGATGAGCACGCGCGGGTCCTTGAGAAACACGCGGGCGATTGCGATGCGCTGCTTCTGCCCACCGGAGAGGCGTGCGCCGCGCTCGCCGACCTGTGTGTCGTAGCCATCGGGCAACTCCATCACGAAGCCGTCGGCGTTCGCCGCGCGGGCGGCGGCACGAATCTCGTCCAGGGTTGCGTCGGGACGGCCGTAGGCGATGTTCTCGGCGATGGTGCCATCGAACAGGTAGACCTCCTGTTGGACCATGCCGATCGCCTCGCGCAGGCTTCGCTGGGTGACGTCGCGCACGTCCTGACCGTCGATCAGGATCTGCCCTGCGTCCACGTCGTAGAAACGCGGCAGAAGCGAGCACAGCGTCGACTTGCCGCCGCCAGACGGGCCGACCAGCGCGACGGTGCGCCCAGGCTCGATGTCGAGCGTGAGATCGTGGATGACCTCGGCATCCGGCTCGTAGGAGAAGCTGACGCCGCGGTACGAGATGGCGCCTCGGGTGAGCCGAAGCTCGTGCGCGTCGGCGGCGTCAATCACGTCGGGTCGGGCGTCGCAGAGCTCGACGAAGCGCCCGAAGCCGGCGATGGCCTTCTGGAACGTCTCGGTAAAGTCGAGGATGCTGCGGATGGGGCTGGTGAACAGGGTGATGTACAGCGCGTAGGTCGCCAGGTCGGCGGGAGTCATCTGGCCGCGGGCGATGAGCCAGCCGCCCATGACGACGATGACCGTGTACAGGGCGCCCATCAAGAGGTCGATGGCGGACTGGTACAGGCCCATCACGCGGTACATGCGAACCTTCGAGTCGAGGTAGGCGCGGTTCGACGCGCGGAACTTCTCGCGCTCCAGGTCCTCGGCGGCAAAGCCCTTGACCACGCGGATGCCCACGAGGGAGTCCTCCAGGCGGGAGTTGACCTGCGAGATGCGCACGCGGTTCTCGGCGAAGACGTCCTTCATGCGATGGTTGGCCACGTAGTCGAAGGCGACCAGCACCACCAGGATGCAGGCGAGCGCGAGGGTGAGCCACACGTTGACGAAGCCCAGGATCACGAATGAGCCGACGATCTCGACCGCGCCGATGATCAGGTACTCGGGGCCGTGATGTGCCGACTCGGAGATGTCGAACAGGTCATTTACCAGGCGACTCATGAGGTCACCCGACTTGTTGCGGTCGAAGAACGAGAAGCTCATGCGCTCGTAGGCGTCAAACAGGTCCTCGCGCATGCGGCTCTCCATGCGGGCACCCATCACGTGGCCCCAGTAGGTCACGAAGTAGCGCGAGAGGAACTGGATGGCGTACATGCCCGCCATGCCCAGGGCCAAGTACACCAGCGCACCCTCGATCGCATTCGCCCCATCGGCGAACAGGCCGGAGGTAAGCATGCGCAACAGCTGCGGAAACGCCAGGCCCACCGCCGCGATGGCGACGGCGCACAGCGTGTCCGTGGCAAACAGGTGGGCCTGGCCGCGATAATAGGAGAGGAAGCGGGCGAACAGGCCCGCCTCCTCCCTGGTGGTGCCTCTATCCATCAAGCGTTACTCCCCGTCGGCCGTCTCGTCGTCCTGGCACGCGGCACACTCTGCCGAGAAGGGCGTCGTCTCGCAGGGGTCGTCAGGCGTCAGGCGACGCGCGACGGCGTCGCAGATCAGCGCGCCGACGACGGTCTTGGCGTCCTCGATGCGCCCGTCGAGCACTGTGTCCACCAGCTCGGGCAGCTCGACGAGGTCGACGTTGAGGAACTCGTCGGCATCCGGGTCTGACTTGCCGAAGGTGATGCCCGTCGCCATGTAGATGTGAATCATCTCATCGCAGAAGCCGTCGCTGCTCGCGATCGTGGTGAGGTAGGCCATGCGCTTGGCGGTCATGCCCGTCTCCTCCGCCAGCTCGCGGCGGGCGCAGTCGAGCGGGTCCTCGCCGGGGTCGAGCTTGCCGGCGGGAATCTCCACCGTCACACGGCCGAGGGCCGTGCGGTACTGACGTACCAGGCAGATGCGACCGTCATCGGTGAGGGCCACGATGGCAACGGCGCCTCGGTGGCGCACCACGTCGCGCACGGCCATGCGGCCGTCGGGCAGGGTCACGTTGAGGCGGTCGACCGAGAAGATCTTGCCCTCCCAGGCAACGTCCTCCGAGACGATATGCTCCGACAGGTCGGCGTCGCGCGGGTCGTCGTCGCCCAACACCAGCCCGCGGCGGAGCGGCTCGCCCGACACATGGTCGTGTGTGGTGCGGTCCCCGTCGTAGGTAAGGCTGTCCGTCACGTCGATGAGCGCGTCGACGCGGTTGGGCTCGGTATCGGTTCGCTCGGGGTTCTTCTCGGCAGCCATGGGCTACACCTCCCAGGCCTCGCGTCCACGCAGGGCGCGCAGGCCGATGTCGTTGCGCAGGGTCTTGCCCTCGAAGTCGATGAGGGCGCAGGCCTCGTAGGCGCGGTCGCGGGCGGCCTCGAAGGTGTCGCCCAGGGCCGTGACGTTGATCACGCGGCCGCCGGCGGTGACGGTGCGGCCCTCGTCGTCGAGAGCGGTTCCGGCCTGGTAGACGGTGACGCCCTCGAGCGCCGCGGCGTCGGCGATGCCGGTGATGGGCTTGCCCTTCTCGTAGGAGCCGGGGTAGCCGGCGCTCGTGAGGACGACCGAGACGGCCCAGTCGTCGTCCCAGCGCACGTCGGCGTCGGCGAGGGTGCCGTTGTCGCAGCGCAGGAAGACGTCGACGAGGTCGGCATCCATGCGGGGCAGCACGACCTGGGTCTCGGGGTCACCGAAGCGGGCGTTGAACTCGAGGACCTTGGGGCCGTCCTTGGTGAGCATGAAGCCGCCGTACAGGCAGCCGCGGTAGTCAATCCCGTCGGCAGCGAGCTGGGCGACGACGCGGCGCTCGATGTCGACCATGGCCTCGTGCTCCTCGGGGGTCACGAACGGGACGGGCGAGTAGACGCCCATGCCGCCGGTGTTGGGGCCAAGGTCGCCCTCGAGGGCGCGCTTGTGGTCCTGCGCGGTGTCGAGGGGCAGCAGGGTCTTGCCGTCGGTCAGGCCCAGCAGCGAGCACTCGGGACCCTTGAGCATCTCCTCGACCACGACGACGTGGCCGGCCTCGCCGAACGCGTTGAAGCACTCGTGGACGCCGGCGAGGGCCTCCTCGGTGTCCTGAGCGACGATGACGCCCTTGCCGGCAGCCAGGCCGTCAGCCTTGACCACGACGGCGCAACCAAGCTCGCGCACGTAGGCGGCGCACTCGTCCTCGTCGGTAAAGGCGCGGTAGGCGGCGGTGGGAACGCTGGCGCGCTCCATGACCTCCTTGGCGAACTTCTTGGAGCCCTCCATCTGGGCGGCCTCGGCGCCGGGGCCAAAGCACGGGATGCCGGCGGCGCGGACGGCATCGGCGACGCCGGTGACCAGGGGAGCCTCCGGGCCGATGACCACGAGGCCGATGTTCTTCTCGGCAGCGAACGCGGCGACGGCGGACGGGTCGCAGATGTCCAGCTCGACGCGCTCGGCCGTATCCCACATGCCGGCGTTGCCGGGCGCGACGTAGAGCTTGCCGGCGCGCGGCGAGGCGGCGAGCTTGGTGAGAAGGGCGTGCTCGCGGCCGCCGGAGCCAAGGAGAAGGATGTCGACGGTACTTGCGGTCTGTGCCATGGTTTTCCTCCTGCGCGCCACGTGGTCTCGCGGCGCATCGGTCTGGATGTTGCCCTGTCTTACATGCGGGCGAGCCCGCTAGTCCTGCCTAATGTCGGTCGGCCTCGCGACCTCCAGGAGCGACGCCGGCATAAACGCCACGCCCGTCGCACCGAGCCCGGCACGGCAGACGGTCGCACCGCCCGCGTCGGCGATGCGAATCCTGCGCGAGACGAACTCGTTGGTGTCGAGCGGCTTCTCGATGAGGGTGAGGAAGCGCGGCATTCCCGCGCACACCTCGACGTAGACGAGATCGCCAAGCTCGTGCGCCGTGAGGCTCATCTTGCGGGCGAGGTTCGCGGCGAGGTCGTTGACGTCGGTGCTGGACGAGAAGCGCAGCGTCTCGCCGCGACCGTCGACCCACATGAGGTCGCGCGACGCCGCCAGGTGCGCGGCGATTCGGTCGAAGAGCCCGCGAATGCCCTCGGGCCCGCGCCCGTCCCAGTGCATGACGACGCCCTCCGCGGGGACGAAGTACATCTCGGCGTTCTCGATCACAAGGTTGGCGTGCTCGATGGCCTCGTCGAGCGTGAGGCCCGCGTCGCGAGAGCGAACCAGGTCCTCCACGACAAGGCCAGTGGCCGCCGATGCGGTGCGCGAGTCGAGCAGCTCGATGCGAAGGTCCCGGTCGGTGCGGTGACGAATGTCGCGCGCGGCCATGCGAGCGGTCGAGATCGAGCCGGACAACGCCGCGGAGACGTGTACCGACACGATTTGGTCGTACCCCCGCTCGATGGCTTCCTCGTATGCGCGAGACCATTCGCCCGGCGACGGCTGGGAGGTGCTCCCCGCCGACGCCGAGGAGGCCAGCGCGACATACAGGTCGGCCGGGGCCACCTCGACGCAATCGAGGAAGTCCCGGCCATCGAGCGAGATGTGGAAGGGAACGAGACCGACGCCGTTTTGCTCGAACCATGCGAGGGGGAGATCGCAGCCGCTGTCGGCAACGATCGCGAACGAACCCCGCTTGAGAGCTGCGTCCTGGGTCACGTGCGCCCTACTTCCAGTAGCGGTCGATCGTCTGGTTGCGATCGGGACCGACGGTGATGATGGACACGCGCACGCCGGCGAGCTGCTCCAGGAAGTCGATGTAGTCCTTGGCCTCGCGCGGAAGCTTGTAGAAGTCGGTGACGCCCGAGATGTCGCACTTCCAGCCGGGCAGCGTCTCGTAGACGGGCTTGGCGTGATAGAAGACGCTCTGGTGCTCGGGGACGGTCTTGTAGATCTTGCCATCGCACTCGTAGGCGACGCAGACCTTGATCTCGTCCAGGCAGCCCAGGACGTCGAGCTTGGTGATGGCAAGGTCGGTCAGGCCGTTGACGCGGGCGGCGTAGTTGACGATGACGGAGTCGTACCAGCCGCAGCGACGGCGGCGGCCGGTGGTGACGCCGTACTCGTGGCCCTGCTCGGTGAGAAGGTCGTTGAGCTCACCGTCGAGCTCGGTCGGGAAGGGGCCGGAGCCGACGCGGGTGAGGTAGGCCTTGGCGATGCCAAGGACGCGGCTGACGTTGGTGGGACCGACGCCGGAGCCGGTGACGGCGCCGCCGGCGGTGCAGTTGGAGGACGTCACGAACGGGTAGGTGCCGTGGTCGATGTCGAGCATCGTGGCCTGGGCACCCT
>OLPO01002745.1_pt1 | contig 10607 bp, 12 predicted proteins | sample 1672831 | NCBI WGS metagenome assembly OLPO01 (sample SAMEA3136728, study PRJEB25190) | human gut metagenome
TGGGAATTGCCTGTGTTCCTGATTATATGTTAAAAGAAAATGATCAGCTGACACCGCTCATGTTAAAAGAGCCTCTTCCCGGACGTCAGCTTGTACTTGCCCAGCATGACAGTCTTACTGTCTCTCAGGCTGCTGAACGCTTTATTGAAATGTTTACTTCCATATAATAAAAGAAGTCCTCACTCAGTACTGAAACAACAATTTTTATAATCGCGTTTCTTACTGAATGAGAACTTCTTTTTCTTATTTCGGCATTACAGCCAGCGCATCAGTAATATACTGATTGTCGATTGCTGCAAAGAAACCACCGTCTGCCTTAGTTGCATAATCCATATCGATCGGCATTTTTCCAAGTACAGGAACCTTCAGCTCTGCTGCGATCTCATCAATATGGCTCTCACCAAAGACTTTGATCTCTTTTCCGCAGTCCGGACATTTCACATAGCTGTAGTTCTCTACGATTCCAAGTACCGGTATCTTCATCATCTCAGCCATATTAAAGGCTTTCTTAACGATCATCTTAACCAGATCCTGAGGTGATGTTACGATCACGATTCCTTCAATCGGCAGAGACTGGAATGCTGTAAGCGGAACATCACCTGTTCCAGGAGGCATATCCACAAACAGATAGTCTACGTCGCCCCAGATAACATCTGTCCAGAACTGTTTTACCATATTTGCAAGAACCGGACCTCTCCAGATTACAGGAGTATCCTCTGTAGGAAGCAGAAGGTTGATGGACATTACCTTGATCCCGTTTTTTGTGATCATCGGGTAGATACCTTCATCATTTGCCATTGCTGCACCCTTTAATCCATACATTTTCGGAATGGACGGTCCTGTGATATCCGCATCCAGGATACCAACCTTGTATCCCTGTGCTGCCATCATATTTGCCAGGGAGCCTGTTACGAAGGATTTACCAACGCCACCCTTTCCGCTGACAACTCCGATTACATGTTTTACATTTGACTGAGCATTCATTTCTGCCTGAAAGCTCTGCTGTTTCTTGCTGCTGGAACAACCTTCGCAGCTTGCTTTGTCGCATGAAGTGTTGTTACATTCTTTTGCCATAATTAATCTTCTCCTTTATATTCATCCATATTATTTTACAAATCTGTCAATTGCTACCTCAAGTTCTTTGATTGCATCTTTGTCACCATGTTCCACTGCATCTACGATACAATGCTCAATATGATCCTGCAGAATAATCTTGCCAGTATTATTGATGGCAGATTTCACTGCTGAAAGCTGTATCAGAACTTCCGCACAGTCTCTTCCGTCCTCTATCATACGTTTGATAGATTCCATATGTCCGATTGCTCTGGACATACGATTCAGCACTGCCTTTGTATGTGCATGACTGTGATGATGTCCATGTTCCCCGTGAGAATGTTCAACTACCGTCCCATCCTCCAGTACATGTGTATGTGTCTTTTGTTCCTCGGCCATAACATTCTCCTTTCTTTTTCAGAATGTATCTGAGATATCAGGGACAAACTAACTTTTGATCCTGACATCTGTCTGAATTTACAGCATAACTGATATTATACCACATTTGTCAAATTTCTGTAAAGGAGCAACGCTGTTTTATTTGTGAAGTTATAATATCAAAAATAATGGTTCCGTCCTCCAGAACGGTTTTCTCATAGGAAACCTCTTTTCCTTTGAATTTATTTCTGATATATTCTTCCGGATCCTCAAGTTCCAGTTCTTCCACAAAAACATCTCTCATCTGATTCCGCGGACATTTATTAAAAATTTCCCATATCAGTTCATATTCTTTCATCTCTTATGGCCTCCCCTGCGGTTCATTTCTGGTAATATTATAATTTTTTTCTCCTTTTTTGTCAAAAATAATTGCACTGAGACAGATTATATCGTATCATAGATATAATTATCAATAGCACATCAGTTGCTTTATCATACTATAATTAATTACATAGAAGGAGAGAAATCTAATGAAACTTTTAAAAGACCGTATTCTTAAGGATGGAATCGTAAAACCGGGAAATATTTTAAAAGTAGACAGTTTCTTAAACCATCAGATGGATATCACTCTCATCAATGAAATCGGCAAGGAATTCAAGCGTCGTTTTTCTGACTGTCCCATCACCAAGATTCTTACCATCGAAGCTTCCGGTATCGGTATTGCCTGTATCGCAGCACAGTACTTTAATGTACCTGTGATTTTTGCAAAAAAAGCGCAAAGCGTAAATCTGGATGGCGAAATGTATACTACAAAGGTAGAATCCTTTACCCATAAAAAAGTATATGATGTTATTCTTTCCAAGAAATTTCTGGGACCTGAGGATCATGTGCTCCTGATCGATGATTTTCTTGCCAATGGCTGTGCACTTCTGGGCCTGATCGACATTGTAAAGAAATCCGGAGCAACTCTTGAGGGTGCAGGAATCGTTATTGAGAAAGGCTTCCAGCATGGCGGTCAGGAGATCCGTGATATGGGTATCCGCCTGGAATCTCTGGCAATCGTAGATTCCATGACTGATGACTCCCTTACCTTCCGTGAATAATCCATTTTTCTGTTTACAACACCATCAAGAATATCAGAACCCCGTCAGCAGGTTGCTTTGTAACCTGCGACGGGGTTCTTAATATTGTCAAGCGGATATTCTAAATCCGGTTATATTGTTTTGTCTGTTGCAGCCGGAGTCCCACTTGCTGTGGGTGTCACAGTTGCCTTCGGAGTTATCGTTGCCTCCGGATCGGAAGTTACTTCCGGGGTCAGTGTTGGTTCGGGGGTAGAAGTCGGTTCCGGGGTAGCAGTCGGTGTTGGATCCGGCTTGATTTCTTCCTCATCATAGGTTCCGTTATCAACCAAAATCTGATAATTATCCTTATCGATCAGCTGCGCCCCACAGGTAAAGGTTCCCACAATCTTGGTACCATTATCATACTGGGAATAATCCTTCACATCTACTTTCTCTCCTGCAAGATAGTCAAGAGCCATCTTTGCTCCACCCTGCGCCAGCTCTTTTCTGTCCAGATAGGTTGTCAGTGTGATCTTACCCTCTGCCACATCCTTTACAGCCTGCATCTCACTTCCATATCCTGTGATCACAGGCCATTCTTCACTGTCTGACAGGATTCCACGTTCTTCCAGAAGCTCCTGCACTCCAATTGCAAATTCATCTGACGCTGTGATAATAATATTCGGTGTTTTTTCTTCCTGGTAAAACTCATCCAATATGGATTTCATCTTCGCCTGTGCAGCGTCCTGGTCCCAGCGAAGGATTCCGGTAGAATCAAAGGTCATATTTCCGGATTTGCATACCAGAGTTCCGTCATCCAGATATTCCTGAAGCTTTTCCAGAACACCATTACAGAAGAAAAGTGCCCCATTGTCATCTGTAGATCCCATCAGGAACTCAATGGTATAGGATTGTTTTTCTTCCTGTGCCTTATCCAGATCCATGTTCTTAATAATCTGACCGGCAACCTCTTTTCCGATAGCTCTGGTATCATCGCAGGCATAATAATTCACTGCTGCCGTATTTCGGATCAGCGTGTCATAAGAAATCACAGGAATACTTTTCTCCTTGGCAGTCTCCAGAATATCTGTCAATGCATAAGGATCCACCGGATCAATGATCAATGCAGATACTTCCTGATCAATGAATTCCTGAATCTGTGAAATCTGCTGAGTGGAATCTCCCTCTGCATTTTTCACTTCTGCCTCATAGCCACCCTCTGCGATCGCCTTAGACATTTCTGTCTCATCCACAGCTGCATTATCATTCTTTTCCGGAAGAAGGATTCCTATTTTCCCTGCCGGTGCTGCTGCCTGGGCATCCTCGCTGTTATCCTCTGCCTGCGGTGCTTCCGACTGATCCTCTGCGCTGTCTTTGGAATCGCTGTCTTTCTCATCACTGTTTTGGGCAGTATCTTTCTGCTCTGCCTCTGTAGTCTCTGTAGTCTCTACTTTTTCTCCCTCTTCCGTTCTCTCACCGGTTCCCTCTTCTTCTACCTGCGCACTCTCGCTTGCTGCCTCTTTGGCCTCATTGCTTCCGCAGGCAGAGAGGAGCATGGAAGAAACCATCACTCCCACCAGAATTCCCACTGCTCTTTTTTTCATAGCCGATCCTCCCAGTCTTATTTTTCAATTCCCTTATAGTCTCTGGCAATACTTTTCAGATAATCTCGATAAGCAATAGCCACCTTCTTTGGCTTCATAATATGTACAGTTCTTCCCATAGAAGTCAGCCAGCCATAAAATTTTTCGTCAGGCTCTGTCTGTACAACAACAAGGAAATTATCACTTCCCTTGGCTTTACAGGAAATATCTTTTCCAAAAGTATCAAAAATCTTTTCTTTTACAGAATTTCTGCAGAGAAGCTTCAACTCCTTTTCCCCTTTTACAGGGATTTCAGGAGCTACAGTCTTTACCACTTCTGTCTTCACTGTTTCTGTAGCTTCTGTTTTCTTTTCCTCCTGTACAGACTTCCCTTGCTGTATCTCAGGATCTGCAGACCGCTCCAGATAGTAACCGCCCTCACGGCCTCTCTTATACTGTATCTCCATACCAAATTCCCGGAGAGTTTCCATATCATCATAAATACTTTTTCTCTCAGCACGGATTCCATGCTCTTCAAGAGTTGACAGGATTTCCTGCATAGTAATAGGCTTTCCTCCTGCACTTTCGTTCAGCATCTTTTCCAGATATAAAATCTTACTCTTTTGATTACATGATTTCGCCATATTATCCCCTTACAAATCTGTGGTATACATACTCATTTGCTTCTTTTTCCTGACTGTCATCCAACGGTGCAAGTTCTATCTTTTTCCCATACTTCTGTTCCAGCGCATGACTGATCAGCCAATCTGCAAGCTGTGGATTTTTGGGCAGAAGAGGTCCGTGAAGATAGGTTCCGATCACATTTTTATATACAACGCCCTCATATCCTGATTTTCCGTCATTTCCTGCACCATATAAAACCTTTCCCAAGGGCTTATTATCTTTAATATAGGTTCTTCCTCCATGATTCTCAAAACCTACAATAGGCATATCAAACAGATCGCTTTGCAGTACGATATTATCAATCAGACGTCCTTCTCCCTGCTCTGTGTACAGATCTACCAATTCCAGTCCCTTCATGGTTCCCTGCTCTGTTTTGTAATAATTTCCCAAAAGTTGATAACCACCACAAATTGCGATCACAACTCCATAATTCTCTACATAGGCTTTAAAATCCTTCTGAATTTCCTTAAGCTTTTCGCATACCAGCATCTGCTCACGGTCGGAACCTCCGCCCAGCAGCACAATGTCCAGCTTTGAAAAATCAATTTCATCCTCCAGTTCAAAGGGAATAGTCTCGGCCTCAATTCCACGCCACTGACATCTCTTCATCAGACACTGGATATTTCCTCTGTCCCCGTACAGATTCAGAAGATCCGGATATAAATGCCCTATTGTAATTTTCATGATTTCTCACCCTCCAGCTTCTTCAGAATATTCCTGGTACTGAACAATGCGGTATAATTTACCAGCACATACAGATTTCCTACTCCATCTTTTACACGGTCACGGATTGCCTTCTCCACATCTCCCTCCAGAATAGAAGGGATATCCACATATTTCAGACGGAGACGCATATCCTGACAACGGATACCACTGACTGTAATTGATCGGATGCTCTCCTCACCCAGAAGATCAAAATCCACATCCCACAGCCAGGAAATATCTGTCCCGTCCTGGGCATTATCATTAATAGCAATTATGATGTCCTTAGGTGATTTGTCCTGCATCACAGCAGAAATATTCTGGTTAAATCCTGCCGGATTTTTTGCAAGATTCAGGGTAACTCCGGTTCCCATGATTCGGAATTGCTCCATTCTGCCGTTTTCAGGATTAAATTTCTGAAGCATATCCTGGAAATGCTCTCCCGCAAATCCTGCTGTACGTACTGCGGCATAAGCAGCCAGAATATTATATACATTATAAAAGCCCTTATAATTGGCAACTATATGCTTATCCTCCACCCGGAAACTTAACTGATCTCCCACCTTTACATCCTCAGCATCAAAGTTAAGCTCAGGTCTTGCAAAACCACATTTCGGACAGTGATAGTCCCCTAACTGACTGTAATGATAGAAACCATACTCCAGTTTCTCTCCACAGCGTTTACAGAAACGTCCCTCTCGTATCTCATTAGCTGCAGACTGTATCACAGGTTTGCTGATTCCATAAGTAACATAGGGGTTTCCGGCATCCATAGCCAGGTAGGCTGACAGGGCATCATCACCATTGACAATGATCTTCATGTCCGGAATCTTCTGCATCATTTCCTCCAGGATCTTCATGGTAATATCAATCTCACCGTAACGATCCAGCTGATCCCGGAACAGATTTGTCAAAAGCATATAGTCCGGTTTGATCCGTGGGAAAATATGTCTGGTTGATGCTTCATCTGCCTCAATGCATGCATAATCTGCATCAATCTTTCCATTCCATTTCGCAGCAAGTACAAAAGCTGCCACTACTCCATTTAACATATTCGAACCTGTATGGTTACAGATTACCTTCTGCCCTTCAGCCTCCAGAGCTGCGCAGAGCATATTATTGGTTGTGGTTTTTCCATTGGTTCCACAGGTTGCAAAAATGCCCTTGCGCACCTGAGAGGAAAGCTGTTCCAGAATATCCGGGCAGATACCCAGCGCGATCTTACCAGCCCAGGTCACCCCCTGCCTTCCCATTTTCTTGCAGATGTATCCTGCCAGTTTTGCTGCAGTCACAGCAATCATCACTCTAATTTTCATGTTTATCTATATCCTTTTTATCCAAATTCAGATCTCTGTCCTGAAGATAATCGGAACATATGCCGGCAGCACCTTTCTGCATATATTCTTTTGCTTCCTTCAGATCATTTACAGTATAAATATAAAGCTTTATTCCCTTTTTGTCAAAAATATCCTGCACATCTTCACTCCAGTATTTGTAATATACGGTAGCTGCAGGAATCCCTTTTTCCTTGCAAAAAGATGCAATTTCCTTCAGGTCCTTTACAGAATATTCCTGCCACAGAGAATAGATATAAGTTGGGAAATTATAAAGCAATGCAGTTCCTGCAAACATAGGCTGCGTATAAATCTCAGGTATGATCTGATCCAACACTTCCTCTGCTCCCGCAGCTTCCGCGATCTCCAGATAGTCTGCATAATCCTCCACTGTGGTCTGATAGCTTCTCACCGAATACTGTTTGGAATCCAGCATCACAAATGCATCAGGATAGTTTTTCAGCAGTTTCAGAAAATCTGCCAGGGTCATAGGTGTATATTTTCTATAGATAGGACTGGAAAGAAACTCTGCTTCAGAAAGAACTCTTGCCTTATCTCCTTCCCACTGTCCCATAGGCTGTGTCCAACTGTGGCGGCATACCCAGACGCCATCAGAAGTCTTTGTCAGGTCTACCTCAAACAGTCTGCATCCCATCTGATAACTGGCCAGAAAACTTTCCTTTGAATTCAGATAGGTCTTATCTCCGATTCCTCCCAGTGCATGTGCCACAGTTTTATAATTCTCCCAGGAAAAAGCCGGTGTAGTTACAGAAGCAGGAAATACCTCCTGCCCCCACAAAAAAGCTGCAATCCCCATCATTTCCAAAAAAAGAAGCAGCATTCGGCCAAATATTCCTGCTTTACTTTTCTTCTTATCTTGTTTCAATTATGTTCTCCTGATCACAGGTTCCTATGCATTTTCCCCTGCGATCTTCACTTATGTATTTTAACCGAATCAAGTAAGTCCCCTGCTTCAATTGCGAAAAGCAATAAGCAGTGGGTGGGGACTTGCTTGTATCAGGAGGAGTGCAAGCTCCTTCTGATAAACTGCGGAGCAGTTATTCGGTTATGAGCAAGTAGCGAAGCGGATTGCGAATATCCGCTTGAATAAACATCTGATAATAATATAAACTATTATCCTCTACGATTTTACGCTATCCTCATCTAATAATCAAGGAGAAAATTATTCCTACAAATTTTTATGTTATAGGCACATTACAGAGTAATTTCCTATAACATAAAAAAGCTGTATATACATGGCTTACGCCACATATATACAGCTCTGTTTTTGGAAATTTAAGCAATTATACTAACTCGATGAGTACTTCCATTGCTGCATCACCTTTACGTGGTCCGATCTTTACGATTCTTGTGTAACCACCGTTACGGTCAGCATATTTTGGAGCGATCTCTTCGAACATTTTAGCAACCATATCTACGTCTTTTGTGTTTTTCTTTCTTCCAGCGCCCTTTGCAGGTACTTCTTTAACTGGATAGAAAACTTTCATCATCTGACGACGAGCATGAAGTCTGGAAGGAGCATCTTTCTTGATCTCTTTCTGAACTTCATCGTATACAGTTTTCTTCTTTCCGTCAACAACTTCTTTCACTCTCTTGCCTTCAGCATCTTTACGTGCAACTTTAGCAGTTACAGTAACAGTTTCGAAGTTATCTTTTTCGCGAACAGCCATAGCTACCAGGCCCTCTGCGATTTTACGGATTTCTTTTGCTTTAGCTTCTGTGGTAACGATTTTTCCATGATATAAAAGGCTTGTTACCTGGCTTCTCAGTAATGCTTTTCTCTGATCAGAAGTTCTGCTTAATTTTCTATATTTTGCCATTTGATTTTCCTCCATCTGTGGGACAGCCGGACACGCTTGTTCGGTCTTACTGTCCGGCTGCTTAGGCATTCCCACCGTATAATCTCTTCGTTAGGGGAGTTCTTACTCTTCTGTTGGCTGAAGCTGTAATCCCAGCTCTTTCAGTTTTGCAAGAACCTCTTCTAATGACTTGCGACCCAGGTTACGAACCTTCATCATATCATCAGAAGTCTTGTTACATAATTCTTCAACTGTATTAATGCCGGCTCTCTTCAAGCAGTTATAGGAACGAACTGATAACTCAAGTTCATCAATGCTCATTTCCAGAACTTTTTCTTTTTCATTGTCTTCTTTCTCGATCATAACCTCAGCGGTCTTTGCATTCTCGGAAAGATCAATGAAAAGGCTTAAGTGCTCGCTTAATACTTTTGCTGCAAGGCTTACTGCCTCATCCGGATCCAGTGTACCATTTGTATACACATCCAGTGTCAGCTTATCATAATCAGTTACCTGACCAACACGGGTATTCTCTACACTCATATTTACTCTGTCAACCGGTGTATAAATGGAATCCACTGCAAGTACACCGATCGGCATATCATCAGATTTACCCTTTTCAGCACTGATATATCCACGACCCTTTGTAATAGTAAGCTCCATAGCCAGTCTGCAGTCTTTACCACCATTTAAGGTAGCGATCACCTGATCCGGATTCATGATCTCGATATCCTGGTCAGCCTGAATCTCTGCTGCAGTTACCACACCGGAACCTTCACACTCAATGTATGCTGTTTTCGGCTCATTATCTGTACTGTGGTTCTTGATCGCAAGGCTCTTCAGATTCATGATGATTTCGCTTACGTCCTCTTTTACGCCCGGAATAGAGCTAAATTCGTGAAGCACACCATCAATTTTGACCTGGCTTACTGCTGCACCCGGCAGGGAAGACAGCATAATTCTTCTTAAAGAATTTCCCAATGTAAGTCCATATCCTCTTTCCAGAGGCTCAACTACAAATCTGCCAAATCTCTTATCTTCGGATAATTCAGTAATCTCGATTTTTGGTTTATTAAAATCAAACACTATAGGGTTCCCTCCTTCTGGGTTAATGAAAGTTTGAGGGTATTAATTATAATCCTATGGATTATTTGGAGTACAACTCGACGATAAGCATCTCGTTAACCGGAACATCGATAGCAGCTCTGTTTGGAAGCTCTTTTACAGTTCCTTTCAGGTTTTCCTGATCTACATCGATCCATTCTGGAACAAGACGTCCACCAGTTACTTCGAGAACAGCTTTGTATCTCTCAGAACCTTTGGATTTTTCTCTGATTTCGATCTGATCACCAGCTTTTACAAGGTAGGAAGGAATGTTTACACATTTTCCGTTTACAAGTACATGCTTGTGGTCAACGATCTGACGAGCTTCTCTTCTTGTTCTTGCAAATCCCATACGGAATACTACATTGTCAAGTCTGCTCTCCAGCATGATCATCAGGTTTTCACCAGTCTGTCCAGGCATTCTGTCAGCTTTGTCATAGTAGTTGTGGAATGGTTTTTCCAGAACTCCGTAGATGAATTTTGCTTTCTGTTTTTCTCTTAACTGTAAACCATACTCAGACATTTTACGATTTGCACGTTTTAACTGTCTTGTGGATTTTTTATCAATTCCTAAATAAATCGGATCCAGGCCAAGGGATCTGCATCTTTTCAGAACAGGCACTCTATTTACTGCCATTTCTCAAATACCTCCTAATATTCTAAATCAATTAGACTCTTCTGCGTTTTGGTGGGCGGCAACCATTGTGTGGTACCGGAGTTACGTCACGGATGCTTGTTACTTCCAGTCCGCATGCCTGAAGGGCACGGATTGCTGCTTCACGTCCAGAACCTGGTCCTTTTACCATAACGTCTACAGTTTTTAAACCATGAATAAGAGCAGCCTTTGTTGCAGTCTCAGCTGCCATCTGTGCTGCATAAGGAGTAGATTTC
>OLPO01002747.1_pt1 | contig 10606 bp, 14 predicted proteins | sample 1672831 | NCBI WGS metagenome assembly OLPO01 (sample SAMEA3136728, study PRJEB25190) | human gut metagenome
ACTTTAAGATCTCCCGGATGAAATACCGGGAGCCGATATTATAACTGGCGTTTAAGTCGCAGTGGTATACTTTTCCACTCTGGAGCTCACCCGGCGCCTGCTCTGACGCTTAGAGGCAGGGGTATTCTCCGCGTTCAGGATAAATACCTCCAAAAAAGAAAAATAATATAAGACACCAACGCAAATGGTGCTATTGGATATTCCTTTTTTCTTAATTTTGTCAGCAAAAAGAATCCTGTACTTATAGTTGCCAGAACAACTACATATCTCACAACATCTTCTCCCAACATAAGTCCAATTGCGGAAAGCATCAGTACATCTCCGCCACCAAAATTTCCTGTTGTAGCCAATACAAAAGTCGGAATTAACATACATGCCAGACCAATCAGATTCCAATATCCAAATTGTCCCATGTATAACAAAATCCCGCTTCCTATAACCATTACAGAGGGAAATAGCCATACAGGGATAGTTCTCGTTCTAACATCCGTATAAGAAGCGATACAAAGAGAAATGAACAGCAAAACAGTAATAATAGATATCATAGCATTTCTTACCTTTTCATGGCCCGAAGGTTCAGAATCTGCACGTACAGCTTATCTCCATCATGCTCAATCACCTTATATTCTGTTCCTTTGCTATTCCAGGTATAATTGGTCAAATCGATGGTTTCCCCGTTTACTTCCGCCTCTGCTATCATCCCCATCAGTTTATCTACCATTTTTTGATACTCGATTAGGTTAATTCGATTATTGCAAGCACGTTCTTCTTTAGTTCTGTTTTCAGGATAATATTTCGGGCAGGAGTAAAACATGGAATGTGGACCGTTATTAATCACCATCTCTACTCTTTCTTTATGATTTCCACAAATTGGAACGATATTTTTCCATGAATTTTCTATCGTAAACATTTTTTTGTCTCCTTTTTTCTTTTAATATGTCATTTTTTCTTTCCAAACAGCAAAAAAAAAAGAGCCGCATAAGCGACTCTTATATAAATTAACCACGGAAATTACATAAATGACTTCCAAGCCACCTGGATGCCGCATCATACAAAAATTCTGTATTTACATTCTGCATATCCACTGATGGGCTTTCCCAAACGGAAGTGTTAGGATCATAAAAGAAAATTCCATGATCAGTTTCAATTTTGCTCTTTGCAAAATGTGGTTCATAGCTGACTCTTCTGACATGAATCTGACTATCCTGCCACTGATCATTCGGAATATTGTTTCCATTCTCCTGTCCCATATTCTGAGCAGAACCTCCATTCCATGAAGCAGCGTTTTCACTAGCCTGATTGAAACTTTCCTGAGAGCTATTCTGCTGTACATTTTGTGGTCTTTCAGCAGAAACGTTCTGTGTTACATTCTTTCCCGTGTTGACTGAAGAAGGCATAATCTCGTTGAAATCATTAACAGGTATAGCCCTTCCATCAATAGGAATCTCTTCAGAAGAATAAAATCCATATCCTGCATATCCAACCACCTCAATTTCAAGCTGCAGATACAGGATCACGCACTTATCAAAAGCACGATTACTGCAGATAGCAAGAGGATTATTTTTGGTGATCGGATCGGAATTAACCCATGCATCACATAACATTTCTCCATACTGCTCAATGCAAACATTGTCTTTGCTGAGGACAGCTTTTACTGCAAACATTGGCGGGATTGCCGGCAGCCTTGTAAGGTCTACCATATCAAACGATATTTTAGGGCGTTCCTCATCCGTCAACTGTTTATAAAAGATATTTTTCAAAGAAGTGTGAGAAATGATAAAAACACAATCTGTTGACCTCTCATTCGGTCTCTGAAATATCTCCGCCTCAAATTTACGATTGAATCTCTTGGAATTTATTTTTATTGAACTCATATAAAGTTCCTCCTCAATAATTTACAGCCATTGCCGTATATCTCTTTTCTTCGTCTGCTTTTGTGCAGCAGTCACATGCTTCTGTTCTCCATTTTTTGCAAGGGTGATTACATATGGAATAAGGTGAAGAATAACAGATAGCAGAAACATCCTTACCTTTTTCAAAGCAGACATCGCTGTCTACCTTTAAGGACATCAGTTTATCTCTGTTCTTTACATACAGCATTTGTTTCTTTCCACGTTTAATGGAATTTTCTATTCTTCCCCTTACAACAGAATAACCATTCTGACTTAAATAGCCTTCTCTTTTGATATCCCATCCAAATGCATAAAACTGGCTGGATTCACTTTGTGCTCCGATACAAATAACTTTTTCACCAGCGTTCAGCTTCATTTTTTTTACAAGATCTGCCCTGTTTCTCTTTCCGTTTCTAAATTCAAACACAACTTTTGTATCTGAAAATTCTACCCGGAACAGATCCCTGTTTTTTGAATAAGATACCTTTTTAATGATACCATCCATAAGGATGACATCGTTAATACGTTCAAGCATACTTATAATAAAGAGATTTCACGGAGCAGTTTTTTAATTTATCAGAAGATTTTTCACACATATCTTCTGAAAGGAAATCACACGCTTCAATGATAGAAACAGCAATGTCACATGCCGTGATCTCCTCTTCCTCTTTCAAAGCGTTAAGAACGATATCAAGGGCATCCCCTTCTGCTTTTGCAGAAACATCCCTTTTGATTCCGCAAAACGAAACTGCCTTACGTATTATCTTTTCCCTGTCTTTATTGATATGAACAGAACAGAGTTTTTTAAAGACACCTGGCAGTTTTTTAAATTCCGGAAGCATAGATGCAAGGGCTTCCTCAGCGGAAATCTCTTCCGCAGCATTCTTCGTATGTTTTCTTGAATATACCGGGGTAGGCATATATCCTGTTCCAACTCTTGTACGGATAGTACCCGTCACAGAAAATGCAGTATCTCCAGTATCAGACATCTGGATCATAATTCCGGGAACAATGTCTTTTTCGAAACCTTTTATAGCAGATAAAGGTTTATAATTCATAAATTCCAGTACGATCTGAGTTTTGTAATTATCTATCTGGTAATACACAGCAGATGTTCCAAATTCTTTCTCGTAACAGTCCATAAAGTCCTGCACCAAATCTTTCTGTGAAATGATACCATAAGCATCAGCAAATGCAGCATAGAGTTTCTTTGCCTTTCCAGCTTTTCGGATCATCAGCCTGCACATAGAGGGAAAAGCTTCCATATAAGCCACATATCCTGCATCACGGTGAAATCTGATCTTGAGATCATCCTTGTATGCAGCTTTTCCTGTGCTGGTTCCGGCTCTTTGGGATAAAGTTACTACTATCTTTTTATTTGTAAAAAAGATATCATTTCCGATCATAAAGAGCATTTTGGAATCGTATTCGGTTTCATTTAATAACCCTTTATTCATTCCATCATATTTTTTCAATTTGGAAATAGGAATTTCTTCTGCAATCGTTCCGTATCCGGCTCCATGCCGGTAACCGACCAGTGTTCCTTTTTCATAGTCTACATGATCCAATGTAAATATCTGGATCTCATTTGTCATCGTTGGAACAAGCTTATTCAACTCATCCATCTTTTCAAGATATTTAAACATATCTTCTTTCTTTGTCCCTGACACCTTCCATTTATCAAGGAGCATTTTCCTGTCATCGCTTTGTTTTATGACTACAGGAGAAGTCATTGTTTTTAATCTTGTAACTGCCATATAAATTCCTCCAAAATAATAGTGCCGCCCAAATATGTAACGGGCGACAAAGTTTCCGTGTTCAATTTTTAACCTCCTTTATTCAAAATTTTTGTTTCATCTTTAATATGTATTTTGGAAAAATTCACATGAAAAAAAGGCCGCCGAAGCGACCTTTTCTTACCTTGGAATTTGTGAAGCTATTCTAAAATATCTATTTGCATTGCTGACTCTTGTCCCTATATGAGTAGTTGATGCATCTGCAGGTATTCCCTCAAAGTTCTCGCAGAAAAACCTTGTAGCAGCTGTAATATCCGTCATGTTATTAAATGAAGAAGTTGGACTTACTTTCGCATGAGTAGTTTCCATTTCATTTATAGCAAATGATACCTGTGTATAAATATCTGTTACATTAGATCCCCTATTATAAGCATAATCCCAAAGTTTAGCTTTTCTATCAGCCATTGGATTGGCCCAATCTACAGTAGTCCATTGAATAATTCCATATCCAAAGCCTCCTGAATGTTGTGTCTGACCTCTTCCATCATAAACAAAACCTATTTTGCTTTCTTCTCCACTGACTATTTTATTATGATATGCCGTAAGGTATGTCTTATTTCCTTCATGATATTCTATACAATCCGGATCTATTTCTCCATTACACGAAGCACTTTCTCCACTCCAGTTTCCCATAATAGCAGCTATCGCCGTATCTTTAAATCCGGCTGAACGTAAACCTTCAAATATAACCGCTTCATACCTACTCAGTCCATATGCCATTAACTGCCTTAATTGAATTTCATATGCATCTGAAGATGTATCAACGATTCTTCGAATCATTATTTTGGAATATCCAACAGCACTTAATGGAGTTATATGAACCCCTCTTCTTTCATTTCTGACAGGAATAACACAATCACTACCTCCTCTTGCATGAATTATATATGGACTACCATTTTTCTTTCCCGCATATATAGCAACATGTTGAGATGTTCCCCCTCCGTACCAAAAAAGGATAATATCTCCTGGTCTTGCCTTATCTAAGCTATCAACCAATTTTCCCATACCTTCCATATCCCAGGTACAAGCTTCTGATGTAACATCATATCCGCACTTTCTAAAGACTCCTGAGACAAATCCTGAACAGTCAGAGCTTTGTTCCCAAGCAGCACTATCTGGTGCTATACCATGTCCACCGCCCCATAAATAAGCAGTTTGGCTTGCAGGATTGTATTCATATGTATGTTTATACGCTTCAAGAACTATCTTAAGTCCTCCAGAATATGTAATTCTAGTGCTGGCTTTTTTTGTACGGTTTAAAGAATTTTTTGTTGTTAACGTTTTTGTTTTGAGTTTTACTGTAACATTGGTTGTATTATTTTTATTTTTTTCACCAGATAAAGTATTATCATATGAAGCTATTTTTCCCTTGCTATCAGTATTTGTATAAACAATTCTTTGAGGTTTACAATCTTTGAAATTTTTCTTATTCAAAGAAATCAGTTTTTTGTATGTCTTATTTGCTTCTTTCTCATCAAGTCCCCATCCATTATTTCCTGCAAAAGCAGAACCATCTGAAAGAAGATCTGCATACATCTGTGTCTTTCCAACACTGGAGTTTGCGTGAAAATATTCTGCAAACAAGATTGTAGAAAGGGCAATCAGCCACATGATAGCAATGTAATACATGACTGTACCACTGCCTTTTTTCCAGTCAATTGTCTTAAATCTCTGGTATAAAATATATAATTTTTTCTTCAGAAAGAATCGCCTCCTTAACCTACGTGATCAAACCATGGAAAGTCAGATCCTTCTGCAGCTGGTTTCTCAATCATCATGACAATGGATGCGGATCTTGTCCCACTTAAAAAAGGTGTTACTGATTTTATCTTTACAGAAACAGTACATTGAACATAGTTTCCCTTTTCCCATTTCAGGGAAGAAGTTTCTTTTCCTGTATTTTTCAAAGCATCTTCAGCTCCAGTAACTGTATCGAAATCTCCCGAACTTTCATTTCCGTGCTGGACAAGATCCAATTTTACTTTGACTGAATCGTTTACATATTTAAGCTTTGATTTTTTCAGATCAGCAACAGCCGTCTTCTTAGCAATCTTTTTTGCTTCATCCATACAGGTTCCATTTCCATTTTTATCAGTGGCAACAACAGCCTGTCTGCAGGCCAGGTATGCGGTATATTCCAGCCTTTCCTTAATACTTCCTAATTGGATAATACTTACCAGAAGGACCATCATGAAGATAATACATGGAAGCGTACAGAGGAAACCGACAATATCGCCACTTCCGCGTTGCCAGAAACTCTTTTTTAAGAACCTTCTTTTTATCATGAAGTACCTCCCGTTCCAGCTACAGCTTCTTTTACATTATCCGGTTTCTCTACAGCCATGACCATTTCAAAGGATTTTTTACCATTTACCATAGTTGTGATCCCTTTAAATTTGACCGTAACCTTACATCTCATATATCCGCCTTTTTTCCATTTTGTACCTGCCACATTGGAAACCTGTACTTTCAGGCTTCCTGGTTCGTAAACATCCCCATAAGAAGAAAGGTTTGCGGAAGCCGCTTTTTTTGCATTACTCTTTGCTTCCTTTAGAGTATCTGAAAGAGATGCCGCCCTTGCTGCCACATAAGTTGTATACTCAAGCTTTTCCTTAAAACTGGTAGCCTGGACAACACTTACAAGAAGTGCAAACAGAATCAGCATAGTTGGGGCAAGAGCAATAAAACTCATCATTTCAGCAGATCCCTTTTTCCAGAACTTTTTCGTAAAAACTTTCTTACGCAAAGAAACACCTCCTTATAAGGAAAGTTACAGCATATCCTACAGCAAGAAATGCGGCCAGAGGATATTCCTTATCAGACCTTTTAATGACAGGAGTATGGTAAAAGATTGTGCTGTATGTATCTTTCAACATTAATACTGTATTCTTTCGGTCTGTAAAGAAACAATATATAAGAAGCAGTAAAATTCCAGCTAGAAGCATTCCGGAAGACTCTTCAATTCCCCTTAATGCAGTTACAGCCATGATAAGTTTTAGATCTCCAAGGCCCATCATACGGAAATATCCAATGGCAAAGAATACCATCATCCATACAATTCGACTGATACTTTCACCTGTAAAAGGAAATTTGCACAGGAAAAGACCTAGTGCCATTGATGGAAATGTAATGATATTCAATACTTTTCGATATTTTAAATCCGTATAGGCGGAAATAGCCAATATAATGATTGTTATTATAAAAGATAATTTGCTCATACAGTTTCCTCAGATATTTGATGCAATATTTTTCATTTTAGACTGCAGTTTGTTTCCACATTTGACAGCTATTCCTATAAGAATTGCTGCAACAGCAACAATCGCCATCCATTCCATAGCCTCCACACCCTCTTCGTCCTTTACAAATGATCTTACATAAGGTTTCACTATAAACACCTCCTAAAAAAGGACTGCTACAAATAGCAGCCCTTTTGATTTTTTGATTTAAGCATCGCCTTTACCATCGATCATGTTGTTTACCTTATCCATAGATTTGTCCAAGGACTTCTGTGCCTTCTCAGCAGTTCCATTCATCTTGGTTCCAATCGCAACAATAACACCAATCAAAATAGCTGCGACTGCTACCAAACCAATGAATTCGATGGTTTCTATTCCATCCTCTTCTTTTACAAAACTTTTCAGATATTTCATTTATGGCATCCTCCCTTCTACTAAATTTTGTATATGATAACCCCTCTACGAGGCATTATCCTTATTTTGTGAGACATAATTATCTATCTCTGTCATTGTATTTCCAACAGTATCCTTTGCTTTATCTGCAGTACTTTTAATATTTACATAAATAGCAATGATCACGCCAAGCAAAGCAGCCCCAAGTCCTATGAAAGCTACCATTTCCAAAGTCTCAATCCCATTCTCATCATGAATAAAATCTTTTATGTACATCATACAAAGTTACTCAGCATAGGCAGGCAGATCATTACCATCAAAGGAAGTACTTTAAGTGCGATAATTGGAAGAAAAATCAGAGTCTTAATCTTTGAATCATGTGCTTCTACCGCATAAAGCCTTGTTTCTTCTACCTCTTTGGCTTTTCTATTTACCAGAACTCTTACATTTACACCCTGTTCATAGGAGTTTACAATCTCCAAAATCAGGTCACTAAAATCTTCAATCTTATAAACTTTAGCAAGGTCTACCAAAGTCTCTGTCCACCCATTTGCTCCAAGAGATACTTTATTGATACTGTCTATAATATCCTCTGATAAAGGGGATTCAAATTTTGTAGCTGTTACTATCATTGCCTGGTCAACTGGAAGATCCATAGCCTTTTCCAATAAAGAAAGGAATCTTGGTAGATCGTCCTGTATATGAAACAACCTCTCTTCTGCTTTGTCTTTTATCTGTGAATAAGGCAACATCCACATGATGTAAAAAACTCCTGCTGCAAGAAGAAGGCAGACAGCCATAACTAGCATATTTCCTGACATGAGTAATGCTCCCATCAATAAGAAAAGCATAATAAAAGCAGCTTCAATTCTCATTGCTACATAAGTTTCAATATGCGGAGTTATATGCAGTATTTTGCAGTATCGACAGTACTCTTCCTGACTGATTCCGCATAAGCTGTCACCTTTTGGCTTCTTATAAAACATATCATAGACTGTTTTTTGAAAATTTGAAAAAAGCCAATCATCATCTGTTTTTTTTGTTCCAAGAGTCTGATTTTTTTGTCCTTTTTCATATACGAATATTGCAATTAACGAAAATATAAGGATAATAGCAAACACAGCCATGCATATTGTTGTGATTATCTCATATCTCATGATAACCTCCTTAATTCAGATCCATCTTATTTCCAAGCATCTTATGCACAACTACTGACCCTGCTAAAAGTATTCCTATAATCACAAGAAACGCTATTGTCATGATACTTGAAGAAAAATAAGATTTAATAATATCCGGCATAAACAAATAAGTTCCGGCAAGGATGATGATAGGCATAGCATCTGCAAAAACTACAATAATCTGAGATTCTGTCATCATACTTTGCCGTTTTTTACGGTACATAAGTCTGTCTTCGATATTTTTCTGAAGCTTTTCAATCGCCTCCCCTGCATCTCCACCAACTTCCGTCATGATTGTAATAGCAGTTGCTACATCGTGAACATCCTTATTCCCTGTATCTTTTGCAAATTCAAAGAACGCATCTGATATGGAAGTACCAAGTTTCAATTTCGAAGAAAGCACACGAAAGTCATCCCGGATACTGTCATGCAGCAGTTCGCAACTTACTACTGAATCAATTGCCTGTTCTACCGTCATTCCAGAGTGCAGGGAAGACGCCATCTGTGTCAGAGCCCTGACAAAACGGTCTTCAAACTTCTTATCGGCACTTCCTTTCTGCAACATAATAAACATGTTTGGAAGCATGGCTCCAAGTATGATTAAAATCAGCATCAATGAACGGTCATCCGATAAAAAGAATGATACAAATGCAAGTAACGCAGGGCATCCAACCTGCATTACCAGAAACTGCTGTACTGTAATACCAGTTTTGCTTCTGCGAAGGTTATATTCCAATTTTTCAAGGTACTGTTGCACAAAAGTATTCCCATTTCCCTGCAGGATCGTTGTCCTTTGAAGGACTTTTGTAACAAAAATTGCAGTCACGCAAGAAACTGCTGCTGCTACGAGCAGATAAATATGTAGAAATTCCAATTATTATCCCTCCATTTCTAATATGTCATTTCCGGAAGCTTTTATCAGAAAAATCTTTCATCTCTTCCGGCATATCTACACCATTCATTTCCAAGTGTTTTGCTATTTTTTCCGGATAATAGCCAGTGTAGATAAACTGATCTTTCTGATAGTCATACACAAAGATATTTTTTAGCATTACCTTTCCGTCTTTCCCAATCCCCTCAACGGAACAGATATGAGAAGTCACCCTTCGTCCATTCGGAAGTCTTCTCAGCTGTACGATCAGCTGGATAGCTTCTGCTATCATGAGAGCTTTTGCCCTTTCAGAATAAGAAGAATCCTTGTCCATTTCCATCATGGTCGGAATACGGACATTGACAAGGTTTTCCGGTGAATTCGCATGTCCGGTACTCATGGAACCTTCATGTCCGGTACTCATGGCAGACAAAAGGGATACAACCGCACCATCTCGTGTTTCACCAACGATGATACGGTCCGGTCTCATTCGAAGAGAAGCTTTAACAAGAGCGGACATATCAATGGAATCCATGTTTGCATTCTTAATCTCCCTGGTTTCCAGAGACCGTACATTTTTTTGTTTCAACTGCAGTTCCAGAGTATCCTCTATTGTGATAAGCAGTTCATCTTCCGGAAGGAAAGAGGACAACATATTTAAAAAAGTGGTCTTACCTGTTCCAGTACCGCCGGAAACGAAGATCGACACTTTTCCTTTTACACATTTTTCAAGAAAATCCAGCATTTCTTTTGAAATAGATTTCAGTTCCAGGTATTTATCCGCTACCATCATCGAATTATTAAATTTTCGGATAGTAAGGGTTGCTCCATGAGGCGAAATAGGCGGAATTGTTGCACATACACGGGATCCGTCCTCTAGTCTGGCATCTACCCTTGGGGTACTTAAGTTAACAGCACGTCCAATCGGCTGCAGGATACGGTTGATAACATTCTGAAGGGCTTCTTCATCAGAAAAGCAAGCCTTTACAGAACGTATTTTTCCTTTTATCTCCACGACAATGTTGTCATATCTCTGAACTACAATCTCTGTAATAGCAGGATTATCCAGATACTGCTGCAGCGGGCCAAGGCCAATGATGTTCTGAATCGCCAGTTTTTCCAACCGCCGTTTTTTTTCATAATCCACGGGCAGCTTTTCGATCTCTGCCCGTATGGTTTTTTCAATTTTCTTATCCAGTTCTTTCCGGTCAACCGTGCTATCAGTCAGCTCCCGCCGGTA
>OLPO01002754.1_pt1 | contig 10587 bp, 8 predicted proteins | sample 1672831 | NCBI WGS metagenome assembly OLPO01 (sample SAMEA3136728, study PRJEB25190) | human gut metagenome
TTTTCTTATTTTCGTACAACGGAACAAAATAGACTCGGCTTTGTGCAAGTTGCCAATCAAAAAACTGGAAACCGCCTTTTGACACCCTAATCTAAAAAGGAATGTATATTCCAGAAGGATGTGATAGAATGTTCCTACTGACGAAGGATGCGGGCAACAAAGACCCACATTATATGTTACTTTTAGATGATCTGCGAAAGACAAAAAAGGAACTCGATATTGCTTACGCAAATTTTGAACATGCTGTGGACCCGGATTTGATCGACAGTTCTATCTATGAGTTGAACGCTGTCCAGCTTCGTTACAAATTCCTTTTAGGCTGTGTAAAACAATTTGAAAATGCATAAACAGAGGATTCTATGCCAAGAATCCTCTGCTCTCATTTCCAATTTCATAGTTTTCCGTTAAATTATTCTTCTGATAGGTCATTCCTGCTATGACTTTCTCACTGTTTTCCATCAACGGACGGGAATAATCCTCTTTTGAGACTTCTTCAAATGCTCCGTAGAGATTTTTTAAGATCTTCTCTGCATTCTCTACCCTGCTGATATCGTTTTTCACCAGTGCCATTGCCAGTTCATCACGGCAAAAACGGTAAACCGGGTATAATTCTTTTGCGATCTCATATTCAAAATTCAAAGTTTCCATCAACCGGTTTACACACTCGGAGGCTTTCTGTACCTCTTTTTTGAAAACCTCATGCTCTTTCTGTGCATATGCCTTTTTCGCATCTACACAGTGAACAAAACATATTTCATATGTGATCAGTGTCAGCCCGCTTCGGTTGCACTGACTGATCCTTCTGGTAAACTCTGTGATCTTTTCTTTTTCCATACTTTCTCACCTGCTTACTGTAAGAGCTGAAGTACCTGCTGCGGGATATCATTTGCCTGTGCAAGTACACTGGTTGCTGCCTGTGTAAGCACGTTATCCTTTGTATATTCCGTCATCTCGCCCGCCATATCTACGTCTTCGATTCGGGAAAGTGCAGCTGTCATATCCTGACCTTCCTGCTCTAAGCTGTTGATCGCATGGTCTAAACGGTTCTGATATGCACCGATCTTAGAACGTGCGGAACTTACTTTTTCTAATGCATCATCTAACTGCATGATCGCACGGTCTGCACCATTAACGGTTGTAACATCCAGATTGTCAATATACAGGCTGTCTGTAGAAATCTCCGGAATCCGTACATCCATGGTCTGATGCTCGTTTGCTCCGATCTGCAGTGTCAGTGTTCCGATGTTTGTTACATCTAACTGGATCGGTGTTGTATCTGAATAACCTTCTTCTGCTAAAAAGCTGATCTCAAAGCCGGATCTGTTTGTGATCGTGATCTTATTTCCATCGGTTGTATAAGTACAGTGATTTCCAAATGCAGAGGTTGCATCGATCGTAAGTTTTGCATCCTTTCCGGTTGGGATATTATCTGCATTGCTCATCGGTAAGCCTAAGAACTGCGCCAGTTTCTCATTATCACAGGAGATTTTTACCTGTGAACCGCTTCCATAAAAATCAGAAGTAAGCTGTAACGGGTCGCCAAATGTGTAATCGGCATCCTTCTTCACATAAATACCGCCTGCCTGGATCAATGGATTGATACTGCACTCTCCAAGCTCTGCTCCTTCACGCAGTTTTCCATATACTTCGGTTGCCGTATCTCCTGCTTCAATCTTAATCTCACGGCCATTGATCACGACAACACCTGCCGCATCGTCCGGAATTGCATCCAGATCTGCTGCCGTATCTCCATTATCATCGACATAGCTTGGTGTTGTTACTGCTGCACCCAGCGGATCATTGTAAACTGCCTGTGTTGCAGCCTCATCGATCGTAAAATTGTATTTTCCTGCTGCTACGGCATCTGATACGGAAATTCTTGAAACATGATCCCCATACACTCTGGTATCGAGACTTCCGTTAAATAATGTCTTTGTATTAAACTCTGTATCGGTGGATACACGGTCAATTTCTTTTTTTAAGGATTCGATCTCATCCTGAATGGAGTCTTTGTCATCGTCTGTATTGGTTTCATTTGCCGCCTGAACAGCTAACTCACGCATACGCTGGATCATGCTCGTTACTTCATTTAAAGCTCCGTCTGCGGTCTGTAAAATACTGTTTCCATCGGATGCATTCCGGGATGCCTGATTCAGACCCTGGATCTGTGCGCGCATCTTTGTAGAAATCGCCATTCCTGCCGCATCGTCCTTTGCATGATTAATTCTAAGTCCTGAAGAGAGTTTCTCCATAGAAACGGACAGTGAATTTTCATTATTCAACAGCTGATGATTTGTGATAACTGCTGACATATTGTGATTGATCTTCATACTTGTTTCCTCTCTTTTCTTCTTCTTTCTCGTTGTCTTTTCCGCTTCCGTGCGCTGCTCTCCATCCTGTCATCTGTGGGATTTCCTCCCGTTACTTTATATATCGGTAAAACCTTTATTTTCTGTATGCCTTTTTTGTAAAATTACTGTGAAATCTCAAGACTCCGTAATGTCTTAAGAAAACTCTCCGCCATATGATACAGTGTCTTTGTCTGGGTCTGACTTTGTTCCTCATCGAAAGTCTCTGTGGTTTTTGCGGAAAATTTTTCTAAATCCACATCTTTTGCATGAACATAACGGATCTCTACTTCCTGCTCTTCTTCGGTCTTTAACATACCGCTTAAGGCTTCCTCCTGTTCACGCATGGCACTTAACGTTGCCTGACTGTCCGATACAATATAGCCTTCGATCTTATCGTCTTTGACAGAAATCTGGGCTGCGGTCTTTCCAAGAGCGTCTCCCTCAAATAAAATGTCCACTCTTCCTTTTTCTTCCTTGCCACGGACAATCTTCAATGACACGCCTGTAACGGAATCACCGACTAATACCGGGATCTGGTAAGTCTCCTCTTTGGACATTTTGGTACCTAACTCGATCTGCGTCTGCACCATACGCATCTCTTTTAAATCCAGACTGGTAACGTTGGATTCATTTTTCATGGACTTCATTACATTTTCTGCTGTCTCAGCAAGTACCTTCTGTGCCTTTGCCATATCCTTTGGAGATTTCACGGCTTCCGCAAATTCCTCTAAGACCTGCTGCTCAATATCTGCAAGCGTCACATCTTCGGTGTCTGCCGCTTTTGCAAACAGCTTTCTGAACATTCCGTTCCGGTTTCCGATCATTTCCTGTGCCGCTAAGATCGTACTGACCGTCTTTGGCAGATCATACTGCTCTAACATCTTATAGACTTCTTCCGATGCCACGGCACTGTTCCGGTACTCTGCCATTTCCTGCTCTGTATAGGATTTTTGCAGATTTACATCCTCCGGAAGCTGCTCTAATGCCTGTTTGAACTGCTCCGGTGTCATGTTCTCCCAATCCGGGATCTTTGCTAATTTCTCAGGACTTAACTCCCGCATGATATCTTTGATACAATCATTCTGATATCCGGCTTCGATCTGTTCTGTTACGGAGATTCCGCTTGTCTCAAGCTCCTCAAGTCCTCCGAAAGAATCATCTACCGCATATTCCCTGCCTTCTTTTTTACTGCTGCGGACAGCCGTTAACAGATTTCTCATCGTAAATTCCGCTCCCTGTTGTGCCAGCATGCCGATCGCCGCTCCGTCTGTCTGTTCCACACGGGCGATCAGACGGTAGATTCCGATATAGGCACGCTCTTCTTCGGCAATTTCGCTGTTCTGCTCTAATTTATATAAATATTTGCTAAAACGCACATCTTCATTGTCGATGCCAAGCTGTTCCTTAATTTCTACCGCTGTACGGTTCAACTCTTCCAGATTCATGTCCAGTGGATTAATGCCGGTCTTTATCATTTCACGGACAACCTGCGGCTTCATGTTTTCAAATGTCTGCTGTACCTTTTCATCCACAGCCTTCATCTGTAATACCGCTTCTTTTGTAATTTCCATCTGATTATATGCAAGGATACGGACTGCTCTCTGATTCGCAGGATTTGTTTCCATTTCAAGGTCGGTTAAAATATCATCGACATTGCGGAACGCTTTCTGTATCGAATCTCCCATGTCCTTCCTTGGGGCTGTCATCAGTGTTTCATAGGATTCATTCGCCTTTTCAAAGGTATCCTGCAATACTTTTCCTGCTTTATGCAGCTCCTGCGGTGTCTCAATGCTTCCTTCCTCTACACCGAGTGTATATGCCGGAACGCCTTTTAACTCTTCAAATACCTGCTCAATATCCCGGTAAATTTTGATATTTTCTTCTGTCGGCTCAACGCCTCCCTGTGATAAAAATTTCTCGTAATATGCTTCTTCCGCTTTTTTTAAAGCCTCGATCGTCTCTGCGATCGCATCCGTATCAATCGAAAAATCTTTTCCGGCAAGTGCATAATTTGCTTTTGCACTCATTTCTAAACGCACTTCTTCTAACTGACGCTGTCTGGTGATCGCAAGAACAGCATCCTTCGGACGTTTTCCCTGTGCGATCGCATCCGTAATCGCCTTTAAGACCACCTCATTATCCTGTGGAAGCCGTAAATCTTTTAAGCTCTGATAACTTTCTAAATTCTCGGCTGTTAAAGGGATCTCATTTTCTAAAAGCCACCGGCTGTCCTCGATATTTTCATCTGTAATCTCAAATCCGGTGTCTTGAAGCATTTTTTGAATTTGTTTATCCAATTGTGAAAAATCTGTATTTTCTTCGGTGGACGGCACGGAATAGGACTCTCCTGTTCCGCCGGCACTGTATTCTGCCTTATAGAGATTGTCGATCGTAGCATCCAGTCCGTTGTCCAATATGTATTTTTTTGCACCATCCGAAAGCGGCTCTAGATTCTCTGCCATTTCCAGTGCTTCTTCCGTCTCACTGACGTTCTGCTCCGTTGCCGGAAGATCTGCAATACGCAATGCTGCCTCAATCTGTCCGACTCCGGCTCTTCCTAAGACTTCCGCAATTTTCTCGACGCTCACATCGTCTCCGAAAATACGGATGTCCACGCCCGCTTTTGCAAGCTGGATCTTGATCTTGTCCATTTCGGTGACAATTTCCGGTATCTCCGTATCATTTACGGAATATCCGTCCTCTTCCATTTTTTCATAGTCTTCTTCTGTAGTCGTATTCGCAAGCACTGCCATCTCATCATGCATTGCCTGTGGGTCAACCGCGTCCGCCTGCATTGCGATATCCTCTGCACTCTTTTTATCTTCTGCAAGCAGAGTCTCATATGTTACACTTTTAACGGTATAGGAATGTCCTGTCTTATCCGTCTCTTTTGTTGTGATATTTTCATTTAAAACAGTCTGTGTCCCTTTATTCTGGACTGCTGCACTTTTTTTCGTAATCTCTGTCAGATTGCCTAAGTCAACTCTCATAGATGCCTCCGGTTTCTTCTGTTTATATTCTCTGCTATATATTTCGGATATTTGACCAAAAACTTAATGCAAAAAAGAGACATTCTCACAAATGCCTCTTTTCTGAATCCTCTAATATTCAAATACTGCGACACCATATGGAGGCAGCGGATATCCTATCGAATATTCCCTGTTATCCCATGGTCGTTTCTCTGCTTTGTAGGTTTTCTTTGCCGGCACATTGCCGCTGCCCGCAAAACGCTCTTCCTCACTTGTCAGGATTAACTTGTAATCCTTTAATTCCGGTACACCGACACGGAAATCATCCCTTGCCACCGGAGTAAAGTTAAAGACAAAGAGCAGACGTTTCTTTGCGTCTTTTCCTTTTCTTAAAAACGTGTAAATGCTTTTTTCTGCATCGTCCGCATTGATCCACTCAAAGCCTTCTCCGCCACCGTCTAACTCATACATACACGGATACTTACGGTAAATATGAAGAAGTTCTTTGACAAATTCCTGCAACCCTTTGTTATGTGGATTTTCTAATACATACCAGTCTAATTCCCGTTCCTCACTCCACTCACGGTATTGCCCGATATCCTGTCCCATGAATAGGAGTTTCTTACCCGGATGGCCCATCATAAATGCATAGCCTGCTTTTAAATTAGCAAACTTATCTGCTTCTTCACCCGGCATCTTGTTGATCATAGAGCATTTTAAATGCACTACTTCATCATGTGAGAGCACTAAAATATAATGCTCACTTCCATTGTAACTCATTGCAAAGGTCATCTTGTGATGGTTATCTTTTCTAAAATACGGGTCGAGCTTCATATAATCCAAAAAGTCATGCATCCAGCCCATATTCCATTTGTAAGTAAAATTCAGTCCGCCGTACTGCGCCTCGCCGGTTACCTGCGGCCATGCCGTAGATTCCTCCGCAATCATCACGGTTCCCGGATTTCTGCCTAAGATCAGTGTGTTGATATGGCGGAAAAATTCGATCGCTTCTAAATTCTTGTTCTCGCCGTATTTATTCGGTATCCATTCTCCGTCATTTTTTCCGTAATCTAAATAGAGCATGGAAGCTACCGCGTCCACACGCAGTCCGTCAATATGGTAGTGCTCGATCCAAAGCAGTGCACTTCCGATCAGGAAATTCTTAACTTCGCTTTTTCCATAGTCAAAAATCTTTGTTCCCCAATCCGGATGTTCTCCCATCCGCGGGTCAGCATACTCATAGATTGGTGTTCCATCGAAGTCTGCCAGCCCATGCGCGTCTTTTGGAAAATGTGCCGGAACCCAGTCTAAGATAATACCAATGCCTTTTTTATGCAGATAGTCCACAAAATATGCAAAATCCTCCGGTGTACCATAGCGGGAAGTTGGTGCATAGTAGCCGGTTACCTGATAGCCCCAGGAGCCGTCAAACGGATATTCCAAAATTCCCATCAATTCTACATGCGTATATCCCATCTCTTTTACATAGTCCGCTAACGCATGTGCAAGCTGACGGTATGTATAAAATCCCTCATCCTCTCTTCCCGGATGACGCATCCAGGAACCCGGATGTACTTCATAGATCGCCATCGGTTTTTCATATGGATCCTTACATGCGGCACGGTCTTTCATCCACTTGCTGTCTGTCCATTTAAAATGCTCGATATCTGCTACTTTTGAGGCGGTTCCCGGACGAAGCTCTGCCTCGTTTGCATAAGGATCTGCCTTATACAGCAGGGTACCGTCCGCGGTCTCTATCAGATATTTGTAGAGAACGCCCGTTCCGATATTCGGAACGAACGTCTCGAACACACCGATACTCTCCGGTTCTACACGCTCCATCTCGTTCGCTGTCTCATCCCAGCCATTGAATTCTCCAATGACAAATACTCTCTTTGCATTTGGTGCCCAGACAGCAAACCGCACACCTTTTTTCTTTCCGTCTACAGACAGATGTGCTCCTAACTTCTTATAGATGTCATAATGCGTTCCCTGTCCAAAGAGGTACGCATCCAGTTCTGTAAAGTTACCCATAGCTTTCCCCATAGTCTTTACCTCTTTCACTATTCCTCAAAATCTTTTTCCTGCAGTACTTTTCTATCGCCTTGTCCATGACGTTTGGATGCAAATACGCTGAACGCTTTTTTGAATCCGCCCTTTTCGGATTTTGCCACTGCTTCATCCACAATGTCTTTTACTTCAAACAGCGTTGTTGCTTCATCGAGTTTTTCAATACTGCTGATGCGGTTATAGAGTGCTAACACTCCCATTTCATCAATTTCGTACTCTAACTCCTGTGCATAGGATTTTGCAAATTCTACCAGTTCATCAATGGAAAAGATCGGTATATTGACTTTTTCGGTAAACTTCCTTGCAAATTCTTCATCGCGTCCAAGTGCCTTACGGATTCCTTCTTTGGTATCCTCTAAAATAACTAACATTCCTGCGGTGTCCTGTGACATCTGAAGAGACATCTTCACTGCCGTCTCACGCGTAATCTCTCCGGCTTTTTCAATGATCAGACAGCCTCCGCGGACTTTTTTCATCAATTCCGGAATATCCTTTTGATTTAAAGAAGCGGCTTCAATCTTACCGATCTTTCCTCCGATCAGTCCGGTTTCCTCCTGAATGACTTTGATCAGATCCGTTGCAAGTACGGTCTTACCACTGCCCGGTCCTCCCTGGATCATGATATTTCCCTCTGTAGAGTTCGTACTTCTTCCAAGTCTCCGTTTCACTCCGGTCAACACCTGACAGAGCTGCTGCTCCATTCCCTGGATCGGAACAAAATAAGAAAAGATCTCTTTTTGTGCCTTTGTCAGATGCATCGTTACATCTTCATCCTCGATCACATCTTCCGGTATCTGGATAGACGGAAGTTCTTCCTGTTTTGCCGGCTCTTCCGGCATCAGTTCTTTTGCTGCTTCAATTTCCTCCGGTATCGGTTCTTCTACTAATAAATCTCCGATATCTGTGGAAACCTGCGGCAGTTCCTGTGGAATCTCCTCTGATAACTCTTCTGACATTTCATTTTCCATCTCCTGTCCAAAAGATTCCTCTGCTGGTTTATTCTCTTCTATCATCTGATCAATGCTGTTATTCTCTTTGGATAATTTCTCGATCTCTCTTGTAAGAATATCATTGACATTCTGAAATAATCTGGCTGCTTTTTCGTCTTTTTCCGGCATATTCTGCATATACTCCTGTTCCAATAATTCTTTTGGCGACAGACCTGCATTCAACTGAGGAATTACATCGACTAAACGCTCCATGATCTCTTCTGCTTCCTGAAGTGCTCTGGCTTTTGCAGATTCTAACCGGCGCTGCTCTGCTTCCTGCAATGCTGCCTCTGCCGCACGCTTTGTTTTTTCCCATTCTTCCAGCACTTCCTGGATGCTCATCTGACCGGTAATCTGTCTTTCTACCATCGGATCCTTTGGAACGTACAGACTGATCTGTCCGTCCGAATCCTCTGCCAACATCTCTTTAAAATTGATCTTTAAAGAACCGTCGATCTCTTCATCCGTCTCAATATGTCCGTATTTTTCTTCCTTCTGCTCCTCACTCTCATGCGGAAGCTGTAAATAAGGAATCTCCTCCACCATTTTCTTAATGGCATCCATGGAATCGTTGACCTCTTCTTTTTCCGTCGCATCCATGATCTGCTGCATATTTTTTGCCAATTCATTCTGAAGATTTACCGTATTAAAACGGCTCGCATTCATCGTAACCTGCGGAATCTTCACAACTTCGGATACGATCTCACCGGAATTGAGCATATCATTCGGACGCACCTCAACCACTCCGTCCCGTTTCTGGCGGAACTGGCGGTATTTCTCTTCCTGCTGCTTGGTCAACGGTTGATAGAGCATCTTTAATTCGAGCGCTTTTTCAACATATGCACCATCACCAAACCATAGAATCAGTTCATCACATGCTTCCACACATTTCTCGCTCATTCCTGCCTGATGATAGAGGTATGCCAGCTCATATGCCCACTCTTCAATATATTCCTGTTCCTTTAAATCCTCAAGAATCTGTATCTGCTCTGCAAGGGATTCTCCCTTTGCTTTGTATATCTTAACACAAATTTGAGACTATCATTCGGAGCCATCTCTACAAACTCCTCATAATACTCCATTGCTTCATCGTAATTGCCTACATGGATTGCCAGTTCTGCAAGACGGTATACGATCGTTCTTCCAATCGGAGAACGTTCATATGCAAGCAGAAACATTTCTTTTGCATCATCATATCTTTCTGCCGTCTCATAGACTTCTCCTGCTTTTATCAGGGAATTTGCATTGCGAACACGTTTCCAGTTAATGGAATCTGCAAGTTCTTCTGCCATGTGATAATTTCCCTCTGCAAAAGCACTTTTCATCTGATCGAGTTTTAATTTATATTCATATTTATCCAACTTGTGTCACCTCTGAATATGCCTATAATAGACAGATTTTTATCCATTTTAGTGTACCATAGGATACCCTGTGTGTCAAAATTTATTATTTTAAAGCCGTATTCGGCAAATCCTGTCGAATACGGCTTTTCCTTAGTTTTTATTCTCTGTATTTTCCTCTGTTTGATCTTCTTTTTTTACATCAATTTCTTCTTTTTGAAAATAGCAGAGTTCATTCGTACGGGTATCTACTTTGTCCAGCTCGATATACTGCTCTGTCGCTTCCGGCAGCTTTTTCTTACGCAGGAAGTGATAGATGACCCTCTGTATAATGTAATAAATTACGGCAAAGACCGGAACTCCAAGGAGCATTCCCGCAAATCCGAACAATCCGCCTCCGACCATGATCGCAAAGACTACCCAGAACGGAGAAAGTCCTGTGGAATCTCCTAAGATCGTTGGTCCGATGATATTTCCGTCTACCTGCTGCAGGATAAAAATAACAATCAGGAAATAAAGTCCCTGCAACGGATTGGCAAGTACGATAATGATAAATCCCGGTACTGCACCGATAAACGGTCCAAAGAACGGAATCACATTCGTAACACCGACGATCACACTGACCAATACGGCATATGGCATCTTCATGATCAAAAGAACGATATAGCAGATAATTCCGATAATGGTAGAATCCAATATCTTTCCGCTGATAAATCCGCCAAAGATCTCGTTGCTCTTTCTGGCTGTCTCTATGATAATGTTTGCCCGTTTCGGTTTAAACAGTGCATAGGTCAGCTTTTTGAACTGTCCGATAAAAGTCTCTTTACTGAACAGCAGATATACTGATACGATCAATCCGACTACAATA
>OLPO01002755.1_pt1 | contig 10585 bp, 9 predicted proteins | sample 1672831 | NCBI WGS metagenome assembly OLPO01 (sample SAMEA3136728, study PRJEB25190) | human gut metagenome
GCAGCTCTGCTGACAGGGCCTAGCTTCGCTACTTGCTCATGAACGCAGTCGCTTCACTTTGTATTTCCGCAATATCTGCAAACTCCCCCTCCTCTTCTCTTCTTGACAACACCTGTGAAAATGCGTATCCTGTTCAAAGGGGCATAAGCTATGCAAAACAAGCCCGTACAGAAAGGAGTCCGGCACCTGCGAGCATGCTCATCTCGCTGTGCCTGTAGTGGTATGCAACAGACCAATGCTTCTCTTTTTCCCGGCATCTCCGGGAGCACGTTAAAGCTGATCGCAATTCTTTCCATGCTGATCGATCATGCGGGCGCGACCATCATCCGCACACTCTGGCAATCGCCTGTGATCTCATCCAGTGTCAGCCAGAGCCGGCTCTGGAGTGAAATTTACAAAATCTCCCGTTCCGTCGGCCGGATTGCATTTCCGATCTTCTGTTTTCTGATCGTGGAAGGTTTTCTCCATACACGCAATGTATGGCGCTATGCCAGACGGCTTTTTTTATTTTCTCTGATCTCCGAAATCCCATTTGACCTTGCCTTAAAGGGAAGCTGGTATTTTCCGGAAAAGCAGAATGTCTACTTCACCTTACTCATCGGTCTCCTCGTGCTCATCGGCTTGCGCTTTTTCCTGGAATCATCGCACCGCCTTCTGCACTGGCTGTGGCCGCTCGTACTCATCGCCGGGATGTACACCGCCTTCTGGATCGACACCGATTACAATTACAAGGGTGTATTCCTGATCGCAGTCCTTTACCTGCTGCGCCGTGAGCGCTTCGTGCAGTGTATCGGCTGTGCCGTCTCCGTAGCCTGGGAAATGCCCGCACCGATCGCCGCAATTCCGATTTTCCTGTATAACGGGACGCGCGGACGGCAGATGAAATACTTCTTCTACTGGTTCTATCCGGTGCATCTGCTTATTTTATATGAGATTTCGAAGTACTTAATTCCTATTTTACCTAACCTTTGAATATCTCCATACAGCTATAACCGAACGGTTGCTTCGCCACTTGCTCATATCATAGTATATTGTGCAGTTTTTCAAATTTGCTCATTTGCAGTTATAAAAATAATCCGTCAGGTTTTCAAACCTGCGATAAACGAAAGGATCCACCTATGAATAAAAAAGAAATCGCTGAAATCAAACGCCTCTTCACACCGGACCGCTGCCCGTTCACCCGGATCTGCGGCTGCTATGTAGACGGCGAAAAGGACAAAAAAATGAACATGAAGGAGGCTTTTCTCTCCCTCTCGGATGAAGAAATGTTCAAATATTTTGATATTCTGAAAAAATCCCTCTCCGGTACCGTCGGAAAGAATCTGCTCACGATGGAATTTCCGCTCGCTGAAGAAACAGAGGGCGGCACGCAGGAATTTCTGCTTAAGCTTCGCGACAGTGAGCTGAAGGACGACGAACTGCTCAACGAGCTCTATGACAAGATCATCGAGCTTTTCCCATACCCGGAAAACTACTTCATCATCCTCGTCCACGGTGCTTACGACATTCCAAAAAAAGGCAGTGATAATCTTGAAATGGTCGATGCCTCCGAAGACGTCTACAACTTCGTCCTCTGTGCGATCTGTCCGGTAAAGCTGACGAAGCCGGGACTGTCCTACCATGAAGAGACGAACAGCATCAGCGAACGCATTCGCGACTGGTTCGTGGAAATGCCGGTGAGCGGATTCCTGTTTCCGGCCTTTACAGACCGCAACACCGATATCCACGACCTGCTCTACTACTCGAAAAATGCCAATGAGCTCCATCCGGATTTTGCCCGCCAGCTCTTTGGCTGTGAGCTTCCGATGAGCGCCTCCTCCCAGAAGGAGACCTTCAATACGCTCGTCGCTGACACACTGCTCACCGACTGTACCTACGAGAGCGTCAAGGCTATCCACGAGACCTTAAATACACTGCTTGAAGAGCGCAAGGATGATCCGGAGCCGATCATTCTGGAAAAAGATGATGTCAAGCGACTGCTCTACGACAACGGAGCAGCTGACGAAGCACTCGAACATTTCGATGAGGAATTTGAGCAGGCGACCGGCGGAGAAAAAGAGACGCCAATCCTCGTCTCCAATGTCGTAAACATGCGCAAATTTGAAATCAAAACACCGGATGTCGTAATTCAGGTAAAGCCGGACCGGGCTGACCTGATCGAAACGCGCATGCTGAACGGGCGTCCATACTTCGTGATCCCGGCTGACGATTCCGTCGAAGTAAACGGAATCCCGATCCGCACGCAGGTTCCGGTGGAGTCGGACGAGGATATATCTGAATAAAAGCGTATCTGAATAGTTTGACACATCCTGGCTTCGCTATTTGTTTGCCAAACTGTCTATACATAGATGACAAATCTTAATTTTCAACAAAATGTATGAGGAGGATTTTATGAACAACATACTGGACTGGAAAGAATACAGCCGCTCCGCGCGAAATGCCGCCGCTGAGGGCTGTGTCCTGCTTCGCAACGAAAAACAGGCATTACCGATCCGCCCCGGCGAGACGGTATCGGTCTTTGGCCGCATTCAGCTGGACTACTACAAGAGCGGCACAGGCTCCGGAGGCATGGTAAATGTCCCTTACGTCCATTCGATTCTGGACGGGCTGCGGGAGCATAAGGAAATTCAGATCTATGAGCCGGTGCTGACCGAATACAGGCACTGGACAAAGGAGCACCCGTTCGACCGCGGAAACGGCTGGGGAACCGAACCGTGGTGTCAGGAAGAGATGCCGCTTTCGGATGCATTTGTGGCAGATGCCGCAGCACATTCGGATCTGGCGCTGATCGTTCTCGGACGCACCGCCGGCGAAGACCGTGACAACACATTGCAGGAGGGCAGCTACTATCTGACACAGGCAGAACGGGAAATGCTGAAAATAGTATGTGCCGCTTTCTCCCGCACTGTCGTCGTACTGAATGTCGGAAATATCATGGATATGAGCTGGGTTGATGACTACCGGCCGTCTTCCGTCCTCTATGTATGGCAGGGCGGCATGGAGGGCGGCTGCGGCGCCGCCGATATCCTTTGCGGTCTCTCTCCGTCCGGAAGACTGACTGATACAATCGCCTTTGATTACTCCGATTATCCATCCAGCCGGAATTTCGGTTCGACTAAGGAGAACTTCTACGCCGAGGATATCTACGTCGGCTACCGCTATTTTGAGACTTTTGCAAAAGACCGGGTGCGCTATCCGTTCGGGTTTGGACTGTCCTACACGACCTTTTCTGCACAGCATGCAATGTCAGAAGCTCCGGATCATCTGACGGTCACCGCCGCCATCACAAATACCGGTACCACTGCCGGAAAAGAAGTCGTTCAGGTCTACGCCGAAGCGCCGCAGGGACTGCTCGGAAAACCATCCCGCGTGCTCTGTGCCTTTGCAAAGACCGGGACACTACAGCCCGGGTGCACAGAAACGCTCGAGCTTACCATACCAAAGTCCGCACTTGCCTCCTATGATGACAGCGGAGTCACCGGTCACAAGTCCTGTTTCGTGCTTGAAGCCGGTACTTATACGCTGTATGCCGGATGCGATGTGCGAAGCGCGGCACCGGTCGGAAGCTTTTTCATTGCCGAAACGCTCGTAACCGAAGCATTGACAGAATGCATGGCTCCGGTAAAGGATTTTTCGCGTATGAAGCCGGTTGCCGCAATGCCGGATACTGCTTCTGCCGGCTTCGGAACCGACCATCCGTACAGGGTTTCTTACGTCCCTGTCCCGACACGCACGATCAATCCGATGGACAAGCGCGCCGCATCCCTTCCGGCCTGTCTGCCTTATACCGGCGATACCGGCATAAGGCTTTCCGATGTAAAGGATGGACACGCGGACTATGCCCATTTTCTTGCACAGCTTACAGATGAGGACCTGAAGCATATCGTACATGGCGAGGGCATGTGCAGTCCAAAGGTCACCCCCGGAACCGCTGCTGCATTTGGCGGCATCACAGAGCATCTGCAGCACTTCGGCATCCCGGCCGGCTGCTGCTCTGACGGTCCTTCCGGAATCCGCATGGACTGCGGCGCGACCGCTTTCAGCCTTCCGAATGGTACGTTGCTTGCGAGCACCTTCAATCTTGCGCTTGTAAAAGAGCTTTTCACTTTTGAAGGTATGGAGCTGCACAGCAACCACATCGACACACTGCTCGGACCCGGCATCAATATTCACCGCAATCCGCTGAACGGACGAAACTTCGAATACCACTCCGAAGACCCGTATCTCACCGGAATGATGGCGGTCGCACAGGCCGAAGGCATGTATCATGCCGGGGTCAGCGGCACCTTAAAGCATTTCTGCTGCAACAATCAGGAACTGAGCCGCCACACGGCAGACAGCGTTGTCTCCGAGCGTGCTCTGCGTGAGATCTATCTGAAGCCGTTTGAGCTCTGTGTCCGTTCCGGCTATGTCCGCTCCATTATGACGAGCTACAACCCGGTCAACGGCATCTGGACCGCCGGAAACTATGACCTGAACACTTCGATTCTCCGCAATGAGTGGGGATACACCGGCATGGTCATGACCGACTGGTGGGCAAAGATGAACGAGGAGGGAGAAGCTCCGAGCCCGCAGAATATTGCAGCTATGGTACGCGCCCAGAATGATGTCTTTATGGTGACACCAGATACCACTGCTTACGAGGATAACCTGACCGACGCACTCGCAGACGGCAGGCTGACGCGTGCCGAGCTGACCCGCAGTGCGGAAAATATCTGTCGGTTCCTGATGGAATCCCCGGCATTTGCCGTGCTCACCGGATGCGATACTCCGGTTGAGCAGAAAAACCGCCCGGCTGAATTTTCTTCTGAAGATCTCGGAAGCATGACTGCACACAAGATAGGCACTGATACCGCCATTCCACTTGCCGAATACCCGACCGATGCCGGTACATTCTTCGTGCTTGCCCTGACGTTTGAGCAGGAAGGCACCTATCGCTTCTCTCTGGCTGCTTCCACCGAAGCGTCTGAGCATGCTCAGATGGCTGTCACGCTGAACCTCGACGGCACCGTGCTCCACACCTACTCTTATCACGGAGGAAGCACAGCTCCGGTCACCTTATCCCGTGACAAGGAGGTACGCGGAACGACACATTATCTGAAGGTATTTTTCTCACATTCCGGGCTGAAGCTGCATGAGCTGAACATTCAGCGGATTTGAGGTGTTTTAGGATTGCGAGAGCATGAAATGCGAAGCAATCCGTGTATCATATGGCTCAAAACACCTTTTGACCCCAATCTCATCAATATTATTTAGGAATACAGGTCTGTAATACCCAGTATATTACTCCAAGCACCCAGCTTGAGAAAATTCCGTACAGGATGACCGGTCCTGCAATCGTAAAAATCTTGCAGCCGATTCCGAACACCTGTCCTTCCTTCTTATACTCGATCGCCGGGGCCGCGACAGAATTCGCAAATCCGGTGATCGGGACAAGTGTTCCGGCCCCGCCGAATTTTGCCAGCTTCTGGTACAGGTTCCATCCGGTCAGAAGGACGCTGAGCAGCACGAGCAGCATCGATGTCCAGCTTCCGGCCGCCTCCTGATCCATCCCCAGTCCTTTGCAGGCATTCAAAATCCCCTGTCCCACGACGCAAATCACACCCCCGGTCAGAAATGCCTTTGCCATATTTGCGGCAAGGCTGTGCGTGGGTGTCACCTGTTTGACATACTCATTGTATTCCTTTTGTTTTTGCTGCTTTAAAAAATCCGACATATGGGCTCCTTTCTGTCCGTTCTCCTGACAGAAGTATTCCCGTATGTCGGATTTTTATTCTTTACACCATCCCAAGCGAACGCAGCACATACAGCCACGCTGTGATCGTAAATCCGCTCCCAAGCGTCGTGATCATGACGACACTGGAGGTCAGTGTCCCCTCATGCCCCATATTTTTCGCCATGACATAGCAGCTCACAGTCGTCGCAGAGCCGAGCATGATCAGGATCGCGATCAGTTTCTCCTGACGGAAGCCAAGCGCCGCCGCGATCGGCAAAAAGACTGCACAGAACCCGATCAACTTGATAAAGGAAGCCAGTACCGCCGGCTTCACCTTGCCAAGTGCCTTATGAAGATCAAAGGTCGCGCCCATCGCAATGAGTCCGAGCGGCGTCGCCATCGCTCCGATACTGCTGACCGTTTTATCGAGAATGCGCGGCATCGGAAGCCGAAGCACGGACCATGCCATACCAAATACGATGCCAAGAATGATCGGATTCGTCGCGATTCCCTTTAAGGTACGCTTCATCATCGCACTGCTGCTCTCCGGATCACCCGGCCGATACAGGGACAGGACGGTCACCGCCATCACATTGTAGAGCGGTACGCTCGCAAGAATCATCAGCGGGGCCATTCCTGCGCTGCCATAAATATTCTGGATCAGCGCAATACCAAGAAGTGCGGCGCTGCTTCGATACGAGACCTGTATGAATTCTCCTCGGATCGACCGATCCGAAAACAGCTGTGACACGCCCGCCGAGATCGCAATACTCGCCAGTGTCGCCAGGAAGCAGAACAGGACAAATTTCAGATCCCAAACCTCTGTAAAATCCACCGTCGCCAGATCCGAAAACAAAAGGAACGGCAGCGGAAGCCGGAATACGAATTTATTCGCCTTTGATGCAAAGTCCTCATCGACCCATCCGACCTTGCGCAGCACCATACCGATCACCATCATCAAAAAGACCGGAACCGTGGCATTCAGGCTGAAAATCAAATTTTCCATCACACCTATCCCTCGACAATCAGGTATTTTCCATCCGGAAGCGCAAACACCTCAGATTCTTCGAGCAGCTCCTCTTTCGTGAGGCCTGCCGTATCCATTCCGTTTTCCTCAAAATAGTCTTTGACATCCTTAAAGCTGTCTGCGACGACCGCCATGCAGTCATCCAGAAATGCTTCCGCTTCCTCCAGTGTCTCTGCCACCGGCTCATCAAACAGCTGAGACTGATTTTTTAAAAATGCTTCCAGGTATTCTTTCTTATAAACCATAATATTCTCCTTTGAATTTATTTTATTCCACCAAGCAGCCGCTCCTTCACCGTCTGCAGTACGCCATCCTCCGTATTGGCCGGAGCGATGTATTTCACTGTCTTTTTCACCTCCGGGTGTGCATTTGCGACTGCATAGCTCTCGCCTGCACGCTGCAACATCCCGATGTCATTGCAATTATCCCCGAATGCCATTGTCTCCTCCGGTGTCACGCCGAGCATCTGCTGCACCTCCCGAAGCGCATTTCCTTTGTCTGCACTGCGATTCATAAAATCAACCCATTTGTCACCGGATACCATCGTATTCAGGTCTTTGCCAAATCGTTCCGTCAGTGCCTTCTCGTAGACTCCACTTCCGGCATTGCAGTAGACACACAGCTTATTCGTATGCTCACACAAAGGCAACAGATCCGGAACGATACGCACCTCATTGTGATAACCATTTTCCAGCAATGCAATCACCTGCTCATTTTTCTGTTCCACATACATGCACTCCGGTACAGAGAGCACCGTCGTACAGCCATCTAAGGTCCGCAGGTACCGTACCACTGCTTTTGCCTGCTTTGGATCCATAAAACTGCTCGAGAGATTTTTCCCCTGATACATCACGTTCGAACCATTCTCTGCGATAAAAATCACATCGTCAAGCACCGGCTGAAACAGATAGCGCATGCTCATATACTGGCGTCCGCTTCCAACCGCAAACTGAATTCCATTTTCCTTCAACGCTCGGATCACTTCAAACAGCTCCGGATTCAGATGATCGGTTCCCTCCGGCAGCAATGTGCCGTCAATGTCCGTCACAACAAGCTTAATCATCCGCATACCTCCTCAAAATCTCATGAAATTGTCCACCGCATCGCTCCACTTCTCCGAGCACGATGTCAATTCCTGCCTTCGTCTTCATCCAGGTCGTTCCTGAAATCCCCCGTGTCACGATGGGACACACCAGAATCTCAGTCTCCGGAAACTGCTCCTGATAGTACATAAGTGCCCGTCTCGCATGAAACGCCTGGCAGCAAAGAATCGCCTTTTTCACTGTGATCCCCGCCGCATCCAGTGCTGCCCTGGAATAAATCGCATTTTCATACGTGTACGTCGCACGGTCCTCCCGCAGGATCGCCCTGCGCGGCACACCGCTGTGCTGTAGAATCCGCGACAGATATTCCCACTCTGTCCGGCAGCCCTCTGCGGCATACGGCGTTTTTTCAGCTTCCTGTGGCGACAGTTCAAAGCACCCCTTCATGATACTGTATTTTCCGGACGGCAGCACCAGCGGCGCATAACATTCCTGATACAGCTTCGCCGCATAAAGTGCCGCCTCCGGATATGCCCCACCCGGAAGGAAGATCACGTCTGCCTTCTGCGGCTGATTCTCCACAAAAATAAACTCGGTAATTCCATCATAAAATGCTGTTTTCATCATATATCTCTCTTATTCTCCGGCCTTATCCAGCCATGCCCTCCGCAGCCGCTCCACGGCTTCCCGGATCGCTTCCTCTGTCAGATTCGCATATCCGAGAATCACCGTCGCAGATGCCTTCCCGGTCGCATCACCGACATAATAGCGCGACAGACCATAGACCCGTACACCATGCTGTGCTGCCTGACGGATCGCCTCTGCCTCGTCTCTCCCATCGGTAAATGTCAGCAGAAGATGTACCCCCGCATGCTCCCCGCTCACCCTGCAGATCATGCGGAACGCCTTCAGCTCCTCCAGAAGCACGTCATGACGCGCCTTGTAGACGGCACGCATTTTATTCAGATGCCGCTCATAATAGCCACCATCCAGAAAGCCTGCGATAATACGCTGATCCACACGCGAGACCGTACTGGAAATGACCCGCCCTCGCTCCCGGTACAGCGCCAGCAGTGACTTTGGCAGCACCAGATAGCTGACGCGGATCGCCGGGGCGATCGACTTCGAAAATGTACCGATGTAAATGACCCGCTCTGCACGATCATAGCCCTGCAGCGCCGGAATCGGTTTTCCCTTGTATCGGAATTCACTGTCATAGTCATCCTCGATGATATACCGGCCTTCTTTTGCCGCCGCCCATGCGAGCAGCTGCATCCGCCGACCGACCGGCATGACCTTCCCAAGCGGAAACTGATGCGATGGCATGACATACGCGACCCTGGCATCCGTCTGCTCCAGCAGGTCTACCCGCATCCCCGACTCATCCATCTCGACGATCCGCACCTGATTCGAAAGATTACGGAACAGGTCGTATGCCTTCTTGTACGTCGGGCTCTCCATTGCGATCGTCTGGCCCGTTCCAAACAAACTGCACAGCAAAAGCAGCAGAAAATCATTTCCCGCTCCGACCACGATCTGCTCCGGATCAGCCTCTACAGCCCGTGCCTGGTGCAGATAAGCGGCAATGCTGCACCGCAGCTGCAGCTCCCCCTGCGGGTCGCCAAGCTGAAACAAGGAGCGTTCCTCTTCCAGAAGCACTTCCTTTGAAAGCTTCCTCCATGCGTTTTGCGGAAAGCTGTGGAGATCAACTCCGTAGGGCGAGAAATCATACAGATACCGTTCCTGCTCCTGCCTGGCCGGTGTCTCCTTTTGCGGCTGCTTTGTCTTTAAGCGATACAGTCCTTCCAGATTACACACAAAATAGCCCCTGCACGGAATGGCTTCAATATACCCCTCCGACACGAGCTGTTCATAGGCCAGGTCCACCGTCGTCCGGCTGACCTGCAGATATTTTGCCAGCTTTCTGGTAGAGGGCAGCCTTCTGTGAAAAGGCAGCCCTCCATTTTGAATATCTGACTTGATATATTTATAAATCTGTTCATACAGTGGAACAGATGATGTCCCGTCCAGACTGATGGTCAGTTCATTCATCCCGGATCCTCTTTGGCATTAGTCATTCTTCGGCAGCTTGAAGGAGCTCTTCAGAGATACGATGCGGTTAAATACAAGTGCATCTTCCTTTGAATCCTTCGCATCTACACAGAAGAAGCCCTGACGTACAAACTGGAAGCTGTCATATGGCTTCGCATCCTTCAGCGCAGGCTCCACGTAGCAGTTCTTCAGAACCGTAAGTGAATTCGGATTCAGGTTCAGTGAGCCATCCTCATTGTATACGCCCTTCTCCTCGTCGATAATATTCTCATACAGACGTACCTCGACCGGAACCGCAGTCTTTGCCGCTACCCAGTGGATCGTTCCCTTCACCTTCCGTCCCGTAAAGCCGCTTCCGCACTTTGTCTCCGGATCGTAGGTGCAGTGGATCTCCGTCACATTTCCGTCTGCATCCTTCTTGAAGTCCACACATTTTACAAAGTATGCTCCCATCAGACGTACCTCATTGCCCGGGAAGAGACGGAAATACTTCTTCGGCGGATTCTCCATAAAGTCCTCGCGGTCGATATACAGCTCTCGGCCAAACGGTACCTTCTTCATTCCAAGCTCCGGATTCTCCAGATTCATCTCCACATCGAGCTCTTCCATCTGATCCTCCGGATAGTTGTCAATGATCAGCTTCACCGGATCCAGCACCGCCATCATACGCGGGCGCTTCAGCTTCAGATCTTCACGGATACAATACTCCAGCATCGCATAATCGACAGAACTGTTGCTCTTGCTGAC
>OLPO01002763.1_pt1 | contig 10565 bp, 9 predicted proteins | sample 1672831 | NCBI WGS metagenome assembly OLPO01 (sample SAMEA3136728, study PRJEB25190) | human gut metagenome
TTCTGCCGGCAGAGGCGGGCTGAAGGTCAGGTCCCTCCAGTGGCGCTGGAGAAAGGCATAGACCTGGGCGTCCTTGGGCTCTGCCCCGAAGAGGATCTTGCAGACCTGGTACTGCCCGTCCTCCTCCCGCTCATACAGGCCGATCCAAAAGGGATCCTCAAAGGTTACCGTGAGGGTGGAAAGCGCTGGTTTCATCTTGGGTTCCTCCTTAAAGAAAATGCCTGCAGGGAAGGGACAACCAAGGAGGCAGGTTACTGACGGCTGCAGCCGCTCCCGGACTACCAACCGGGACGTGTTTTGATCCCCGCAGGGATAGGATACCAAAAACCAGGGGGGAGCGCAACGGGGTTGGGGGAAGAGAAAGTCCACCCATGGCAGAGGCGGATTTTGTGGAAAGTAGGACTTGACGGGGGCAGGGGAACGTGATACCATAAATGCAAGTTCAAAAGCAAACCAATGAGTAAGAGGAGTACCGTTTCGTTTCCCTCCTCAGCGAGCCGTGGCCGGTGAAAGCACGGCGAGACAGCGAAACGGGAATGGACTTACGAGGGCGGAGCGAACCCCGGCGCACATCCCTGCGGCGGGCAGTAGTGGCCGACGGGGACCGCACCCGTTATCCGGGCGGCGCGTATGATGGTACGCGGAATGAGCGGGCGCAATGCGTCAATTTGGGTGGTACCGCAGGATTCAGTCTTGTCCCATGTGGCCGAAACACTTCGGCATGTGGAGCAGGGCTTTTTTTGTTGCCCCATGATTTGACAAAGAGACCCTCACCACCATCGAAATCAAATCAAAAGGAGAACTGTACCATGAAAACCCTGAAGAAACTGCTCTGCACAGCCCTTTCCCTCTCCCTGGTCCTGGCCCTGGCCGCCTGCGGCGGCGAAGGGGGCGGGGACACCGCCGGCGGCGAGGTGCCCATCATCGGCATCAACCAGTACGGCAGCCACGGCTCCCTGGACAACTGCCGGGAGGGCTTCCTCCAGGGCCTCCAGGAGGCCGGCCTGGTGGAGGGCACCGACTATACCATCGACTACCAGAACGCCAACTTTGACACCAACCTGGCCACCCAGATCGCCCAGGCCTTCTCCGCCGAGGACGCGGCCCTGATGGTGGGCATCGCCACCCCCTCCGCCACCGCCTGCTACGCCGCGGCGGAGGACAAGGACATCCCCGTGGTCTTCACCGCCATCACCGACCCCGTGGGGGCCAAGCTGGATTCCGGCAACATCACCGGCACCTCCGACGTGCTCCCCGTCCAGGGGCAGCTGGAGCTCATCCGGGCCATTCAGCCGGAGGCCAAGACCATCGGCATCGTCTACACCACCAGCGAGCCCAACTCCGTCTACTCCATCGGGATCTATGAGGACCTGGCCGCCGACTACGGCTTCACCATCGAGGCCATCGGCGTCACCGCCCAGTCCGAGGTGACCCAGGCGGTGGACACCCTCATCAGCCAGGGGGTGGACTGCCTGTCCAACCTCACCGACAACAACGTGGTGGGCGTGCTGGGCTCCATCCTGGAAAAGACCAACGAGGCAGGCATTCCCGTCTACGGCTCCGAGATTGAGCAGATGGAGCTGGGCTGCGTGGCCGGCGCCGGCCTGGACTATGTCCAGCTGGGCATCCAGACCGGCAAGATGGCCGCCCAGATCCTCACCGGCGAGGCCACCTGCGAAGACCTGCCCTATGAGACCATTGAGAACTACGGCCTCTATGTCAACAGCAATGCTCTGGCGGCCATGGGCCTCACCCTCCCGGAGGACGTGGCCCAGAACGCCGAAGAGGTGGGGGAAACCGCCTGAACCCAGTAAGTAAACCCAAAGGAGGCTGGCCGCAATGGCAGACTTGATCGTATCCACGCTGACCCAGGGGCTGATCTATGCGCTCCTGTCCTACGGCGTGTACATTACCTATTCGGTGCTGGACTTCCCAGACCTTACCGTGGACAGCAGTTTCCCCCTGGGGGCGGCGGTGACAGCCATTCTGCTCCTCCAGGGGGTGAACCCCTGGGTCACCCTGCTGTGCGCCGCCGGCGCCGGGGCCATCGCCGGCCTGTGCACCGGCCTTATCCATGTGAAGCTGAAGGTGCGGGACCTGCTGGCCGGTATCATCACCATGACGGCCTTGTCCTCCGTCAACCTGGTGTTGGCGGGGTCCAACGTCACGGTGGAGCGGGCGGTGGACACCATCTTCACCTCCCCGCTGACCATGACCCTGTTTGGGGACCTGTCCCTCACCACCCGGAAGCTCATCCTCTCCCTGGTGCTGGCGGTGGTGGTGAAGCTGATCCTGGACCTGTACTTCCGCACCAAGTCGGGCCTGCTCCTCCGGGCCACGGGGGACAACGGCACCCTGGTCACCACCCTGGCCCAGAACAAGGGGAACATGAAGATCCTGGGGGTGGTGATCTCCAACGCCCTGGTGGCCCTGTGCGGGGCGGTGGTCTGCCAGGAGCAGCGGAGCTACTCCGCCGTCATGGGCATCGGCCAGGTGGTCTTTGGCCTGGCCACGGTGATCATCGGCATCTCCCTGATCCGCTTCTTCACCCGGTCCAAGGCCGCCCAGGGCCTGGGGAAGGTCCCCGTCCTGCGGTTCCTGGCCAGCCCCAAGGGCACCATGGCGGTGCTGCTGGGGAGCGTCATCTACAAGTTCTGCGTGCAGATCGCCATCAGCGCCGGCCTGCCCGCCAACATGCTGAAATTCATCACGGCGGCCCTCTTCCTGGTGGTGCTGGTGATCGCCGGACGGAAAGGGGAGGAGATCATCCATGCTTGAGCTGCAGGACCTGACCAAAATCTACAACGCCGGCACCGTCACGGAGATGACCCTCTTTGACCACTTCAACCTCACGGTGCCCGACGGGCAGTTTGTCTCCATCGTGGGGAGCAACGGCTCCGGCAAGACCTCCCTGCTGAACATCCTCTGCGGGTCCATCCCCCTGGACGGGGGGGATGTGCGCATCGACGGTAAGAGCATCCGCAAGCAGAAGGACTACCAGCGCTACGCCACCATGGGCCGGGTGTATCAAAACCCCTCCCTGGGGACCAGCCCCAACCTCACCATGCTGGAGAACCTCTCCCTGGCAGACAACAAGGGCAAGGCCTTCGGCCTGGGCTTCGGGGTGAACAAGAAGCGGATCGACTTCTACCGCTCCGAGCTGGCCGCCCTGGGCTTGGGGCTGGAGGATAAACTGGACGTGAAAATGGGCGCCCTCTCCGGGGGCCAGCGCCAGGCGGTGGCTTTGCTGATGGCCACCATGACGCCCTTGAAATTCCTCATCCTGGACGAGCACACCGCCGCCCTGGACCCCAAGACCGCCGAGACCATCATGGTCCTCACCGGCAAGGTGGTCCGGGAGAAGCAGCTCACCGCCCTTATGGTCACCCACAACCTCCGCTATGCCGTGGAGTACGGCGACCGGCTGCTGATGCTGGACCACGGCAAGATCGTCCTGGACCGGGCCGGGGCGGAAAAGGCCGCCACCTCCACCGAGGAGCTGCTGGCCATCTTCAACCGCTACAGCGTGATGTAAGCAAACAAAAACCCCCCGCACCGTAGGGTGCGGGGGGCATTTTTTATGGATGTCAGACCCTGAGTCTCAGGCCAGCTTGGCCTTGGACATCTCCGCCAGGGCGGTGAAGGCGGCCTTGTCGTTGACGGCCATCTCCGCCAGCATCTTGCGGTTGATCTCCACGCCGGCCAGCTTCAGGCCGTGCATGAAGTTGGAGTAGTTCATGCCGTTCATCTTGCAGGCGGCGCTGATGCGGGTGATCCACAGCTGACGGAAGTTGCGCTTCTTCTGCTTGCGGCCCACATAGGCGTAGGTCAGGGACTTCATCACCTGCTCGTTGGCCATCTTAAAGTGCTTGGACTTGGCGCCCCAGTAGCCCTTGGCCATCTTCAGGATCTTATTTCTTCTTTTGCGCGTCATCATCGCGCCTTTCACTCTTGCCATGGTGTGTTAGCCTCCTATGTCGTGTGGTAAAAATTATTTATACAGGATCATGCGCTTGATGGCGGCCTCGTTGGTCTTGTCCGCATAAGCGCCGGCGCGGAGGCCGCGTTTCCGTTTGGTGGTCTTCTTGTTCAGGATGTGGCTCTTGTTGGCGTGGGCGCGCTTCACCTTGCCGTTCTTGGTGAGGTTGAAACGCTTTTTGGCGCCGCTGTGGGTCTTGATCTTCAGTTTAGGCATGGCGGAAAACTCCTTTGTCAGATTTTACTTTTTGTTTTCTTTCTTGGCGTCCTTGTTCTGCCGGCAGGACAGGAACATGGTCATATGGCGTCCGTCCAGCTTGGGCTCCTTGTCCATGGTGGCCACCTCGGCGCAGTCCTCGGCGAACTTTTCCAGCAGGCGCTTGCCGATGTCGGTGTGGGCCATCTCCCGGCCGCGGAAGCGGACGGTGACCTTCACCCGGTTCCCGTCGGCCAGGAAACGCTGGGCGTTGCGGACCTTGACATTGAAATCATTGACGTCGATTCCCGGGGACATACGCACTTCTTTGATCTCGACGATCCGCTGGTTTTTCTTTGCCTCCTTGTCCCGCTTGGTCTGCTCGAAGCGATACTTGCCATAGTCCATGAGCTTGCAGACGGGGGGGACGGCGTTGGGGGAAATTTTCACCAGGTCCAGGTCGGCTTCGCCGGCCTTGGCCATGGCCTCGGCCAGGGGCATGATGCCCAGCTGCTCCCCCTGGGCGGAGATCAGGCGCACTTCCTTGTCGTGAATTTCCTCATTGATCTGATGAGCCGTGTGAGCTATGATTGACGCACCTCCAGTTCTAGAAAAAACAAAAAATGGATACCTTTTCGAAAGGTATCCGCATGACAGGACGACCGACGCCTCGGGTGGAAGCGGCGGTGAGACCCTATAAACCCCGTTCGCTCCGGCGAAGAGGTGAGGCAGGCGGAACCTTCCTACTTTGTTGTTCGGCGTCTAGTATACCACCCCGCCGGGGGGATGTCAATGGGGAATTTTTGCAATCAAAGGGCCTGGTCCTGGTCAGAGGGGACATAGGCCATGATGTGCTCCACGTTGCAGTGGAGGATCCGGCAGAAGTCGTTGATGGTGGTGGTGTTCAGGGGCTTGTTCTTGCGGAGCTTGTCCAGGGTGGAGCTGGAGATATGGTGGTTTTTGATGAGGGTGTAGGTGGTCTCGGGGGATGCTTTCAGCGTCTCCCAGAAGGGGGTGTAGACGATCATGGGGGTACCTCCGCGGTGCTGTTTCTTTCCATGGTATGCGGAGGTCTTTTTCTTGACTAGAGTCGTTAAAGAGACTATAATGAGAGCACCATCCCCGTCAGCGGGGAACAGAAACAGAGAGCCTAAGAAAGGACGGCGAGAGACATGAAGAAGCGGATCTGGGCCATGACACTTGCAGTGGTGCTGGCGTTGTCGCTGGTGCCGGTTTCGGCGGCAGGAAGCCCGCAAGAGGAGGAAGGTGCTCAGTGGATTACTGTTGAGGGAATTGAAGGGGGGCAAATTCTGTTTAACAAGAAAACCGGAGTGATTGAGGATAGCCAGGAAACAGTTACTGTTGCAAGAGTTCCAAGTCAAATTGAAAATGTAGAAGTTACATGTATAGCGTATCAGGCATTTTCGGGATGCGATAAACTTACGATGATTGAGATTCCAGAAACAGTTATTCGACTTGGGAAAAGTGTTTTTTATGGCTGTGTCAATTTAGAAAAAGTGGTCTTTCATGGGCGGCAATTAGAACTAATTGGAGGACTCCCGAGCGAAGGAATTTTCCAAGAGTGTGATAAGTTGGCTAGTGCTGGCCCAATTGGTAGTAACTGTAATATAGAATTTAACTGGAAAGATAATATTCCCTCTGAAGCCTTTTGCGCACTTAAAAGTCTAACAAGGGTGATCTTACCTGATGGAGTGCAAACGATTGGGGAGTATGCGTTTGTTGGGTGTGAAAATCTCTCGAGCATAGAGATACCAAATAGCGTGACAAGTATAGAACAAAGTGCATTTTTTGGGTCAGGACTAGAAGAAATTGTGATACCGGAGGGAGTATCCTTTATTAATGCTGGTGTCTTTTCCGAATGTAAAGAATTGCAAAGGGTTACGTTTTCAGACACAGTAAGAGGAATTGGAGAAAACGCATTTAGCAGGTGTGAAAAGCTGACAGAAATTGTAATTCCAGGAGGAGTTAATATTGTAGAGGCAGGTGCATTTAGAGAGTGTAACAGTCTAGCCATCGTAACGCTCCCTAGAGAGATTATGTCTATAGGGGGAGGGGCATTTTCTGGATGCAAGAGCCTGGCAGATGTATATTATAGGGGGAGTGAATCCGACTGGGGAAAAATTACCATTGGTACTAGCAACGACGAACTAGTAAATGCTACTATCCATTATGGTACGGAAGACATCGAAGAGCCGGTGGAGAATACTCTCACTTTCGAAACCAACGGCGGCAGCAAGATCAACTCCCTTTCCGTTTCCGCCGACACCACGGTGGACTTGACCCAGTATGTTCCCGTCAAGGAGGGTTACACCTTTGCCGGCTGGTACAGCGACAGCAAGCTGACTTCGGCGGTAACGTCTCTCAAACTCACGGCAGATGCTACGGTCTACGCTAAGTGGCTCCCGGCACAGTACACCCTTACCTTCGAAACCAACGGTGGCAGCAAGATCACCCCCCTTCCCGTTGCTGCCGACATCACGGTGGACCTGACCAAGTACGTCCCGACGAAGGAGGGCTACGCCTTCGCCGGCTGGTATGCCGACCGTAATCTGACGACCCAGGTGACCGCTCTGAAACTTGCCGCCGATACCACAGTCTACGCTAAGTGGCTCCCGGCCCAGTATACCCTCACCTTTGAGACCAACGGCGGGAGTAAAATCAACGCGCTCTCCGTGGGTGCAGGCACCACCGTGGACCTGACCCAGTATGTGCCTGTGCGGGCGGGCTACGACTTTGCCGGTTGGTATGCTGACCGCAAGCTCACTACCCAGGTGATATTCCTGAAACCCACGGCAGATACCACCGTCTATGCCAAATGGGAGAAGGAGGCCCCGGTCCTCCTGCCGTTCTTGGATGTGACAAAGTCCGACTGGTTCTACGAGGACGTGGCTTATGTCTATGAAAACGGCCTCATGAACGGGATGGGCGAAGGGCAATTTGGCCCCCAGGGGACCACCACCCGGGGAATGATCGTCACCATTCTCTACCGCCAGGCGGGGAGCCCCGCAGCATCGGGGAATCCCTTCGCGGACGTGGATCCCGGTCAGTATTATGCGCAGCCCATCGCCTGGGCCGCGTCCCATGGCATTGTCAACGGCATCTCTGCCACCACCTTTGCTCCGGATGACCCCATCACCCGGGAGCAGATGGCAACCATCCTGTACCGGTATGCCCGGTACCAGGGGGAGGATGTATCCGACCAGGGCAACTTAAGCGCGTTTGCAGACGCAGACACCATCAGCGCGTATGCAAAGCAAGCCATGGCCTGGGCCAACGGGGCCGGCCTGATCAACGGGGTGGAGAACAACCGCCTCAACCCCACCGGGCAGGCCTTCCGCAGCCAAGTTGCGGCCATATTGCACCGGTTTTGCACCATGGAATGATCCCTGGCTTTCCACAGAGAAACGGGCGGGAGCGGATGCGCCCGTTTCGTCGTGGAGAAGGAAAAGCCCCGAACTCCCTGCTGGCGGCGTAGGGATTCGGGGCTGTGGAACAGGGTGGGAATCCCCTTACCCCTGCCGCCGCTGCAGCTGCAGCCGGTCGGCGATCATGGCGATGAACTCGGAGTTGGTGGGCTTGCCCTTGGAGTTGCTCACGGTGAAGCCGAAGTACTTCTGCAGGGTGTCCAGGTCGCCCCGGTCCCAGGCCACCTCGATGGCATGGCGGATGGCCCGCTCCACCCGGGAGGCGGTGGTGCCGAACTTCCGGGCTACCTCGGGATAGAGGACCTTGGTGACGGCGTTGATCACGTCCATGTCCTCCACGGTCATGATGATGGCCTCCCGGAGGTACTGGTACCCCTTGATGTGGGCGGGCACGCCGATCTCGTGGATGATGGCGGTGACGTTGGCCTCCAGGGTCTGCCGGGGGGAGGCCAGGCTGGCGCCCCCTTCCTCCCCCTCGGCCCAGTGCTGGGCGGCCAGCAGGCGGACCCGCTCCACCACAGAGGCGATGCGGCAGGGTTTCATCATGTAGTAGTCCCCGCCCCGGGCGGCCACCTGGTCGGCCATGCAGCCCCGGGCAAAGCTGGACAGGATCAACGTGCTCATGGGCCTGGCTTTCACCGCCTCCAGCACGTCAAAGCCGTCCATCCGCTCCAGGACCAGGTCCATGACCAGAACGTCCGGGTCGCGGTCCTGTACCAGCTGGATGGCCTCCTGGCCGTCCCCGGTTTGGCCCACCACTTCCAGGCCCTCCTCGGCCTGGATGGCCTCTGCCAGGACGGTGCGGAACTCCTCGCTGGTGTCGGCAATGAGAATGGTTTTCTTCGTTTCCATGCGGATCTGTCTCCCCCCATTGGGAAAGCGGTGTAGGCGCTGTTCCCTCAAATTTTCTCGTGATGGTAAGCAACGAAACTGCTTATCCATAATTTACCACAAAGGGACAGAAAACACAAGATGAAATTAGCAAAAACTGGAAAATATGTCGCCGCAAGTTTCGACAGAATTCGACACAATCCCACAGGAAATCCCCGCGGGGAAGGCGGATCCTGAACATCCAGGAAAAATTATGGAAACCCGCTGTTTTTCCCGAAAAAAGCGGTTTACGGACCGGAAGAAACATGATATCATAAAATCCAATGCTGCAATACCATCCCAAACCGGCCCGGCCGGCGGGGGATGTTTCAGGAAAGAGGTTGGAAGTATGAAGAAGCTGATGCTGGGAAATGAGGCGGTGGCCCGGGGGCTGTACGAGGCCGGATGCAGCCTGATTTCCAGTTATCCTGGCACCCCCAGTACGGAGATCACCGAGCAGGCCGCCCGGTACGACGAGATCTACTGCGAGTGGGCCCCCAACGAGAAGGTGGCCATGGAGGTGGCCTTCGGCGCCGCCCTGGCAGGCAAGCGCAGCGCCTGCGTCATGAAGCACGTGGGGGTGAACGTGGCCGCTGACCCCCTGTTTACCATCGCCTACACGGGGATCAACGCCGGCATGGTCATCTGCGTGGCCGACGATCCCGGCATGCACTCCTCCCAGAACGAGCAGGACTCCCGGCACTACGCCGTCTCCGCCAAAATCCCCATGCTGGAACCGGCGGATTCGGAGGAGGCCCGCCTCTTCGCCAAGCGGGCCTTCCAGCTCTCGGAGGAGTATGACACCCCCGTCTTTCTGAAGCTGTGCACCCGCATCTCCCACTCCCAGAGCCTGGTGGAGGTGGGTCAGCGGGAGGACCTGCCCCCCCGGCCCTACGTCAAGGACATCGCCAAGTACGTCATGGTCCCCGGCAATGCCCGGCCCCGCCACCCCATCGTGGAGGAGCGCACCCGCCGGCTCACGGCATACGCCGAGACCACCGATTTAAACCGGGAGGAGCTGGGGGAGGACACCTCCCTGGGCATCATCACCTCCTCCACCTGTTACCAGTACGCCCGGGAGGTCTTTGGGGAGAATGCCTCCATCCTGAAGCTGGGCCTGGTCAACCCCCTGCCCCGGCAGAAGATCCTGGACTTTGCCGCCAAGGTGGACCGCCTGCTGGTGCTGGAGGAGCTGGACCCGGTGATCGAGGAGCACTGCCGGAACCTGGGCCTTACCGTCCAGGGGAAGGACGCCCTGCCCCTCATCGGGGAGTTCTCCCAGGGCCTGGTGGCCGAAAAGCTGGGCAAGACCCCCAAACCCTGGGTGGCCCTGGACGAGGCGGTGCCCCCCCGTCCCCCGGTGCTGTGCGCCGGATGTCCCCACCGGGGGCTGTTCTACACCCTGGCCAAGCACAAGGTCACGGTATTGGGGGACATCGGCTGCTACACCCTGGCGGCCTACGAGCCCCTCTACGCCATTGAGACCTGCGAGTGCATGGGGGCCTCGGTGAGCTCCATCCACGGCTTCAACAAGGCCCTGGGCCAGGCCAGCGAGGGCAAGACCGTGGCGGTGCTGGGGGACTCTACCTTCATGCACTCCGGCATGACCGGCCTGGCCAACATCGCCTACAACCAGAGCAACTCCACCGTCATCATCCTGGACAACTCCACCACCGGCATGACCGGCCACCAGGAAAACCCCACCACCGGCAAGAACCTCCGGGGGGACCCTGCGGGGAAGATCGACCTGGAAACCCTCTGCCGGGCCATGGGCATCCGCCGGGTGCGGGTGGTGGACCCCTACGACTTGAAGGCCACCGAACAGGTGGTCACCGAGGAGCTGGCGGCGGAGGAGCCGTCGGTGATCATCACCCGCCGGCCCTGTGTGCTGCTGAAAACCGTGAAAAAGCATCCCCCCTATCGGGTGGACCCCGACCAGTGCAAGGGATGCAAGCTGTGCATGCGCATCGGCTGCCCTGCCATCTCCTGGAAGGAGAAGAAGGCCGTCATCGACCCCACCCAGTGCGTGGGCTGCGGGGTGTGCGAGCAGCTGTGTAACTTTGACGCCTTCCGCC
>OLPO01002764.1_pt1 | contig 10563 bp, 7 predicted proteins | sample 1672831 | NCBI WGS metagenome assembly OLPO01 (sample SAMEA3136728, study PRJEB25190) | human gut metagenome
AGGGGAGATTTATTGGCATAGATCAGGACCAAGATGCAATAGTTGCTGCGAGTGAACGGTTGTCCGCCTATGGTGACAGAGTTCAGATTATTCGCAGCAATTATTGTTACATGGCGAATGAGCTGAAGAACCTGGGAATTCAGAAAGTTGATGGAATTGTTCTGGACCTGGGAGTTTCGTCTTATCAGTTAGACAATGAAGAGCGTGGATTTACCTATCGTGTGGATGCACCGCTGGATATGAGAATGGACCAGAGACAGAGCCGCACAGCTGCGGATATCGTGAATGGTTATGATGAAAGAGAACTGTACCGTATCATTCGTGATTACGGTGAAGATAAATTTGCAAAAAACATTGCAAAACATATTGTGGCTGCGAGAGCCAAAGCACCGATTCAGACAACCGGAGAACTGACCGAGATCATTCGGCAGTCGATTCCGATGAAAATCCAGGCAACTGGAGGACATCCTGCAAAGAGAACTTTTCAGGCAATCCGAATTGAACTGAACCGGGAACTTGATGTTCTGAGAGAATCACTGGATGGGATGATCGATCTTCTGGATGATGGCGGAAGAATCTGTATTATTACCTTTCATTCTCTTGAGGACAGGATTGTAAAAACAATTTTCCGAAAAAATGAAAATCCATGTACCTGTCCACCGGATTTCCCAGTATGTGTATGTGGCAAGAAATCCAAGGGAAAAGTGATCACGAGAAAACCGATTCTGCCAAGTGAGACAGAAATGGAAGAGAATCCGAGATCTAAGAGTGCAAAACTCAGAATCTTTGAAAGAAGATATCTTTAATTAAGTATAGAAGTAGAAAGTTGTGAGATGTAGATGGAGAGGACGAACAGAGCAGTCACATCCAGAAAAAACAGAACAAATGCCAGAAATGCCCGTGGAATGTATGTGGATGGGAATGTGGTGCGAAGACTGCAGGAAGTTCCTGCGAGACCGTATCAGGCTCCTGGAGTGCAGACCGCGCGGCGAGTTCGTGAAAATATGCTGGAGAGACCGGCAGCTCAACCGAGACAGCTCAGTCGGGAAGCACAGAGAAACAGAGAAAAAGCAAAGAGCATGGGACGCGGTTTTGTGGTGTTCCTTGCAGTGGTAAGTGTTGCCGTACTTTTTTGCTGTGTCAATTATCTTCAGCTGAAATCGGAGCTGACAGGTAAGATAAAAACAGTTGCTTCTCTGGAAACAGAACTGTCACAGATTAAAGAAGACAACAATGCATATGAGAGTCAGGTAACTTCAGATGTGGATCTGAATACGATCAAGAAGCTTGCCATAGGGCGTCTGGGAATGAATTATCCGAAAGATGACCAGAAAAAGACTTATACTATGCCGAGTAACAGTTATGTAAGACAGTATCAGGAAGTTCCTGAGTCCAAGAGGTGATAGATCATTGAGCAATACCAATACGAGGAATCGAAGAAGACCTCAGAAAAAAATTAATCACAAAATGAGAGGAAAGCTAGTAGGACTATTCGCTGTAGTGCTGCTAGCTTTAGTTGGTTTACTGGGCAGAATTACTTATATTAATGCTACCAGTGGCAAAAAATACAAAAAACAGGTTCTGACACAGGCACAGCAGAAGTATCAGAGCAGTACTCTTCCAGCGAAAAGAGGAGATATTTATGACCGTAACGGTAATATTCTGGCGACAAGTCAGAAAGTGTATTCTGTGATCCTTGACTGCAAGACCGTCAACTCTGATGAAAAATATGTAGAACCGACAGTAAGAGCACTGACAGACGTGCTGGGACTTGATGAAGACAAGATTCGGTCGATCCTTTCCGCCGAGGATACGAAGAACAGCCAGTATCAGATCCTGAAGAAGCAGCTCTCCATGGATGAGAAAAAAGCTTTTGAAGATTATGAATCTCCGGCTGAAGACAGCGAGCTGTCAGATGCACAGAAAGCAGAGCGGGCAAATATAAAAGGGGTATGGTTTGAAGAAGATTATCTGAGAAGCTATCCGTTTAATGAGCTTGCAAATGATGCGATTGGATTTACACTTTCCAGAGATACGGCAGACGTAGGGCTGGAGAGTTACTATAACAGTACGTTGATGGGGACGGATGGCCGTCAGTATGGATATATCAATGACAATGCAGATGTGGAACAGACGATCATCGATCCGAAAGACGGACAGAGTATTGTAACAACCTTGGATGTGGGTGTACAGCAGATTGTTGAAAAATATGTTAATGGATTTAAAGAAGCCATGGGAGCAAAAAATATCGGTGTGATCGCAATGAAGCCATCTACCGGTGAGATCATTGCCATGGATGGCGGGGACCGCTATGATCTGAATGATCCGCGAGATCTTTCCAGCAAGTGTTCCGAAGAAGAAATTGCGGCAATGAGTGATGAAGATACAGTGACGGCGTTGAATGCCATGTGGAGTAATTTCTGTGTTACTGAGACATATGAACCGGGATCTGTTGTGAAGCCGATCGTTATGGCGGGAGCACTGGAAAAAGGCAAGATTTCAGAAACAGATACTTTTGTCTGTGATGGTGGACAGACGTTTGGTGCGAATAGTGATACGTATATCAAGTGTGCGGTATGGCCGGATGCGCATGGTACAGAGGCACTGCGGGATGTTATTGCAAATTCCTGTAATGATGCGATGATGCAGATCGCAGCAAAAATGGGAACAGAACAGTTCCTGAAGGCACAGACATTGTTCAACTTTGGAAGCCGCACGGGAATCGATCTTCCAAATGAGGGATCAGGTGTTATTCATACGGCAGATACCATGGGTGAAACAGAACTTGCCTGTTCTGCATTTGGACAGGGATTTACCTGCACGATGATCCAGGAGATCAATGCAATGTGTTCTGTTATCAATGGAGGCTCCTATTATCAGCCTCATCTGGTAAGTGAGATCAAAGACAGCAGTGGTTCAACTGTAAAGAAATTTGATCCGATTTTTATGAAACAGACAGTTTCTTCAGAGATATCAGCAGATATCCGTTCTTACATGCAGGCCAGCGTGCAGGAAGGTACCAGTGGTACATCCAAGGTACAGGGTTACAGTTCCGGTGGTAAAACAGGTACTGCCGAAAAACTTCCGCGAGGAAATGGTAAATATCTGGTTTCATTTATTACATTTGCTCCGGTAGATGATCCGCAGATTCTGCTCTATGTAGTTGTGGATGAACCGAATACAGAGGACCAGGCCGACAGTAAATATCCGCAGTATATCGCGCAGGGAATTCTGTCAGAACTTCTTCCGTATCTGAATGTTGCTCCGGATGAATCTGAAGACGGCAGTGTTCCTGAGACAGAACTCTGGGAAGGATTTAAAGGCCACCTGGTAGATGTATCCGGAAGTAGTGTGGATGAAAAGGGAAATCTGGTGGATGGCAGTGGAAACCGCGTGGATCTTGAAGGAAACCGTATTGATGAAAATGGCTATCTTTTAAATGACAACGGAGAACACAAGCTGGATGATAACGGACAGTATATCATGTCCACATATCTGATTGCGTCTTCTTCGGATTCAGACACTACGTTGAAGGAAGCGATTTCAGATACCAATGTTCCTGCACCACCGGAAGAGGATGAATCGGACACTACAGAAAATAACGATATGGAAAGCGAAGGCATCACAAACGAAGAGGCCGGGCTGGACTAAATAAAGAGTCGTACACATCTCCTCTGGAGAACAGTCATATATTGTTAAGACTGTTTTCCAGAGGATTTTTTTATGAAAAAAAATTATACATTTCATAAAAGGAAAGTGTGGATCGTTTTCTTTTTGTGTCTGCTGATGATCTTGTGTCTGATTGGCAGACTGATCTATCTTATGGGCTTTCGTTCGGATTATTATTATGAAAAAGCGGAGAATCTTCATGAACGGGAAAGAGACATTAAGGCCGCACGTGGTGAAATTGTGGACGCAAAGGGAAAAGTACTTGCTGCAAATAAAACAGTGTGTACGATTTCTATAATTCACAGTCAGATAAAAGAGCCGGAAAAAGTGATCGCTCTTCTGACAGAAAAACTGGGAATATCTGAGCAGACTGTACGGAAAAAAGTAGAAAAAATTTCTTCCATAGAAAGAATACGTACAAATGTGGAGAAAGAAACAGGAGATGAAATTCGAAATGCAGGATTTGCGGGGATAAAAGTAGATGAAGATTACAGGCGTTACTATCCGATGGGGACACTCGCGTCGAAGGTGCTTGGGTTTACAGGCGGGGATAATCAGGGAATCATTGGACTGGAAGTGGAATATGATGATATTCTAAAGGGAAAACCTGGAAAAATCCTGACAACAACGGATGCGAGAGGGATTGAACTGGACGGAATCGGTGAAAACAGAGAAGAACCACAAAAAGGCTATACACTGAGAATAAGTCTGGATGCAGATATACAGAAATATGTACAGCAGGCGGCACAGAAAGTGATGGAAGAAAAACAGGCCGAAAGGGTTTCCATACTCCTTATGAATCCGCAGAATGGAGAAATTTATGCCTGTGTAAATGTTCCGGAATTTGATCTGAATGAGCCTTTTGATCTGAATTCAGGCATGGATGCAGATGGGATGAGTGAAGAAAAAAAACAGGATCTTCTGAATCAGATGTGGAGAAATCCGTGTCTGAATGATACATATGAACCAGGATCGACTTTTAAGATCATTACGATGGCAGCCGGCCTTGCGGAAGGAGTAGTATCATTGAACGATTCTTTTTACTGCCCGGGATATAAGCTGGTGGAGGACCGGCGAATCCACTGTGCGAACCGAAGAGGCCATGGAGCACAGAATTTTGTGAAAGGTGCGGAAAATTCCTGCAATCCTGTGTTTATTGAGGTGGGATTACGGCTTGGTGCGGATAAGTACTATCAGTATTTTCGACAGTTTGGACTGATGGAAAAGACCGGGATCGATCTTCCGGGAGAGGCGGGAACGATCATGCATCAGGAAGAAAATATGGGAGAAGTGGAACTTGCGACGGTATCGTTTGGACAGTCTTTTCAGATCACACCGATTCGTCTGGCAGCAACTGTGAGTTCCCTGATCAATGGTGGAACGCTGATCACTCCTCATTTTGGAGTGGCGATTGAGTCATCAGATGGAGAAACAGTAAAGGCGCTGGAATATTCCAATGGCAGAAAGATTCTGGATGGCAAGATCTCTGAAACTGTCCGGTATATCCTGGAGCAGGTAGTTGAGGAGGGATCCGGGCGCAATGCAGCAGTGGAGGGATATCGGATTGGCGGAAAGACTGCAACATCACAGACGCTTCCCAGAAGTGCAAATCGCTATATTTCTTCGTTTCTGGGATTCGCACCGGCAAATGATCCGAAAGTTCTTGCATTGTGTATTATCCATGATCCACAGGGAATTTATTATGGAGGAACGATCGCAGCTCCCGTTGTGAGAAGTATCTTCGAAAATATACTCCCGTATCTGGGAGTTGATAAATCAGACGAAAAGCCTTATAATCAAACGTAATAAAAAACGAAAGAATGATAAGAGGTGTGAGGATGAATATTCAAGTTGTATTCCCGGTACTGATCTCATTTGCGATCAGTGTGATCCTGGGACCAGTCATCATCCCGTTTCTGAGAAAACTCAAGATGGGACAGACAGAACGAGTGGAAGGTGTGCAGTCGCATCTGAAAAAGGCAGGAACTCCGACAATGGGTGGAGTGATCTTTCTGATCGCTGCAGTGGTTACTTCTCTGTTCTATGTAAAAGACTATCCGGCAATTATTCCGGTACTGTTTCTGACACTTGGATTTGGAATCATCGGTTTTCTGGATGATTATCTGAAAGTTGTACTGAAACGTTCAGACGGACTGCTGGCATGGCAGAAATTTGGACTGCAGGTCGTTGTGACCGGTATTTTTGTTTTTTATATCCTGAACTATACAAATATTGATCTTGCAATGCGTATCCCATTCTGGCCGGATCATTATCTGAACCTTGGATGGCTTGCGATTCCGGTGCTGTTTTTTGCTGTGATCGGTACTGTAAACGGTGTGAACTTTACAGATGGCCTGGATGGACTGGCTTCCAGCGTGACTTTGATCGTAGCGGTATTTTTTACCGTAGTTTCCATTGGAACAAAGAGCGGGATCGAACCTGTGACAGGAGCCGTTGTCGGTGGACTGATGGGATTCCTTCTGTTTAATGTATATCCGGCAAAAGTGTTTATGGGAGATACCGGTTCTCTGGCACTGGGCGGATTTGTGGCAGGTGCTGCATATATGATGCAGATGCCGCTGTTTATTTTGCTGATCGGTCTGATTTATCTGGTAGAAGTACTTTCTGTCATGATTCAGGTAACTTATTTTAAAGCCACTCATGGCAAACGTATCTTTAAAATGGCGCCAATCCATCATCATTTTGAACTGTGTGGATGGTCAGAAACGAGAGTTGTAGCAGTATTTTCTGTAATTACTGCTGTTATGTGCCTGATCGCACTTCTGGCATTATAAGATGTCCGGACAAAAAGGTCAAAATCCACATGAGCTTGCTCATAGGTAATAAGGAGGAAATTAAAATGAATTTACAGGGGAAAAAAGTGCTTGTATTTGGTTCCGGAAAAAGTGGAATCGGTGCAGCAGAGCTTCTGGCGAAAGTAGGGGCGCAACCTGTCATTTATGATGGAAATAAAGATCTTGATAAAGAGACTGTAATAAAAAAAGTTCCAGATTGCAACAATATTGAAGTATATGCAGGAGAACTTCCGGAAGAAGTGCAGAAGAGACTGGATCTGGCAGTGCTGAGTCCTGGTGTACCGACGGATATTCCGCTTGTAAAGAGCTTTTATGAACAGGGACTTCCGGTATGGGGTGAGGTAGAACTTGCGTATCGTACCGGCAAGGGAAGAGTACTGGCAATTACAGGAACAAATGGCAAAACAACTACAACAGCTCTTCTGGGAAAGATTATGAGTGATGCAGAAGATTCTGTTTTTGTAGTAGGAAATATTGGAACTCCATATACATCAAAGGCACTGGAAATGAAAGATAGCTCCACAACAGTGGCCGAGATCAGCAGTTTCCAGCTGGAAACGATCGAAGAGTTTGCGCCGAAGGTAAGTGCAATCCTGAATATTACGGAAGACCATCTGAACAGACACCATACGATGGAAGAATATATCCGCGTCAAAGAACTGATCGTCAAAAATCAGACAGCAGAGGATTACTGTATCCTGAACTATGAAGATGAAGTGCTTCGTGAGTTTGGCAGACACATTGTTCCGAAAACTGTGTATTTTTCAAGCGTGAGAAAACTGGACGAGGGTATTTATCTGGATGGAGATCTGATCGTACTGAAAACAGCAGACGAAGAAATCCCTCTGGTACATACAGGAGAACTGAAACTTCTCGGACAGCACAATTTTGAGAATGTTATGGCGGCATCTGCAATGGCATATTATGCAGGTGTGTCTGTGGAAAATATCCGTAAGAGCATCTGTGCGTTCACAGCAGTAGAACACCGCATTGAATATGTCATGGAGAAAAATGGTGTTGCATATTATAATGATTCCAAGGGAACCAATCCTGATGCAGCAATAAAAGGAATCCAGGCAATGAACCGTCCGACGATCCTGATCGGTGGTGGTTACGACAAAGGTTCCAGTTATGATGAGTGGCTGAATTCTTTTGACGGGAAGGTAAGATATCTGGTGCTGATCGGCCAGACGCGTGACAAGATCAAAGAGGCGGCAGAACGTCTTGGTGTCTGCCCATGCATTCTCTGTGAAAATCTTGAGGAGGCAGTAAAGATATGTGCCGAAAAAGCCAATCCTGGTGATGCGGTACTTCTTTCACCGGCATGTGCAAGCTGGGGACAGTTTGATAATTATGAACAGCGTGGAGACATGTTCAAAGAATATGTAAGAGCATTGTAATATAAGACCAGACTTCTGTGACGGAAGTCTGGTCTTTGCATATATTAACTGTAAGAGACTCTGTGGGAGTGGATCATTTGGATGAAATTCACGTGATTGGGGGAAACTGTCTTAAGGGCAGCATAACTGTGCAGGGATCAAAAAATACAGTACTTCCGATCATGGCTGCATCACTGCTTCAGAGGGAAATCTGTGTTCTGAGAGGCTGTCCGCGTATTCTTGATGTCTGTTATATGGAAGAAATCCTTCACATTCTGGGAGTCGTTACCTGGTGGAAGGGCCATGATCTGTATCTTGACTGCAGCAAAGTCTGTGGAATGGAAATTGCCTCGGAATATACAGGAAGAATGCGTTGTTCTGTGATTCTGCTGGGAGCACTTCTCGGCAGAAACCAAAGAGGTGTGATCGGTTATCCGGGCGGCTGCGTGATCGGAAAACGTCCGATAGATCTTCATCTGTATGCGCTGAAAAGTCTGGGTGCGATAATTTCAGAAAAAAACGGAAAAATTCAGGCAGATTGCAAAAAACTGAAAGGGCAGGAGATAAATTTTCCTGACAGAAGTGTAGGGGCCACGGAACAGGCACTGCTTGCAGCTGTTCTGGCTGAAGGAGAGACCGTACTCAGAAATTGTGCAAGAGAACCTGAGATTACATGGCTTTGCAGATTTCTGCAAAAGATGGGAGCACGGATCTGTCATGAGAAAGAAGGGTGCATCCGGGTTCAGGGAGTGACCTCTCTTCACGGGACAGAGATGCTGATACCGGCAGACCGGATCGTTACGGGAACATATCTTTGCGCGGCTGCAGCTTCGCGTGGATCAGTGACTGTGGAGAATGCACCTGAGGGAGAAATGGAGGCGTTCCTTGAAGTATATCGGAAAATGGGTGGACAATATGAATGGAAGAGTGGTAAACTAATAGCGAATGGAGCCGGAATACAATTTTCGGTTCCGTTTCTGGAAACAGAAGCTTATCCGGGATTCCCGACAGATCTTCAGTCACCACTGCTGGCAGTACTGACTACAGTTCCGGGAATAAGCCGCATAAGGGAGAATATATTTGAGAACCGGTTTAAGATATGCAGTGAACTTACAAAAATGGGGGCACACATAGAAGTCAGGGGAAGCGAAGTAAAGATCTGTGGAAGCAGACTAAAGGGATGCAGGCTGCGGGCAGAGGAACTGAGAGGTGGAGCAGCGCTAGTGATTGCGGCTCTTGCAGCAGATGGAGAATCTGTGATAGAGGGTGTTCCTTTTATCCGAAGAGGGTATGAAGACATTTGCAGAGATTTGAGGTACCTTCAGGCAGAAATCTATATGGAGGATATCTTATCGGTTTGAGTTAATATGAGTTCAGAGGATACAGGTATTAGTTTTTTATGAGAACATCCAATTACAGGAAATTTAAAATAACAAAAAAACAGGCGAAACTGGTCGGAGGAGCTGTTGCTGTTGCTGTTCTGGCCGGGATTATTTTTTTCTTTGCTTTTTTTCATGTGTCAAAGGTGGAAGTGATGGAAAGTAACCACTATACAAAAGAAGAACTGAAGGAAATGGTTCTTACAGGAGCTTTTTCTTCTAATTCTGTTCTGGCACCGATCACGTGTTCAAAAAATAATGTGCAGGGTGTGCCATATATTGAAGGATATTCCGTCAGCAGATCCGGTCGGAACTCGATCGTGATCAGTGTCCGTGAGAAAAGTGTAGTGGGTTGTATCCCATATCTTGACAGCTATGTGTATTTTGATCGAAATGGAATGTTTGTAGAAGGCGACAAGACCAGGGATGAGTCTGTCCCCTATTTTGAGGGTATTCAGGTAAAAAAAGTTGTTATGAATGAAAAACTTCCGATTAAGGATGCTGTTCTAAATACTGCGGTTGCACTTTCTACGATTTTTGCAAAAAATGATCTCCAGCCAGATTATATCCAGCTGGAGGATGATTCCACCATAGACCTTATTTATGGAGACATCACGGTAAAACTTGGAAAAGATAAATATCTGGAAGATAAAATGTCCAGAACGGTTGCGATTCTTCCACAGATTACGGGTGAGAAGGGAATCCTTCATATGGAGAATATCACAGAAAGTTCTAAAACAGTGACTTTTGAAAAAGAGGAAGAGGAAGTAACTGCAGAGAACTGGACCGGAGGTTATGATGAAAATGGTGATTATACCGGTGATGGTGAATACGATGAAAATGGCAATTATGTAGGAGCAAAACCAAAGACGGCACTTGATTATGCAAAAGAAAACTGGGTAGGCGGTTATGACGAAGAAGGCGATTATACAGGTTCCGGTGAATATGATGAAAATCTGAACTATGTTGGATCGGAGCCGACGCAGGAACTTCTGGACAGCTTTGGAGACTGGACAGGCGGATATAATGAATCCGGTGGCTTTGATGGTGTTAGCGAGTATGACAAAGATGGCAACTACGTGGGACCTATGCCGGATAATGACGGCACTTCTTCAGGTGATACTTCGGAGGAAGATTCAGAAGAAGACAGTTCTGATACGAATACAGATTCCTCGGATGAAGATACTGAGAGCTACAGTGATGAAGAGTCGGATGGCTGGGATCAGGGAGATACAGATGAGGAATCTTATGAGTGATGGAAATGGCGAATAATAGTGAAAAAAGTATAAAAAAACAAAAATAGTAGTTGATTAATTCGAA
>OLPO01002765.1_pt1 | contig 10559 bp, 6 predicted proteins | sample 1672831 | NCBI WGS metagenome assembly OLPO01 (sample SAMEA3136728, study PRJEB25190) | human gut metagenome
AAGCACCGTTGGCAAAGATGATTTTCCGGCTGTTCAGAAATTCATCACAGAACAGTGCCTCGTTAATATTCGTGCCGTCAAACCAGATGGGTGCGTCTAAATCAGCCGATTTCCGTTTCGTCACGGGCATCCACCTCCTTTGCCGTCCTTTTCAGGCGTTCTTCCAGCCGGTTGATCATGCCGTCCTTTTGAAGCATATCCACGGTTTTAACGCGAATCTCCAACTCCGCAAAGGTTAAAATATCTGTCAGATCCTCGATATAATCGAGCATCTGGCAGGCTTCCACAAAGCGGTCATCAAGAGTATCCTCCGGCGTTTTGGGTGCGTACTGCACCTTCCAATGCTCCAAAAGATGCAGATAATCGCACAATATCCGCTGACAATGCAGCGTCTCATTCTGGAACGTCTTTGCCAGCGGATATTTTGTTTTCCGCAGCGCTGCCGCAGCCGGAGGCTTGTCCGGGTCGATCCCAAAGTCATCCGCCAGCTTTTTCGCTGCGTCATAGCTGCTCAGGTTGAACAGCTTTGCCACAAGGTCGATCACGTCACCAGTTGCCCCACAGCCAAAGCAGTAAAAGTAATCCTCGTTCAGCTTCATGCTGGGTGTACGGTCATTGTGGAAGGGACAGCAGACCATGCTGCCACGTTTTACTTCCAATCCATAGTATTCGGCAGCCTCTTTCACGGAAACTGCCATCTTGACTTGTGTAAATAAATCCATACCTGTTTCCTCCTGTAAAATAATTAGACTTCGCCGTTCTGCCCGATGCCGTTCCTGCCCGAGTCCTTACCCCGGCGTTGGCTCTTCCTTGGTACGCGGAATGCGGTACTTCTCCGGAAGGCATATCCTCATCGGACGGTCATGAAATTTTTAAGGTGCTGTGTGGTTTACGTCTAAATTTTAGTAAGAAAACAGGCTCTTTCCCGTATATCCGAGAGGTAGGAAAAGTGGGATGAAAGTAGGATTTTTCCACGCTTTTAGACAAAAACGAAAAAGCATGATACAATACAGAAAAAGCTGCAAAGGAGGCTGGTGTATGCAGGTTAAGCTGACAATCGGGGAACGTTTGAAGGATTTACGAACAGCACAAAAGCTGACGTTGGAGCAGCTTGCCGCCGAGGTGGGCATCTCAAAATCCGCACTCGGCAAATATGAATCGGATAACGGCAAGGACATCAGCCCGTATAGCATTTTGGTGCTGGCTGACTATTACGGTGTTTCCTGCGACTATCTGATGGGGCGGACGGAAACAAAAAATCACCCAAACACAGCTCTGCATGAGCTGCATTTGGGTGATGCTTCGATTGATGTATTGAAAACGGGCAAGTTCAACCACCGGCTGCTGTCGGAGCTGATCTGCCACAAGGATTTCCAGCGGTTCATGCTGGACGCTGAGATTTACGTTGACCGGATCGCGGATATGCGGGTCAACGATATGAATGCCGTGCTGGAAGCTGTCCGGCAGATGGCATTGATGAAAAATGGCGGCGAAGAAAATGACCTGCATCTGCGGACATTAGAAGTGGCGCAGATTCGGGAAGATGAATATTTCGGAAGCCTGATTGCGGATGATCTGAAAGGTATCCTTCGTGACATTCGGAGTGAACACCGCCCCGACACCATGACGGCGGATGAAATCTCCCTTGCAGCAACTATGCAGGATCAGTTACAGGATGCGATGAACTTTGAGGGAAGCTCCGAGGAAAAGAAAGCGAAAGCATTGCTTTCCACATTGGGGATTGATTACGATGCCATCACAATGGAACAATTTGTCAACTTGATCGAGGTACTAAAGCTGTCCAAACACCTGAAAACTCCCATCAGCCAGCGTGGGAAAACGACCATGACCCACGGCAAGGGAAAGCGGAAGAAACGCTGAAACATAGGCGATGCTGCGGCGGGACGAGGGCTTGTATATACCTCTGCTTCCTTCTCCGGCCAGTCGGATTTTGCTTCTCAAAAATCCTGCGTTTGTACTGTATCTCACATCACAAAATCCGCCTGTCCTACTGCCGCGAAAAAGCGTTTGTTGCCACACTCTGCCGCACCGCAGAGTATGCCGCCACCCCCTTTCCCGCGTCAGCCGGAAGCAAAGGTATAACACACTAGACTTTGCAAAGCAAAATCGTGTGCCAATAGGGATGCCGCTCGCCCCTATTGGAAACCCAGAGCCAAGGGGCTGCACCCCTCTGGACACCTGCAATTTTTTCCACACAACGGTACCCAAACTGTAAAAACTCAGTTTGGAACCGTTACGAAGAAAATGGAAAATCTAAAAACTCTCTTTCATCTGCATCAGTGATCTTTCAGATTTTCCTACATGAGAAATTGCCTTGTGTTTGTAATTTCTCAAGCGTCTGCTACAGCAGGCTTTATTCTTAGTTACTCAGACAGTGGACCATAATCTCAAAAAGGCAAGAACGAAAAACACTAGGAGGAATGCATATGGCTTCACTAACCCATGTCTGCATGTGGTCAGACAACGGCTGGAAGCGAATTACAGCAGAACAAGCCGCCAGATTGCATCCGGGTGGAACTGTATCTGCTCATAGTGGTCTGTTTATGTGTGAACTCTGTGGCCAGTATGTTATTCTTACCGACGGTGATATTAGGATACGCTACTTCAAACACAGTGCTTATGAGATAAGCAAAGATTGTCCTGAGCGCACATTCGGAGCTGGATATTCAATCTCTTACGGTTCTCAGGAACACGATTTACCAATCCGTATTACAAGCGTATCCTCATCTTCTTTCAGCTTTGAAGTCGGCTTGATTCGTGCTCCAATAAGTTCTCTCGGCAAGGACTTTTGTATAGAAATCAAACCAAAGGGAGCATTTGATATACCCTATGTGTATACCAAAGAACGACTGAACTACGACAGTATTACATATCTTCCTATCGGTGAAAGGCCGTTTGAAAAATACACTCTCAGTTTCCAAAATGGAAACGACAAATTACGTGAATTCTGGCCGGCAGAGATTAAAGGCATTGATCCGGAAGGCACATTGTTTGAAAAAGTTTCCGGCAAAAAACTCTCATATGATGCCGATGTTGAGATTGGTAAAGAATACTACCTGCTAAAACGTGGCTACATCTATAGGAAGTCATTCAGCAGCGTGCGAATTCAAGAAATCATACAAAAACGAATCGGGTGGGAAACTTGGAGTCTCTATGTGGTTTCTGCATCTGCATTTACTGAAGATGCAGCCCGATTCTATCTCGACTTCCATTGTCGGCTGACAGATCACCCTATTTCATTGCAACCGGTATGGCCGTTATTTGTTGAAGGAAATTATATTGTTAAGCACAATCAAAACAGTATGTATATGCTTATCGAAGGTAATGTAGCCGCAGTTAAAACATTTCCTTCTGTGACAGTTCGTCAGCTAAATTACAATTCATCTCAGTCAAAACTATATGAGGTGTTTTGTTCTGGCAGACAGCAGTTAATATCTGCTGGCCGCACTCAAGCCTTACAATACACATACCTTTGGAAAGAGCCTCTTGACCAGGTGGGCTTGCATCCAGAAGTTTCAGTAACCGATATTGCAGGTGCTGAGGTTGATCCTGGCGAGACCGATACTCTACCGCACGACAAAACATTGCGCTTCAAATCAACATTTGATGGAGAGCTAATTATCTTCAACAATAACCGTGTTGTAGATAAGCGGAAATTATCCGCTGACAAATATATAGAGTTGAACGGACTATCCTACGGTTTAGGCGTTCAAGTTGTCATTGGCCTTGATGTCATCTGGCAAATCGATTTCAAGAAGCAACAGCCCATCGTTGTAAATGACGAAATTGAAATGCTGAAGCGAATTACTAATGTATCAGGGGCAACAATCCCGGCTCCGCACTCTTTGCGAAATATGTTAGCGGGTATGAATTGCTATCCGCAGGTATGTCAGTGGATACGAAAATGTATTAAAAATGGCACCATTAATGAGCAATCATACCGCAGATTGCAAGAGGCCTATCGCAGCATGAATACGAATAGATAAGGAGATGCATTATGAATTACATTGATCTTCTTACTCAGGAAGAAAAACCAATCCTCTGTAGAATCATCACTGGTAAAGATTTCAAAGAACTCTTTAAAAGGAACGAACAGGAATTCTCGAAAATACGAAAAGGATTCAGAGCCAAATCATTGACAGAGCAGCAAGCGCTTTCGATTGCTATAGTCAATGTTGATAAGCCCCTTATTGCAATGTGGGTCAATACAAGGGTAGATATCTGGCTTAAGGAAATTCAGGAAAATATTAAGGAACTTGAAGAGGAAGGTTCAACGCATGACATTGCCCTGGCATCGACTATGCTTGACTCCGTCTTTGCCAATAATGTTGATTTATACCTCAAACTTGCAGGAAAAACTATGGATGCGGATGCCCGCTCTAAACTTCATGAAAGAATGGAGAGCATCAAATCTGAGCGTGCAAGAAATGCGGAGGTGGCTGACCGTAGTAAGGTTTTAGAAGGAGAAAAACACCATCTACTCGATCAAATTGCTGCTGCTCAGCAGAGTATTAATACTATAAAGGCAGAATACGAACGGAAAATACAAGAGCTTGAACAGGATAAAGACACATTGGAATCCTTGTTAGCTGAGGCGCAAGAGAGAATTACTGAGTTGCAGACTGCTCCTACCGCTGCTAAAAGTGACGATGCCGATTATCTCGCACAGTTTGACGATACTGATACTTCTGTTCTGCCCTCTGTTGGTAGCGATGAAATCGTTTCTTTATGTGGTGTTATCTCAGATTACAATGGGCAGAAATGGCTTATTCGACATGCTGATTTGAGTCATAATGGGCACTATCACATTTTCCGCAAAAGTGAAGATGTTCCGCCGTACTTCACAAATAGAGACAAGATTTTCTATAAGGACGGCCCTTCCAATGACGGTTTTTATGGCATTTGGACTTGGTCCGCAACTCCGAATGAGAAGGACCCTTCCAAGGATTATATATTATCCCGGTACAACATGGACCTTGATGCCATTGAAGTCGTTACCATTTCAGAAGCATCAAATCTTGACAACCTGATCAATCTGCTGAAAAACGGGATCGAATACCAACCTCATAGTCATAGAGTCATGTTCGCCTTTTATGCATCCAAAGGACAGTACATGGGCATTCTGTGCAACACCCAAGAACTCAACACGGTTAATGGAAAAACTGCCTTTGCTGAAGATTGCATTGAAGTACCAGTATATGAATTTACTGGTGGCAACATTTTGCGTTTGGATAATGGGCTCTCTTTCTATAGAAATGCGTTTGCTGGTCTTCCAAGTAAGCTTTATCAATTGAAAAGTCCACTTGATATTGTAAAGAATATCGTTTTCTCTTCAATTTCTTGGGGTACATATAAAACAAGAGGGTTGACTCGTGCCGAGTATAGAACCTTCAAGGATTTTCTCGGTTCAATTCCGGTTGACGACATAACGTGCAAGATTGAGACTGCGTGCCGTTGCTCCAATTCCGCTGCTAAAGAATTGCTGGATGAATTCCTAAATGTGGTCTGGAAATACGTTGATGGAGATAGTTTAGAAGACGAAATAATCCTCTCTGCTATTTCTGCAAGTACTGAACTTCAGGAAAGAATAAAAGCACTCATTCGTACGGATTGGGAAGCAGAGAATAAGAGTTTATTAGCTGAAGCCCAGAAGAAACTCGGTTCACTTGATGCCCAGTTAAAATCTGCTACTGTTAGTTTAATCGAAGCGAAAGAAGCATTTAATAAAACTAAATTGGAAGAAGAACGTCTTGCCGGTGTCATAGCAGAAAAGGAAAAACTGGCTGAGGATGTTGAAGTAGCAGTTGCTGAAAGAATACAAAAGGCACGCGAAAACGCGGCAGATTTCATTGCAAATATGGCTTTTGTTGGTGGACAACCGATTCAAGTTGCAGCCACAGAGACTCCTGCCGCAGTTGAAGTTTCGTCCAAACCTGTTATTGCCCCATATCACACTTTTTCAGCATTCGATGATCTAAATGATCTCGAAGCTCATCACTCTTGGGCAGATGTCATTAATACAGCCGCATTTGAGCTCAAGGAAGCTGGTGTAGCAGAAAAATACAGAAGCAGCCTAGCCGCGTTCCTCTGCGCTGCCTATATCGAAAAACAGCCAATTTTTCTTGTTGGCCCTAATGCAATTGACATTGTTCAAGCATTCAGCGCAGCCGTAACAGGTCATAAATATGGAATGCTCTGCTGTGAGGGCGGTTATTGCAATCAGGTAATCACTGAAATTGGCACCGATGGCGAAAACATCGTGATAATCAACAATCTTCTTGCAAGTGGCTGGATGAACAGACTCCCGGAGATTCTTTCTCAAAAAGATATTTTCTATGTTGCCACCCATCCATATGCAGAAGATATCCAAGTTGAGCCAAAGAGCCTGTACGAATTTATGCTACCGCTGTTTACAGAGTTTTTTGTGGATGAAAAAGCTACCGGAAAATACTATGGAGGTTATTTTGCTGAGGACTTCAAAACCTACTCAACGCCAAAGGGTACACGTAAAGATTTAAGGGTCCTTTCAAAATTAAAGATAGGTTCGTTAGTCAGGAACCGAATCAACAGACTTGTTGCTACGATGCACGGTATTTACTCTGCAACAACAACGGATGAGGACTTCTTATATGCTGTCCTTCCTATTGCTTATGCTTCACTGGAAATTAATGAACTCACAGAGGCGATTGCTGATCCTCAAAAGGGTATCGCAATTTCTGAAAGCCTCAAGCGTGATCTGCAGTATGTTTTAGGAGAATTCTAATGAATAAGTATAATGGGCTGCTTTCGTCAGTGGCGCACAAGTATCATATCTGCAAAGGAGCACGAGAAACAGAGAACGAATGGAAAACTCGTCTGGTGTATAGTATCTGTGGAATGATGGCTTATGCTTCGCTCTGGGACGACTCGGAAGAAGGCACTATTTCCATTGTGCACTTAAAAAGGAAAGTCCGCAGCATGCTTGCAAATTACAAATCAATGTACCCGGAGCTGTCTGGCAGCTTACCATATGTTTCTGAAGAGCTCGAAGATGAGATTGCAGACCAATTCTTAAGCACTGGCGTGGTTTATCACCGCCCCAACCGAATAGTTCCATCAATGAAGCATGAAGAACCGTTTGGTGATATCTTATTTCAAAGAGGTATTGCTCTGGATAGTATTTCCTGTGTATCCGGTATTGGATTTTATTCAAAACAGTATGGAGCAAAAAATACAGATAAGATAAAGGCAATGTTCGGTCTCGACCAAGAGAATTTACAAACATTGTGGTGTATAACGCTGTCTGCTGCTTCTTGGAAATCCGATCTGTCGTTTGAGCAAAATACAGAGTACCTTCGCTTAAAACCGCCCTTCTCTCAAGGGTACTGGGTAAACAAGCCGGATACGACTGGTACTGTTTCGATTCTTCGAATCGGAATGAAAGGTTCACAGTTATACTATCTTTACCGCTATTATGGCACCACGATGGAAGTCAGCCCACTCCCACAGTGGCAGGTAGAGTTCTACAATTACAGATCGCTTGCATGTGCCTGTCTCTCTACCTATGGAACATTGCCGCCAATAGAGTATTTCGAGGATGGAGCATTAGTCCATGTACATATGAATTATTTGCTCCCACCACGTGAACTTGAGTTTTTAAAACTCTATAGCTGGCCTGAGATATGCACATCACTCCCGTGCAATTTTAGGCGAAAGCTCTCAATAGAAGTCTTTACAGCCATTAAGAATGTTCTATCTGATGAGGGATATGAATTTAAAGGAGGGACAATCTGATGCCAAACGGAGCAAATTCTGTTCATAAGCAGTTGCGAACGGAGTTGGAAGACTATATTAAATCACAGTATTTCGGAAAGTCTCCCCTCCTGCTCTCTGCCTTAAGCGATCATATTGATGATGAGGGACTGCTTTACCAGAAACCCTTTATTGAGTCATCTCCGGCATACGTTACTGTCCAAAACGGCATTGAAACAGCATCCATAGAACCTTGGCTGAAAGATTATTTTTTACAGTTGGCAGAAGCGGGTATCGGTGTTTTCCCATCTCCATTTGCTCACCAGATATCTGCGCTTGAAGCAGCAACCAGAGGTGAAAACCTGTTCAACGGGTACTGGTTCTGGTAAAACTGAGTGTTTTATGTGGCCGCTTCTTGCGAAGATGGCTGATGAAGCGCGAAACTCCAAAGAATCATGGGCAAAACGAGGTGTTCGCACAATTGTTATGTATCCCATGAACGCTCTGGTTTCAGATCAGGTTAGCCGACTCAGAAGGATGATTGGAGATCCTGATAAGAAGTTTATCAAGACATTCAGAAACACCTGCGGTGACGAAGTTCGCCGTCCCCAATTTGGTATGTATACTGGTCGAACCCCATACCCTGGAGCGCAGCCTTCTACAGAACAGGACAGAAAACTTGAAAAAACTTTGGCCAGAATGTCTTTCCCGCAAAGTGATTCTGAACAAGAATACTTCAATCACCTTCTCAAAGAGGGAAAGATCCCCGCAAAGGCAGATATGCATCAGTTTCTGCAAGGACTTCATGAGAGTAGGCATATTCCAAACGATGAGGACGCAGAGCTAATAACCCGCTTTGAAATGCAGCAATTTTGCCCAGACATTCTCATCACAAACTATTCTATGCTGGAATATATGTTGCTGCGCCCTAGAGAACAGAAAATCTGGGATGATACTCGCAAGTGGCTTGCTTCGAACAACGAGAACAAATTGCTGTTTGTTATTGATGAAGCACACATGTACCGTGGTTCATCAGGCGGTGAAGTTGCGTTGCTGATTCGCAGACTTTTCCATAAACTTGGCATTAGCCGTGACCGCGTGCAATTTATACTTACAACCGCAAGTATGCCCAACAAGAATCAGCAAGACGTTGATTCAGTAATGAAGTTTGCAAATGAGCTTACTGCCTCCGACAAAGCAACCCGGTTTTGCTATCTCACCGGCGAAAGAGAAGTCATTGATGGTCAGTTGAAATATGACATACCCGCTGAGCTTCTCTTAGGCTCAGATCCTAGCCAATTTGAGGACAAGGATGACTTAAAGCTTTCTGCGCTCTTGTCGTTCTGGCGTCAATTGGAAGGCTTTGACCAGAATATCAACTCCTTGGAAGCGATCTGCAACTGGATGTACGACAATCTTGTCTATTATCGCCCGTTCCATGAACTCATCAAGTATTGTCGTGGGAATGCAGTATCCCTAGGAGAGTTGTCTTACGGTATCTTCCCGGATCTCAGTCAGGAAAATGCTTTAAAAGCGGTCAGTGTCCTTCTGGCAATTGCACCACTTGCAAAAAACGCCAAGGGTTCTGTCCTTTTCCCTGCACGCATGCATATGCTTTTCAAAGGCATTTCTGGAGTTTATGCCTGTGCCAATGCGAATTGCAGCCGTTCTCATTCGGAAGGAGGTCTCACTTTAGGTGAGGTCTATTTGTCTGATGGTAATTTGATTTGCCCCCATTGTGGCAGTGTGGTCTATGAGCTTTATAATGACAGACGCTGTGGTGCGCTATTCTTCAAGGGCTATGTCCTTGAAGATGACTCGGAACTTCATGGAAATGTATACCTGTGGCGCTACCCCGGTCAGTTAATGGATCACAGGATGAAAGAAGTACATCTGTTTATTCCAACTGACGATTTTGAGCTACCTACAAAACAGGGTAAAAACGCCATCAAACCCTGTTATCTTGATGTGAAGAGCGGGTTTATCAACTTTACGGATGACTCTTCCGCTGGTAAGTCATGGATTAGAAAGCTATACTACTGCAACTACTCTGCAAAAGGCAGGCCGCAGATCATTACCTTCCCGACCTGCCCGCATTGCAGGCATCAACTTTCTACATCGCAGCTTACCTCATTCAGCACTCGAGGTAATCAGTCTTTCTTCAACTTGATTAAGTCGCAGTTCCAACTGCAACCTGCTGTTCCAGGAAAGGACAGTGATCCTGAGCGGTTTCCTAACGAAGGACGCAAGGTTTTGCTTTTCTCTGATAGTCGTCAACGTGCAGCAAAACTGGCTAGAGATATGTCTGATGCTTCGGATATTTCTGCTGCAAGACAGCTGTTTGCAATAGCGATTAAAACAATGGAAGAACAAACAGTCGAACGGTCTATGAATACATTGTATGATTATTTTTGCCTCGCAGCAGGTCAGCGCCACGTGCAAATGTTTCACGCCGATGAACGGACAAAATTCGCAGAAGATTGTGTGACTGCATTAAATAATTATAATCGATGCATAAAACGAGGAAGAGACTATGCTCCACGGTTTACGATTTCGAATGCGCCTTTACAAATGCAGGAATATCTTCTTCGGCTGTTTGCTGGAGGTTATAACACTTTGTATGATTCTGCTACAAGTTGGATTGAACCTACCGATCAGGCACGTTTTGATGCAGTCGATGCTCTTGAGGAAAACCACGTGACAGTTTCTGATGAAGAGTTTCTCAGTCTCTTCAATGCTTGGATTTTGTCGATCTGTGATATGTCGACCGCTCTTGGTCATACTATTAATGATACGGTTCGATTAAA
>OLPO01002767.1_pt1 | contig 10545 bp, 7 predicted proteins | sample 1672831 | NCBI WGS metagenome assembly OLPO01 (sample SAMEA3136728, study PRJEB25190) | human gut metagenome
CCATCTCGCCGAAGATCTCGACCTGGCGGGCCTCAAACTCGGGGCGCAGGGTCAGATAGGGGTTCTCAAAGTCGCCCTGCACGCCCAGACGCTTGAACTGCTCGTTCATGACGCCGATGTGCTCGGTGGCAAACTCCTTGCAGATCTGGCGCAGCTCCAGCTTGGAGACACCGGCCTTCTTGTCGCCGAGGGAGCTCAGCGCCTTCAGCTCGATGGGCAGGCCGTGGGTGTCATAGCCGGGCACGTAGGGTGCCTGGAAGCCGGACATGTTCTTATAGCGGATGATGATGTCCTTGATGATCTTGTTCAGGGCCGTACCCATGTGGATATTGCCGTTGGCATACGGAGGGCCGTCGTGCAGGATGTATTGCGGCTTGCCCTCATTGTTCTTAATCATCTGCTCATAGACATGGTTCTGCTCCCAGTCCTCGAGCATTTTGGGTTCCTTCTTCGGCAGACCGGCCCGCATTTCAAACGGGGTCTGCATCTTATGGATGGTGTCGTTGTAGTTCTGCGCCAAAGTTTCCTACTCTCCTCTATTTATTGGATTCTTTAGTTATATCACATCGGGCGTCAGCTGTCAAAGTCAACGCCTTCAAAGTTATCGAACGCCGGGGAATTCAGCTCCTCCTGCGGTTCGTCACTTGCCTTTTTGCGGGTCGTGCGCCTGGTCGTACCGGCCTTGCGGCGGCGGGCAGGCTTGGCCTCCGGCTCGTCATACAGGCCGGAGACATCCTGGAACCGCGTCTCGTCGATGGCGGGCTCCTCCACGGGGATCGGGGCGGGCTCGGCTTCCTCCGGCTCCTCCGGGTGCGGCGCGATGGCAAATTCCACCGTGTCTACCTTTTCGCCCTGAGCCCGGGCACTTTCCGTCGGCTCCGGCGCGGGCTGGGCTGTGGGCGGCTCATAGTAGGCCGTCTCCTGCATGGCGGGCATCTGGGCTGGCTGCTGTACTGGGGCCGGCTCCGGCACAGGCTGGGCTGCGGGGGCCGTGTAGACCGGGGCCTGCACAGCGGGCTGCGGCTCTGCCGCAGGGGCAGCGGCCTGCTCCGGGGCCGGGGACGGCGGCGGAACGGGATCATCCTCGGGCCGTCTGGTATAATCGGGCAGTTTATTGATAAGGTTGATATGCTTGCGGTACATCTCGATCAGCGAACGCTTGAAGCTGTCTGCCTCACCCTTGAGCGTGACGATCTCCTGCTTGGCCAGCTCGACGTCATCGCGGGCGCGCTGCTCGCGGTCCTCCGCCTTGATGTTGGCCGAGCGGATGATCTCCGCCGCTTTCTGCTTGGACTCGCGGATAATACTGTCCCCCATGCGCTGGGCGTTGATCATCGACGTACTCAGGGAGTTTTCCATCGTTCGGTATTTTTCAATGCGCTGGGCCAGCATGACGAGCTTTTTCTGCAAATCATCATTCTGGGCAGCCAGGTCGTCCATTGCCTGGGCGACCTGCTTGAGATAATCATCCACATCCTCACGGCGATAGCCCTGGAACGCTTTGTCAAATGTGACGTGGCGGACATCCTCGGAAGAGATCATGACGGCTTTCCTCCTGTGTGCGGGGCGTGCGGCCCCGTTATTCCCTGCCCGCAGCGCTGCGGGCGATCCTGCGCTCAATATTGGTAAAAGGATATGAACAGACGATCCTTGCGGCTTTTGCCGCCGATGGCCGCCAGCTTGAAGCGCCCCACGCCGCGCACTGTGAAAATATCCGCGGCGTAGGCGGTCTCGTGGGCGGCCTTCAACGGCAGGTGGTTGATCTCCACACGGCCCGCGGCGATATATTCTGCCGCGCGGGTGCGGGAGGTGTGCAGCATGGCTGCCAGCACCGCGTCCGCGCGCAGGGACGGCACGGTAGCCTCCTGCAGGGTGCGCTCGCGGCTTTCGGCCAGACGGGCGGGCAGTGCGTCGATGCACGCAGTATGCACGGTGCAGTGCCCTGCGCCGGTCAGCTCCGCGTTTATAAATTCCTGTTTGTCGGCGAGGATCACCGCGTAAAATGTGTCCTCCCGCTCGGGGTCTGCCAGCAGGTCCCCCACGCAGCTGCGCTCAAGGCCAAGGCCCAGAATCGCACCGAGATAATCCCGGTGGGTCGGCAGCTTATCCCCGTAAGCGGTGCATTGCAGGTAGGCCAGCGGTTCTTCCTGCCAGGCGTCGGGCGGCTCAATACAGAGTACCCGGCGTTCTGCCGCGTCAAAGCCGCCCCAAAAACGGATGCAGCTGCACCCGGCCTTGTTGCAGGCGGCCTGCGCCAGGCTCTGCTCCCGGTCCGAGAGAAAGCCCGTATAACGCGGGATGCCGCGGCTTACCGCAACGCGGCACAGCTCCTCGACACGGCGCATCAGGCGGCGCTCGTCGTCATTCTGCGGCGGCACAAAGCCGCGCACCGCATTGGCGGTATCAGAAGAAGACGCCATTGTTTTCCAGCTCGTCGAGCAGGTCACCCATAATATCAACGTTGTACGGCGTAATAATGAAGGTGCTGGTCGCCACGCGCTTGATCTGGCCGTTGTTGGCATAGGCTACACCGGACAGGAAGTCGATCAGACGGCGGGAGACCTCTTTGCTGGCAGACTCCAGATTCAGCACCACAGTATGCTTGGCGTTGAGCTGGTCCGCAATGCTGGACGCATCGTCAAAGCGCTCCGGTTTGACCAGAACGACCTGCAGCTGGGTCGTCGCGTTGATGTTCACGACCTTATTGCTGTGCTGTTTGATCTCCTGCTGCTGGGTATACTCCTGCGCAGCTGCAGCCCCCTGCCCGCCGGGGAAAACATTCTCTTCAGTGTCATCTACATAGGAATCTGCGTCGGGATCGATACCGAGCTTGCTTCTCAAACTGTCAAGCATGGACATGGTCGTAAAACTCCTTTAATCAGAAAGCGCCGTTTACGTCAGCGCGTCATTACAGCGATATACATTAAATATTATCTTCTTTTTTGGCAGTCTTGTCAATACAAACGGCGTATTTTCGTTACAATAGTTTGCCATCCTCCAAATTTGTGCCCTGCACGATGATTTCATCATAGAGGCGCACCTCATTTGCACTGCCGAGCTTGCCGTCCTCCGGGACAAGAATGTAGCTGTCATTCTCATACAGCGTTGTGATCTTCAAAAAGCGCTGCAGGTTGCCGTACTTGACATAGACACCGCGCTGGCCGTTCACGATATGCAGCGCCTCCTTGTCGATGCGGATGCCCTCGTAGGTTTTTAAATCGACCTGCACGGTCTCGCAGCCCAGGCCCAGGACCTCGGCGCTGATGGTCTGGCATTGCAGCACGATCTTGGCAATGCCGTTGTCCTTGTCCTCGGTGACTTCCTCCACCGTGGCGGAAAGCGGGGTGTTCTGCTTGCCGGGTACGCTGATTTTCACCGTGGACAGACCGTCGAACCGTGCGGCGGTATCCAAATCGCAGACCGCGTAGAATTTCCAGCTGAAGCCCGTCGCGATCTGTCCGGCGCGGTTTGTATCCGCTGCCGGGAAGCCGTCTGCCAGTATTTTTTGCAGCGTGGCCGGGTCGGCATCGGCCAGCGCCCGGCAGTCCGTCCGGATGGCGGGCGAGGCCTCCGTGCGGCTGAAATAGCCGTTCGTTGTGGCGGTGACGGTCTGCAGCGTGTCGAGCTGTGCCTTGATGCCGTCGTACTCGGTCTGCAGCGCCGCGATGGACTGGGAGAAATCCGCCGTCTGCCCGGTGCTGATCTGCAGACGGTTCTGGGCCAGCAGAAAGCTGTCCTGCGCGTCGGAGATGCCGGTATACTGGGCAGTGTCCAGCTTATCCAGCAGGTTGTACAACGCCTGTTTCGTCTGGTTTGTCAGCACCGAAAGCTCACTGCCGGCAGAATTCTGCGACTTCGTAAGCAGCGTGATGGAGCGCTCGAGCCGGTCCAGACGCTCACGCTGCAGGCCCTGGGTGTCATCGGTGTAGCATTCGGCTACCACCGTGCCGTTCGTCACGCGCTCGCCATCCTGCACAAGATAGCCGAGATTGCCGCTGCCCGGCACATCCACAGCGTCAAATGCCACAACGCCGGTCAGGTTCAGACTTTCGGCCAGCGTGTAGCGGATGGCGGTCTCGGTCTTGTAGGACCGATGGAAGATCAGCACGAACTGGACGGCAACATACAGCAGGAAGAGTGCCAGTGCCAGCAGACCCAGCGCGTGTAAAAGTTTTTTTGCCAGCGGGCGGTCCTGCCGGTTGCTCACGGTGCACCCTCCTTTCCGTTATTCCTCGTCGTGCAAAAAGGCCCGCACCAGCGTGCAGGCGCGCTCGGTGACATCCTCCTCATCCAGATAGAGCCACACCGCGTCGTTCTGGCGGCGGAACCAGGTCAGCTGGCGCTTGGCGTAGTTGCGCGTTGCCTGCTTGAGACGCTCGGTGCATTCGGTCAGATTGGCCGTGCCCTCAAAGTACGGGAAGAATTCCTTGTAGCCGATGGCCTGCGCCGCCGTGCGGTAGGCATCGCGGTGGTCGTAGACCTGCCTTGCTTCGTCCAGCACACCGTTTTCGACCATTTCGTCCACGCGGCGGTCAATGCGGCTGTACAGCACTGCGCGGTCCCGGCAGGTCAGGCAGAGGCAGAGCGCATGGTAGGGTGCCTCGGCGGGCCTGGCCTCGCGGCGCTGGTCGCTCATGCGGCGGCCTGTGGCTTCAAACAGCTCCAGTGCGCGGATGACGCGCGGCAGGTTGTTGGGGTGGACCTGAGCGACGTAGTCGGGGTCGATCCTTTGCAGCTCGGCGTAAAGAGCCGCACCGCCCTCGGTGTCCGCCCGCGCCTGTAATCGGGCGCGGATGGCGGGGTCGGTCTTTTCCGGGGCAAACGCCATACCGCTCAAAAGACTGGTGATATACAGCCCCGTGCCGCCCACGACGAGGGGCAGTCTGCCGCGGGCCGTGATGTCCCGTATCAGCGGATCTGCGGCGGCGGTGAAGTCCGCCACGCTGTAGGGGGTCTCCGGCGGCAGAAAGTCCAAAAGATAATGCGGTATCCCCTGCCGCTCCTCCTCACTCGGCTTCGCCGTGCCTACGTCGAGATTTTTGTAAATCTGCATCGAGTCGGCGTTGATGATCTCGCCGTCAAAGGCTCTGGCCAGCGCGACGGAAAGTGCGGTCTTGCCGCTGGCCGTCGGCCCGCCGACGGCGACGACGCGGGGTTTAGACAAGTCGGCCAAACTGCTTTTCCAGCTCCTTCCGGGTGATTTTCAATACGCAGGGCCGCCCGTGCGGGCAGAACGGCGGGACCGTGCCGTCCATGATGCGCTGGGCCAGCGCGAGCATCTCAGCGGCGTTCGTGCGGTCCCCCGCTTTGATGGCCGCGCGGCAGGCGATGGAATGCAGCACCCACTCGGTCTTTTCACGCAGGGCGTCGCGTCCGCCGTCGGCGAGCTTTGCCGCCAGCTCCACGATCATATCCTCTACATCGTCCACCGGCACGTCCGCGGGCACGGCACGCACGACAACAGTCGAGCCGCCGAAGTCCTCGGCCTCGATGCCTGCATCGGTCAGAAGGTCAAGGTTCTGCAAAACGGCCTGTTTTTCCGCGGCGGTCAGATTGACCTGCACGGGGACAAGCAGCATCTGGGACGGCACGCTGCCGTAGTCCCTGGCCAGCTGCTCAAACAGAATGCGCTCATGCGCAGCGTGCTTGTCGATAAGGCATAGCTCACTGCCGCGCTCGGTGATGATATAGGTCTTGAACACCTCGCCGACAAGGCGCAGCGGCTCGCTTGCAGGCGGCGGGGTCAGCGTCGTCTGCTCGGGACGTGTGCTGACCATGTCGGGCAGGGCGCTTAAAGCATACGGGTCATTCCGAACGTAATCCGTCTCGGGGTCTGCTGCGGGGGCCTCGTCGGGCAGCTCCGGCAGGATGTCCAGCACCGTGTCATCGCTGACGGCGTGGGGCATCGGCTGCGGGGCGGGAATCGTTACGGGCTCCGACGCGGGCGTTTCAACCGCCGTCACCGGCGTGACCGGGGTCAGCGGTCTCGGTGCGGGCCCCGCCGTGTAGGCAGGCTTCGGGGACTGTGCCTCCAGCACGCCCGGGACAGGCTGTGTGCCCTGTGCATTCTGAACGCCCTGCGCCGTCGGCAGCGGGCGCGCTGGCACGGGCGCGGTCAGACCGTTCAAAGCGCGGTATTCTGCCGCGGACAGCGTCGTGAAGCCGCCCTTTTTCGGCTGGACTGCAGCGGGCCGCGCGGCAGGTGCCGGGGCGGCGGGCTGCAGCACGGTCTGCCCGGGCTTTTCTTCGGGCGCGGTGTGGCCCATCTCAAAGCGGCACTCGCCGCTGCCGGGCGTTGCCAGCGCGGCGCGAACAGCGCGGTAGACAGCGTCAAAGACGTCACTCTCTTTCGCAAAGCGAATTTCGGTTTTCGCCGGGTGGACGTTGACATCGACCATGTCGGGCGGCAGCTCCAGCATGAGCACTGCACCCGGGAACTTGCCCTGCATCATCGTGCCCTTGTAGGCGTTTTCGAGCGCCGCCATCATTGTGCGGTTTTTGACGTAGCGGCCATTAACAAAGAAATGCTGCGCACCGCGGCTGGCGCGGCAAGCACGCGGCGGCGTGACCAGGCCGGTCACATGGTACAGCTCGCTGCCGCCGTCTACGGGCAGCAGGTCGCGGGCAAATTCACGGCCCAGGACCGCGTAGACCGCACTGCGCAGGTCGCCGTCGCCGGGGGTCACATACTGCTGCTTGCCGTCGCGCAGATAGCGGAAGCTGATCTCCGGGTGGGACAGCGCCGCGTGCAGGACGGTCTCAGCCACAAACGTGCCCTCGCTGGCGTCCTTTTTCAAAAACTTCATGCGGGCGGGCGTGTTGTAAAACAGGTCACTGACCGTGATGGTCGTGCCGACGGGGCGCGCGCCGGGCTCCATCCCACGCTCCTCGCCGCCTTCGATGCGGTAGCAGCAGGCGTACTCGTCGGCCTCTGTGCGGGTCAGCACCTCGACGCGGGCAACGCTGGCAATGGAGGCAAGTGCCTCACCGCGGAAGCCCAAGGTATGGATGTGCCCGAGGTCCTCCGCCGTCGCGATCTTGCTGGTAGCATGGCGGATAAACGCTTTATCGATATATTCCGCTTCTATGCCTGAACCGTTATCTACGATTTGCAGCTGCTGGATGCCGCCGCGCACCGCCGACAGCGTGATCTGCGTCGCGCCTGCGTCGATGGCATTTTCCAGCAGCTCCTTCGCCACGGAGGCGGGCCGTTCGACGACCTCGCCCGCCGCGATCAGCTCTGCGGTATGCTTGTCCAGTACACGAATTTCCGCCATGGTTTTCACCTGCCTTTAGTCTTTGTCCAGTGTATTTTTCAGCTCGTACAGGAAGTTCAGCGCCTCCAGCGGGGTCAGTGTCTCAATGTCTACATTGTGGAGCTTTTCGACGACCTCGCTGGGTACGCTGGGATTGTTGTAGGCCTCGACGGTGTCAAAATCGAGCTGCATCGTGTTATTGCGTCCCGGTGCGCTGGCCTCCAGCTGGCGCAGCACGGCGTGGGCGCGCTTTGTCACGCTGCCGGGCAGACCCGCGAGCTTCGCGACCTCGATGCCGTAGCTGTCATCGGCGGGGCCTGCCACAATGCGGCGCAAAAACGTGATGTCCTCGCCGCGCTTTTTGACGGCGATATTATAGTTTTTGACGCCGTGAATATCCTGCTCCATGCTTGTCAGCTCGTGGTAGTGCGTGGCGAACAGCGTCTTGCAGCCGATGTTCTCGCAGATAAATTCTACCACACTGCGCGCAATGCTCATGCCGTCAAACGTCGAAGTGCCGCGGCCAATTTCATCCAGAATGACTAAGCTGTCCTTCGTCGCGTTTTTCAGGATCTCCGCAACCTCGGTCATCTCGACCATGAAGGTCGACTGCCCGGCGGCGAGGTCATCCGACGCGCCGACGCGGGTGAAGATGGCATCCACCACGCCGATATGCGCCGCGGCGGCAGGCACAAAGCTGCCGATCTGCGCCATCAGGGCAATCAGCGCATTCTGGCGCATGTACGTAGATTTACCGGCCATGTTCGGGCCGGTGATGAGCAGCATCCGGTTCTCGTCCTCGTCGAGCATCGTATCGTTGGGCACAAACAGACTGCCCTTGAGCATCTGTTCAATGACCGGGTGGCGGCCCTCCCTGATCTCCATAACGCCGCTCTCATCCACGTTTGGCATGACGTAGTTGTTTTGCAGCGCCGCCTCGGCAAAGCCTGCCAGAACATCGAGCTGGGCCACAGCCGATGCCGTGCGCTGAATGCGGACGACCTCGGCGGAGATCGACGAAAGCAGGTCGGCAAACAGCTGGTGTTCCAGAACCAGCAGACGCTCGTTTGCGCCGAGGATCTTATTTTCCAGCTCCTTCAGCTCGGGCGTGATGTAGCGCTCGCCCGTCGTCAGCGTCTGCTTGCGGGTGAAGGTATCGGGCACCGAGTCGGTGTAGGAGCGGCTGACCTCGATATAGTAGCCGAACACCTTGTTGAAGCCGATCTTTAGCTTGGGGATGCCGGTTTCCTCGCGGTAGCGGGCCTCAAGGTTTGACAGATACCCCTTGCCGCCGTGCATGATGTCGCGCAGCTCATCGACCTCGCTGTTGAAGCCCGCGCGGATAGCGCCGCCGTCCTTCATGTTGGCGGGCGGGTCATCCACAAGGGCGGTCTGGATGTTTTGCAAGACATCCTCGAGCAGGTCGATCTGGTCAGCCAGCTGCGTCAGCAGCGGCGCACCGCAGGCCGCAGCCTGGGCCTTGACCTGGGGCAGCATGGCGCAGGTATCCCCCAGTGCCTTGACCTCGCGCGGGGTGGCGGAGCCGTAGAGAATGCGGGTCGTCAGCCGCTCAATGTCAAAGACATGGCCGAGGGCTTCTTTCAAATCGGCGCGGGCAATGCTGGCAGAATAGAGCGCCTGCACCGCACAGAGCCGCGCGTTGATGGCCTCGGCGTCCACAAGGGGCTGCTCGATCCAGGAGCGCAGCAGGCGCTTGCCCATCGAGGTTTCGGTCTTGTCGAGCACCCAGAGCAGCGTGCCGCGCTTCTCGCGCCCGCGCATCGTCTCGGTCAGTTCCAGATTTGCGCGGGTCACAGGCGACAGGCGCATATACTGTGCGTCGGCGTAGTTCTGCACGGTCTTGATGCGCTCAACGCCGTGCTTTTGGGTCTCGTGCAGGTAGTTGAGAAGCGCCGCCACAGCATACGGGACAAGCGCGTCCTTCTCATAGCCGAGGGTCGTGCGCCAGTCGGCGCCGAACTGGTCGGCCATGGTCTGCTCCATGACGGCGTCCTTAAAGCAGGCATCCTCGCGCAGCTCGACCAGGGCGTTCGTGTGCTGCTTGATGTAGGTCGTGACATCTTTAAAGTCAAGCATCGGCGGGCAGATCAAAATCTCGCTGGGCATATAGCGGCACAGCTCGGTGATGATGGCTCCGCCGATTTTTTCAGCGTTCAGCTCGGTTGCGTAGGCCTCGCCGGTGGAAACGTCCGCAAAGCAGACGCCCGCACGCCAGCGGCCGCGGGTGCGCTTGCAGTAAATGCTCGCCAGATAGTTGTTTTTATCCTCGGACAGCATGCTGCTTTCAATGACCGTGCCGGGCGTGACAACGCGGATGATGTCGCGCTTGACAAGACCCTTGGCGAGCGCTGGATCCTCCATCTGCTCACAGATGGCGACCTTGTAGCCCTTGGCGACCAGGCGTGCCATGTAAGTCTCGTAGGAGTGGAACGGCACGCCGCACATAGGGGCGCGTTCTTCCTTGCCGCAGTTTTTGCCGGTCAGCGTCAGCTCCAGCTCCCGCGAAGCCGTCAGCGCGTCGTCGTAGAACATTTCATAGAAGTCACCGACGCGGTAGAACAGAATCTCGTTGGGATGCTGTTTTTTGATTTCAAAATACTGCTGCATCATGGGCGATACTGCTTGCTCGGCCATGTTTCACACTCCTGTTGATTCTTGTTGGTATGTTGTTCTTGTAGGGGCGGATTCCCTATCCGCCCGGAAGGTATGCGGCTGCGTACAGTGCTACGGGCGCATATAGAATGCGCCCCTACGGCCTCTCTGCCCCGCGCCTCAATCTTTAGTGGCAGCCGCCGCAGGTGGAGCAGCTGCCGGTGCAGCCGCCGGTGGGGGCCTGCACGGTCATGGGGTCGCCGCCGTTCATGGCGGTGTTGATGATGGCGTCAATGTGGCTGACCATTGCCTCGCACTCGGCCTTGGCGGCGTTGTAGCGGACCATGCCCTCGCTGGCCATGATCTGGCTGTACAAGTCGTTGACGCGCTGGTTCAGCTCGGCCACGCGGGCGGCATCGGTCTCGGCCTTGGCGCTCTCATTGTTCAGGTCGAGGCGGGCGAGGTTGAACTCACCGATCATGTTCTGCAGCTCCTCGTCCATGTCGTTCTCACGGCGGGCAGCGTCCAGCTCCAGGTAGCGGGGGTCAGTCTGCAGGGCAGCGGCGGCTTTCTTGAAAAGATCAATGCAATCCATTGTAAAATTCTCCTTATAAATATAATGTATAGGGCAATACCGCATAATTCTAAGTGCCGATACGGCGAGCGAGGTGCGGCA
>OLPO01002770.1_pt1 | contig 10524 bp, 6 predicted proteins | sample 1672831 | NCBI WGS metagenome assembly OLPO01 (sample SAMEA3136728, study PRJEB25190) | human gut metagenome
TAAGAATCCACACGCAGGCCCCTCCGCCATCCGGCTCCGGGGCCTGCTTTCTTTTATATCTCACATCCCATCTCATTCTATCCCGTGCGGGAAAACATGAGATAATGCGTTGATTTTGCTTTGTGTCGCCTTGGAAATTTCTTGGATTTGACTTGGAGTGGCACGAGGGGGCGAGCGAAACGGAGTGGAGCGAGCGCCTTTCCGCTTTCTTGATTCTCTCTGCGCCTTTCTGGATTTTTTCGGGTGCCTGCGCATATAGTACGGTCAATACAAAGCCGGAAAATGTGGAATCCCGTTTTGCCTCTTAGTACCGTTTTATGCCATCACTGCGATAAATCCATGAGGCAAGCAAGAATTCAAGATTTTCCAAAAGGCACACTGAAATTCCACTTTTTCCAAATTTCACTCCTTTCGGCTCGATTTCCGGAAAATACGGAATGGAAGTTTGCCTCAAAAAGGCACGGTTTATTTTCCTTTTTCTTCGGTGAACGGACGCCCCAAATTTACAACAAGGAGCGTCAAAGAAATGCGAAAACAAGTCCAAAAAGAGCGTTGTACCAAAATCATGCTCACAAAATGCAAGGCTGTCTGCTGTCTGTACGACAAAGTGCAGCTTGCCGCCGCGAAAATGCTGGATGCTGAACCCGCAATCTTTCAATTCGAGTGTAATGTTCCTATCCTCTGCGACACGATTCCTGCCAACGACTTGAATCTTCCCGGCGAAACCTTTACCACAGATTTTGTCCTGCACTATGACGATGGGCATACGGCCATTCGTGAGGCTGTCTTCCAGTCTTACTTGAGCCGTCCGTCTGTTGCGGAAAAGCTGGAACTATCCCGCCGATACTGGCAGCAGCAGGGCATTTCCGACTGGGGTATCATCATCGACAGGGAGGATGCCAGCCATGAGGAAACTTGACATCCTTGCCGCCGAAAACGGCGAACACGTCCGCGTTTTGCTCTGCGGAGAAGAACAGAGCTATGTCGTCAGCTGTCGGCACTTTCGGATGCCGTACCCTGTTGCTTCGGATTTGCTTGCAGAATTGCAGCCCGTTCCTGCCGAAACGTATTCTATTTTTGTACCGGATGAGGACATCACCAACCGCCAGCGCGAGGGGCGGAATCGCAAGCTCGACCTGATTGCGCCGCTGTTGGAGGATGCCTGTATCTATGATAAATCCCATCGCAACGAGGTTGTCCGCCAGATTGCTGCCGAGCATGGCATTGCCCGCCGCACGGTACTCCAATACCTTTGGCGCTATTGGGTATACCAAAGTAAAAATGCACTTTTACCCGCAGAGCGTCCCGCACCGGAACAACATGAGCTTACTGCCGATGAAAAGGCCATCCGCTGGGCGCTGAACAAGTATTACTACACCCCACAGCGGCAGAGCTTGCAGACTGCCTACAAGATGATGCTGCGGGCGAAATACTGCGACGCACACGGTACATTGAAGCCGGAATATCCCACGTTCTGGCAGTTCCGCTATTTCTTTCGCAAGAACCGCGACCCCATCAGCGAGACCATCAGCAGACAGGGGCTTAAAGCCTACCAGCGCAATCACCGTCCGTTTACCGGCTCGGTCTGCGATTACGCGCATACTATTGGTGTGTACATGACTGATGCCACCATTGCCGACATCTACATTGTCAGCCGACTTTCCCGCAAGCCTATTGGCCGCCCCATCATTTATACAATGGTCGATGCCTACAGCCGCTTGATTACCGGCGTTTATGTAGGTCTGGAGGGCGGGCAATATGCGCTGCGTCTGCTGCTGCAAAACGCTTTTGCGGATAAGGTCAGTTTTTGCCATCAGCACGGGATAGACATTGACCCGCAGGACTGGCCAAGCCATCATCTGCCCACCAAAATTATGACAGACCGGGGCAGTGAGTTTATCGCCGGAACGCTGGAAAACCTGTGCGAAAGCTATCACATTGAAATAGAAAATCTTCCCGCCTATCGCCCAGACTTAAAAGGTGTCGTTGAAAAACTGTTCGATTTGATTCAGAGCGCCTATAAGCCACTGCTTAAAGGCAAAGGCGTTATCGAAGCCGACACACAGGAACGCGGTGCGCCGGACTACCGCAGACAAGGCACATTGGATTTAGAGCAATTTACCGCCGTTGTTCTGCGCTGCGTCCTGTTCTATAATGCAAAATCTGTGCAGACGGGCTTTACTCGCATACCCGCCATGATAGAAGCCAACACACCGCCTCTGGCAGCAAGTATCTGGTCGTTCTGCGCGGCACAGGATGATTGCCCCGTAAAAGAAGCTGCCGATAAAAAGCTGCTTTATACCCTGCTACCCCGTGCCGAGGGGAAAATCACGCAGCGCGGTCTGGAAATCTTCGGTCTGCGTTTTTCAAACTGCACTTTCAAAAAGCGTTTTGTCGCTGCCGGTCTCGGCGGACGGGAAACCGTGCAGGTCGCCTATGCGCCGGAATGTATGGATACTGTTTGGCTATACGAGAATGGCACTTACTCGGCTTTTGATTTGGCTCAAAAAGCCTATCTTGGCAAATCACTGGCAGAAATTGCTGATGCACAGCAGCAGGAAAAGATAGAACGTACTGACTGGAAAAAGCAGGAATTGCAGGCACAGCTTGACCTTATGAGCGATATACAAGCCATTGCAGACCGTTCCGAGCGCACCATGCCAGACCGCAGTAATATCAGCAGGCAGATACAGCGCAACCGCAGCACCGCCCGCAAGCAAGAAAGCGTATCTCTGATGGATTTACTGGCCGAGCAGCAGGAGGACGATTTCGATGCACGCTGATTATATTGCCAATCCGCTTTATGACAACAACCCATTCATCGAAGCTCTGCCGCCGATGCTGTCTGGCAGAGACTTGATTCACGCTCTGGCAGTCGTCCCGCCCTATAGCAATGGTGACCGTGACCGCAGCACCGGGGAGCGTTTGCAGCTGTTGTCCTCGCTGTACGAATTTTATCAGCCGTTGTCCATGACGATTGACCTGTACTGCGAAGTCTACACTGCCATGCAGCATTGCTATGGGCAGTATACCGCCCAGCGCGAAGCCGCCGCGCTCCAGAACGGTTACTCGCTGATGCACGGCAATGCTCTTGCTGCATCCATCGGCGGCGGCAATTCTTTTTCAGTCATCGGTGTATCAGGACTTGGCAAGTCCACCGCATTGCAGCGTGTATTATCGTTATATCCGCAGGTCATTGAGCACACCGAGTATCATGGGCAAAAGTTCTACTGCCACCAAATCCCGTACTTGGTTGTGCAAACCCCACATGATGCGTCTATTAAGGCACTGATTCTGGATATTTACTTACAGATTGACAGTTTGATTGGAACTTGCTACCAAAAAGATGCCCTATCGCGCAGATTGAGCATCGATGTCCTTGTCAGTCAGCTGAATCTAATCGTGCGGGTCAATCATATCGGACTGCTGGTGATAGACGAACTCCAGAATATTGCCTATCGTAAAAGCGATGGCGGTATCCGCTTTCTGAATTTTCTCGTCCACCTAATCAATGGGGCGGGGGTAAGCGTCTGCATGGTCGGAACGCCGCGCGTTTTGCAGGTATTGCAGCAGGAGTTTCGCGCTGCACGGCGTACCACCGGGCTTGTCTATGACCGGCTGTCCAACGACAGGGAGTTCTCATTACTTCTGCATGGGCTGTGGCATTACCAGTACACACAATATGCCACTGACCTGACGCCAGAGCTTTCAAACTGGCTGTATCGCAAGACACAGGGCATCCCGGACATACTCGCCAAACTCTTATACAACGCCCAAAAGCAGGCCATTCTTGACGGGCGCGAAAAGTTGGATTCAGAAGTCTTTGAAAGTGCATTTTTAAGAAACTTAGGGATGGTGTCCGAATACATAAGCGAACTTTCCGCCAAGCCCGTAGTTAAGCGGCAGGCAAAGACCTCGCCGGATGCCTCTGCGAGCGCCGTAAAGCCTGCCAAGATTGTTGGAAATGACATAAGAGTGCTGCTCAAAAAAGCCAAAAAGTGCGGCGAATCCCCTGTATCTGCTTATGCCGAGTATATCAAGGGCGAGGTCGCAATATGATTGGCTTTTTTCCTGCGCCGTATCCGGATGAACTATGGTACAGCGTCATTTGTCGTTATCATATCCATAGTGGCAATTCCTGTGCCAAGCACACCCTGCGGCAGCTATATGGGGATAATTTCAGTGCGCCAAGCCTCATGCTCTGCGGGTCTGTAAACACGCTGTTGACGCAGCTTCCGCAAGGGTTCTTATCCGCAAAAAATATTGTAATGCAGCATACATTTTACCCGTATTATGCACGATTTTTTCCCACACAGCGTAAACGTTCCACCTATGCTTATGTCGTCAACGGAAATCCATTAGCTGTGCATCGGATGGGCATTTCGCAGGCCAACGGAAATCATTGCTCTGTAATGCGCTATTGTCCGGTGTGCTGCCAAGAGGACTTGCAACTATATGGTGAGCCTTATTGGCACCGCAGCCACCAACTGCCGGATATGCAAATTTGCACCAAGCACTGCTGTTGGCTGGTCGATACCGATGTCATATACGACACCGCGCGACAGCAGGAGCTATTTCCTGCAACATTTACTATGCAGCTTGCAAAAAAGCCAACTGCGCCCGTACCGGGTTGTCTGCTGGCATTAAATTTATTACTGCAAGATACCTTGGATTCCGGTTTTGATTATAAGGACGGTTCTGTTTACCATACCGTCCTTGACTGCGCATTGCGTTCCCGTGGCTGGCGCTCTCTGACCGGGGGCAGGACGTACACCGCCAAAATTGAAACTGCACTTTTAGACCTATATGGCAGTTATGTTCCAACCGCTGACATATCCACCAAGCAGCTACACGCCACATTATGCAGCAAGTCCGTTGCACCGCGATACGTTCTGCAGCTGGCCGTTCTGCTGGGGCTGTCTCTCCACGACCTACTGCACGCCCCCGATGCCGTGCCGGATTTCAGGGTCGAAATGAAAGCAATGTATCAATCGGGAGCCAGTATGTACCATATAGCGCAGCTGTACGGCACTGACGCGAAGACCGTGGCAAGATGGGTGAAATAGCAATCCCCCCTATATCTCATCAACGCAGCAGCACATCTATGCTACTGCGTTCTCTTTTTCCCGTTCTTGCGAGATTTCCGCTTCTCGTCATACTCCTTTTGAACCACAAGGAACGCGTCCATAAGTACTTTTTCCTTGCGGCGGTTGCCCTTAATAACCATAGATGGGTTAATCATCCAAACGCAATCAAATTTCATCGCCACAAAGCCTTTGTCTGCGAGCGCATCCATCGCCCTCTGTACGGTGGCCTTCGAGCAATTCACATTTACTGCAATTTGTTTCATCGGCCCGATATATGTATTGTCACTGGTTCGTATCGCGCACACAAGGAAATACAACACCTCAGATTCCTTGCCGCCAAGGCCGGAAAGCGTCTCAAAAAAAGTATCGAACACCCTAAAAAAATCACTTTTGACATTGTCCAGACTTTCCGGCGTCGGGTATTCTATCGGCAAAAACACCGGGTCATTGCCCGCATCATCGGTAATAATCAAATTGCTTAATGGGCGGTCAAGCAGTGTATCATACTTTGACATCAACCGCGCCTGAACAATAATATCGCCCTTTACCAGAAGTCTCGGGTTGAGCACCCAAATCCTCTCGTTGTCGGTCTTTGCCAGCATATCATTTTCGGTCATCTTTTTAAAAGTGCTTCGAACTGTTGTGACATCGCAATTCAGCTTTCTGGCAATGGTCTTATAGGCTCCGATAAATTCATTTTTTGTGGGTTGCGTCTTTTGCAGGATATAGGCCAGTACCTTACTTTCTGCCGCAGAAAACGTTGAAAGCAACTCAAAGAATTTTTTGTCTGCCTTCCAGAAGTGTTTTGCGCCGTACTCTGCCTTGTGTTGCTCATGCCGGAACTCTAACGCCTCGCCCGTTTTAGAATTTTTCAGCACGATTGTCTCAACACTTTGCTTACTCGATTTTTTCATTGTATTGCTCCTTTGATACTTTAGGGGTGATTCCGTGATACTTTGTGTATGATTGGAAAATATTTCCATGTAAAATATTCGATTATATATCGATATATTTTACAATTTCGTCGTTCACAAGTCCTAAGTCTATCTTCTTATATACTCAATGCCAACTCATTTCATGAAATTTCATTGAGAGAATAAGATGTTCTGCGGGATAGTACGCTTCTTACCGGTAGATTCTTTTGGTCTTTCGGTTGCCCCTTATTCCTTCCTATAAGTTCGCCCCTGCGAGATAAATAGGATATTATAAGGATTCTCCGTTTTGGCAGTCTTTGTTTTTCAATTTGGAGAGCTTTTCCCCTTTTGCCGTGTCGAAATGCTCTTTATCGGGAGTATCCCGTCATCCCGTAAGATTGCGACGGCGGGAAGGTTTCTTTCGTTCTGGACTGAACGCCCAACTGCCGTTAGCACCTTCCTCGGCATCGAAGGTTAGTGCCTCCCGTTAAGTGAGCCTTGATACTTTGCAACCGTTTTGCGATTGTCTACCGTCTTAGGGTTGCCGATGCTGCCAATTATTTTGTTTTCACGGAACAAAAAAAGCCTGTACAAACACAGAATCTTACCGCCCACAGGCGGGCGATGTCATGCTGTTCGTACAGGCTTTATCTCAATATTCAGTTGTTTCGTAATTTTCTTTACAGGTATCTATCCTACATATTTTATTATATGCAGTTCGCACAGAACGTCAACTATATTTTGAATTTTATACAAGTCCGAAGTATTTGTCAAAGAAAGCTTGCAATTTTGCAATGATTCCATCCTTTTTTGCGGCTCGGTTGCCGCCGCCAAAGCGCGAAACCGGCGGCAGGATGCGGTCAACGTCTGTGCCGGTTGTCTTTAATATGCCGTCACGGAAGGAGTTATCCACAAACTTGCGCGTTTCGTCCGGCTTGAGCTTTTCCTCCGCAATAAGTGTATCAAGGTCAGTTTTCTTTTGCTCGGTGACGAACTTTATCCAGTCGTCATCTACCTTGGTAGCTGTATTGACCGTTGCGATAAAGTTTTCAATCAGGTCTTTCTTGCTGCGCAGCTGCATACTGGAGTCCACGGCCTTGCGGATGTCAACAAGAATTTCTTTATCTTCGCAGTTGCTATCGTGATACTTGGCAACCAGCATAAGGATATAGTCAATATTGATTTCCACCTGACGGATAAGCTCCATCTCGAAAACTATATCGTCATTGATAACTTCTTTATCAGGGTTCTTAGGTCGTATTTCATTATAAATGTCAAGATAGCGGCTTTGGTAGTCCTGCATATCGCGCGGGGCAAGCAGCTCATTGCCCGCAAAGTCGTCAAACGAGGTAAGGATATTCCGCATTCGCAGAATTGCGCCAAACAGTGCGATGAAGTCCTTTTTGTTTTGGTCTTCCACAATGGGCTGACCCAGCGGGAATTTATCTTGCAGCTTGGCAATCAGTTCTTCGTAGCCGTCGTGGTGTTTGCCGTCCTCGTCATAGCCCTCATAATAGGCTTTATAGTTTTTCAGCAGAACGACACTTCCGGCTTCGCGGTCTCCGAATAGCGCTAAAGCGTCATTGGTTTCCTTTTCCAGATTGCGGAAACAGACAATATTGCCGTATGTCTTTACGGAGTTTAAGATACGGTTCGTGCGCGAGAATGCCTGTATCAAGCCGTGCATAACAAGGTTTTTATCCACCCAGAGCGTATTCAGCGTGGTAGCATCAAAGCCCGTCAGGAACATATTCACGACAATCAGGATGTCCACCTCGCGGTTTTTCATCCGCAGGGAAAGGTCTTTATAATAGTTCTGGAATCTGTCGGTCGAGGTATCGTAATGCGTTTTAAAAAGTGCATTATAATCCTTGATTGCAGACTCCAAAAAGTCGCGCGAGCTTGCATCAAGCTTGCTGGTATCGTCGGAGTTTTCCTCCCCCAGCATACCGTTAGCGTCTTCCACGTCCTCGTTGAGGGCGTAGCTGAAAATCGTTGCCACACGCAGACGCTTTGCTTCGGGCAAGTCCTGCATCTGGCGCTTAAATTCCAGATAGTACGCCTTTGCCATCGCAATCGAGCTGACCGCAAAGATGGAGTTAAAGCCCGACAGGCGCACGCTGTCCTTGACTTCTGTGACCTGCCCGCGCGTTTTATCGGTGGCTACTGCTTCAATATTGCGCAGCGCACGGAAAGAATACGTCTTACCGTTTCGTTTTGTTTTCTGGTCAAAATGCTCTAAGATGTATTTAACGATTTCCTTTACGCGGCGCGGGTCAGCAAGTGCTTTTTCGGTGTCGATGGCCTTGACCTGCTTATCGCCGATGCCTGCTTTGCGGTTGACCGTATCCACATAGTCAATTCTAAACGGCAGAACGTTGTTATCGTTGATAGCGTCAACAATCGTATAGGTATGCAGCGGCAAGACTTTTTTGCCGTTTGCATCAGGCTCACCGCCAAACGCCTGCGGGGTGGTTTTCAGCGTAGGTTTGCCGCGCGTGCTGGCATTGGCAGCAAAAATCGGCGTACCCGTAAAGCCAAACAGGTGATAGTTCTTAAAATACTTGACAATGTCCTCGTGCATATCGCCAAACTGGCTGCGATGGCACTCGTCAAAAATCAAGACAACGTGCTTTTGGAAAATCTCATGTCCCTTATTGCGGGCAACAAACAGTGCCAGCTTTTGAATCGTTGTGATGATGATTTTATAAGTATGCGGGTTACCCTTGGCGTCCCGGTCTTCCAACTGGCGCTGCAGCACCTGCGTGGAGGTGTTGCCGTTGGCTGCACCTTTTTCAAAGCGGTCATATTCTTTCATGGTCTGGTAGTCCAAATCCTTGCGGTCTACCACGAACAGAACCTTATCAATATAGGGAAGATTGGACGCCAGCTGCGCCGTTTTGAAGGAGGTCAGCGTTTTGCCGCTGCCTGTTGTGTGCCAGATGTACCCGCCTGCGGCCAGTGTCCCCGTCTGCTTGTAGTTGGTTGAAACCTCAATGCGGGACAAAATACGCTCGGTCGCCGCAATCTGGTACGGACGCATCACCAGCAGCAGGTCTTCGGACGTAAAGACGCAATACTTCGTCAGGATGTTCAGCAGCGTATGGCGGGCAAAGAACGTGCGGGTAAAGTCCACCAAATCGGGAATGACGCGGTTTTTCCCATCCGCCCAAAAGGACGTAAATTCAAAGCTGTTGCTTGTCTTTTTGCTGCTCTTTCGGGTCGTTCCGGCGCTTTCTTTAATGTGGCTGTCGCGGGTCGTATTGGAGTAGTATTTCGTGTTCGTGCCGTTGGAGATAACGAAAATCTGCACATACTCATACAGCCCGCTGCCCGCCCAAAAGCTGTCCCGCTGGTAACGGTTGATTTGGTTGAATGCCTCCTTGATAGGCACACCGCGCCGCTTCAATTCCACATGAACCAGCGGCAGACCGTTTACCAGAATCGTGACATCATAGCGGTTATTATAGTTGCCGCTGTTTTCCACATATTGGTTGATAACCTGCAAACGGTTGTTGTGGATGTTCTTTTTATCCAACAGCGTAATATTGACCGTAGAGCCGTCCTCGCGGGTCAGGTTCTGAATGTTGTCCTCTTGGATGCGGCGGGTCTTTTCTTTGATACCATCGTTTGCGTTGGCGATTTTATCCTTAAAGAAGTTATCCCATTCCTTATCCGTAAAGGTATAATTGTTCAGAATCTCCAGCTGACGGCGCAGGTTTTCCACAAGGTCAGCGTTATCGTGGATAGGAAGATAGGCATAGCCCTGCTCCTCCAGCATCCTGATAAACGCCTGCTCCAGCGCGGCCTCGCTCTGGTAAGCGTCAGAGCGTTTTCTTTGCGGTTCGTATTCTGTTACAACGGTACTTTCGTTGCTGGCAGCAACTACATTGTAAGTGCTCATGCACCCAACTCCTTAAATGTTAAGAGCTTATCCCGATAGTATTCGTATTGCTTTTGTCGTGCTTCGATTTCGGCGGGCAGGCCGGAGGAAAGGTCGGTGCAGATGGTGTCGAAGTGGTCAAGGATGGCAACTATTTCTTTTTGCTTAGATATTTCCGGAATCTCAAGCACCATATTTTCTATTGCTGTTTTTGAAAGTCTTGGTATGCTTGCTTTTCTGACTTGTGAGAATAGTCGCCCCTGCTGGTTTTTCAACGCATAGTAAAGATATTTGCTTTCCAAATTTGCATCACAATCAAAATAGTAGCAATCATCCGCAGCCCAAAAGTCCGTACTGCTATATCCAATTTCACCGGCCGCACCAGCAGCAATTACAAAGGTAGTATCACCTTTGCAATTAGCCACATCATAAAAACCAAGCGGTGTCATACTGTTCTGATAAACGGGGTAGGCATCCTCGGCTTTTAATTGACTGCGTACAACGCGCTTTCCTCTATTTATGCTGACGATTTCTTTAACAGGAATTTTCACATAACCAAACACATACTGCAAGAGCTTAATTAGGCTCTGTCTGTCTGTCTGTCTGTCTGTCTGTCTGTCTGTCTGTCTGTCTGTCTGTC
>OLPO01002774.1_pt1 | contig 10514 bp, 8 predicted proteins | sample 1672831 | NCBI WGS metagenome assembly OLPO01 (sample SAMEA3136728, study PRJEB25190) | human gut metagenome
CCCCGCCGGGCAGGCGGGCCCCCCGGGGCGCTGCGCCCCGAGGCCTCGGAAAAGCCCCGCCCACCCGCAGGGTACGCAGACCGCATCGCGCCCCCCTCTGCCGGCGGCAAACCACGCAAAAACGCCCGCCTGGCTGTGCCAAGCGGGCGTTCCTCTGAACCGGTGGGGCAGGCCAACGGGCCTGGGTCAGATGGTGGTGTCAATGTCCACCAGGATATTGTCGGTGCCGTTTTCCTCGAATTCGTTGATATAGGCCTCAATCCGGTGGGCCAGTTCTGCGTAGTTGCTCTCGTCGATGGGGGCATCGTTCATGTCCCGGCGGGCCAGGTCCTCGGCCAGAATGTCGAAGAAGACGTTGTTCTCATACTCCATGATGGCCTCGTGAATGCCGCCGTTTTCGTAGGCGGACGAGGGGAAAATGTGCCCCTGCCAGCGGGAAATGAGCGCGTTGGCCGCGGTAGGTCTCCGCCAGAATCCCCATGCCCTCCTGCCGGGCTTTCTCAAAGAGCAGGCTCTCCACATGGTCATAGTCCTGGAATCGGTCCTCCCCTCGGGTGGAGTTGAGGATCCAGTTGCCGATATACGCCATATCCAGCAGACGCCGGAATTCCTTTTTGCTCAGTTCCAGCTGCATACCTTGACCTCCTCGCTGTGCAATGAAACCATGGGTCTTTTCTATTCTAAGCGATGCCGGGGGAATGGGTGTCTCCGGCAGGTGGTCCATCCGGGCAGGGGGAAGACCCCACTGGGCGGAAGGCGCGGCAGCCGCCGCAGGGAGGCAGCGGGGCCGCTGCCCTCCGTTAGACCATATTATAGTGTTCCCTGGGAGGATTGTCAAAGGCGGAAAGGGGCAAATCTCCACGAAATCTGCCCCTCCGGCTGGGGTTTTCTCGGCAGGAGGGCCCTGGGAAGGGGCTGGGGAGACTTTACAACCAGCTGGGAATCGGGTATAATAACTTGCCTTGCGCAAACAACATCGAAAAAAGGAACGTGCTGTGTATCCATGGAAAAACCTGTGATTATATCCATCCGTGGGGTCCAGACCCTGGAAGAGGGGCAGGAAGACGTGATGGAACTGGTGACCCAGGGGATCCTGCGTCAGGAGGAAGGGGAGCTCTCCCTGACCTACCTGGAGAGCGAGCTCACCGGCCTGGAGGGCACCACTACCACTTTTCACATCACCCCGGAGCGGATCACCCTTCACCGAGAGGGGACGTTGAACTCTGAGATGATTTTTCAGGAAGGACAAAAACACTTCTCTCTGTACGAAACGCCCTATGGCGGCCTCATGTTGGGGGTAAACACCCACCGGGCCAAGGCAGATTTTGGGGAGGATGGGGGAAACCTCTCCATCCGTTACGCCTTGGAAGTGGACAGCCAGCCCATAGGGGAGAACGCCTTCGAGATCCGGGTGACGGAACCTCAGCTGGTCCCGCCGGCCCCAGGACAGTGAGCGGGGAGAAGGGAAAGAAGAGGATAGAACGATATGGCAAATATGATTCAATACGCAAAGGAGCAGGTGAGCCGGGTGATCGCCCAGGCCTATGAGAAGGCCGCCGCAGCCGGCGCCCTCCCCGGCGGGGTCGCCGTGAAGGGCACGGTGGAGATCCCCAAGGATCCCAAGAACGGGGACTATGCCGCCTCCTTTGCCATGGCAGGGGCCAAGGCCATGAAGATGGCCCCCCGGGCCATTGCCCAGGCGCTGGTGGACCACATGGACCTGGGGGACACCCCTTTTGCCTCGGTGGAGATTGCCGGCCCCGGATTCCTCAACTTCCGCCTGGGCCACCGGTGGTATGGCCAGGTGCTCTCGGCCATTGAGTCCGAGGGCGCCCTTTACGGCCAGAGCCAGGAGGGGCAGGGGAAGCGGGTCATGGTGGAGTTCGTCTCTGCCAACCCCACCGGCCCCATGCACATGGGCAACGCCCGGGGCGGCGTGCTGGGGGACACCTTGGCCAACGTCCTGCGCCGGGATGGGTATGACACCTGGAAAGAGTTCTACGTCAACGACGCAGGCAACCAGATCAATAAGTTTGCCCTCTCCCTCCAGGCCCGGTACCTGCAGATCCTTCTGGGGGAGGAGAATGTCCCCTTCCCCGAGGATGGGTACCAGGGGGAGGATATCAAGGAACTGGCCCGGGCCTTCCACCAAGAGCACGGAGACAGCTACCGGGATGTCCCGGAGGAGAAGCGGCTGGCCGACTTGGCGGCGTTTGGCCTGGCCCGGAACGTCCCCAAGATGAAGGAGGACCTGCGCCGGTACGGCATCGAGTACGATGAATGGTTCTTCGAGTCCACCCTCCACCAGTCCGGTTTTGTGGCGGAAACCGTGGAGCTGCTCACCCAGAAGGGGTGGACCTATGAGAAGGACGGGGCCCTGTGGCTGAAAACCGCCCAGCTCCTGCGCCAGAAATACCTGGCCGAGGGGAAGAGCGAGAAGCAGGTGGACAAGCTGGACCTGAAGGACGATGTTCTCCGCCGGGCCAACGGGTTCTATACCTACTTTGCCGCCGACATTGCCTATCACCGCAACAAACTGGAGATCCGGGGCTTTGACCTGTGCATCAACGTGTGGGGGGCTGACCACCACGGCCACGTGGCCCGGCTCCAGGCTGCCCTGGATGGGCTGGGGCTGGATGGCTCCCACCGGTTGGTGGTGGTGCTGATGCAGCTGGTGAACCTGCTGCAGGACGGCCAGCCGGTGCGGATGTCCAAGCGCTCCGGCAAGACCATTGCCCTCCACGACCTGCTGGACGAGGTGAGCGTGGACGCGGCCCGGTACTTCTTCAACTCCCGTGCCGCCACCAGCCCGGTGGACTTTGACCTGGACCTGGCCGTCCGGGAGGACAGTGAGAACCCCGTCTACTATGTCCAATATGCCCACGCCCGGATCTGCACCCTGGTGGCCCGCCTGGCCCAGGAGGGCTACCCCGTGCCGGCGGCCGACCAAGTCCAAGGGGAAGTGCTCACTGCGGAGGAGGAGACCGCCCTCGTCCGCACCCTGGCCAAGTTCCCGGAGGAGATCCATACCGCCGCCCGGGACTACGATCCCTCCCGGATCAACCGGTACCTGACGGACCTGGCAGGGGATTTCCACCGTTTCTACGGCGCCTGCCGGATCAAGGGGGAGGAACCTGCTCTGCTGGCAGCCCGGCTGAAGCTGGCGGACAGCGTCCGCGCCGTCCTGGCCAACGGCCTGAACCTGCTGGGGGTCACTGCCCCCGAAAAAATGTAACGAGAGAACCGAACGCCTCCTTTTCCTCCCCTTCGCATCTTAGGAGGTGACGGAACAGGAGGCTTTTTTCATGAAGAAAACCGTGGTGGACAGCCTAATCATCGGTTTTGCCCTGTTTTCCATGTTTTTTGGGGCGGGGAATGTGATCTTTCCCCCGTACTTAGGGTTGGAGTCCGGCCCCCAGTGGGGGGCGGGTTTTGTCAGTTACTTCATCGCCGACATCGGCCTGGCGCTGCTGTCGATGTTTGCCATCATCCGTCAAGGCAGCCCGGGGGGCATCACCTCCCCCATTGGGAAGGGGCCCTCTACGTTGCTGATGTGTGCCGTGGTCCTGTGCATTGGCCCCATGCTGGCCATTCCTCGGACCGCGGCGACCACCTATGAGACGTCCGTTGCCCCCCTGCTGTCCGGGGTGAGTCCGGTGGTGTTTTCCATTGTGTTCTTCCTGTTGGTCTTCCTCCTGTGTGTGCGGGAGACTGCCGTGGTGGATATTGTGGGCAAAGTGCTCACCCCGGCCCTGCTGGCAGGGCTCCTGGTGCTCATTGTCGTAGGGGTGGTGCACCCCATGGGCCCGGTGGGGGAGGCCCCTCTGGTGGAGAATGTGGCGGCCACAGGCATTGAGGCAGGGTATCAGACCATGGACGTGCTGGCCACCTTGCTCTTCGGTTACATCATTCTGAAGAGCGCCCTGGAAAAGGGCCACAACACCCAAAAGAGCCAGGCTCGGGTGGTGGCCGGGGCCAGCGTCGTGGCGGGGATCGGGCTGCTGGTGGTCTACCTGGGCCTGACCTACCTGGGCGCCACCATGTCCCAGTTCTTCGACATCACCGTGGACCGGACGTATTTGGTAACCTCCATCGTCCAAGGCCTGCTGGGGCAGGGGGGCATCATCCTGTTCGCCGTGGTGGTGGCTCTGGCCTGCCTGACCACTGCGGTGGGGCTGGTGAGTTCCTGCTCGGCCTACTTTACCGGCCTGAGCAAGGGGCGGATTTCCTACCCGGTGATGGTGTTCCTGCTGTGCCTGTTCAGCGGGGTGGTGTCCAACTTTGGCATCAATGAGATCATTGCCATTGCCACCCCCATCCTCAGCGTGGTCTATCCCCCCACCCTGGTGCTCATTGTGCTGGCTCTGGGGGGGAAGGCCCTGCACCGGCGCTGCTGGATCCACCGCATGGCGGCGCTGGGGGCCCTGGCCGTGAGCCTGCTGGAGGTGATTGGCACCTATACCGGCCTGGAGATGACCTTCCTGGCCCACCTGCCCCTGGCAGACCTTGGCTTTGGATGGGCGCTCCCGGCGGCGATATGCGGCCTTGTGGGGGTATTTATCCCGGCGAAGGCGCCCTTAGCCAAAGAATAGTCTGGAGCGAAACCATCTGACGTTATGACCGTCTTTCTCCCGAAAGACGGTCATTTTTTGTCGAAAAAGGGCAGGATGTCAGGGAGAGAGGTGAAATTGTGGTAAAAAAACGCTGGTTTTATGAAAATTTACCTTTTCATTTGGGGAGAGGGATGCTATAATAGCCTCAAAAGTATAGGTGGTGGTGCGTCCACCACCGGGGAAAGTGCGCGCCAAAAGCACCCCTTTTGGCGCTGCTATACAGCGGGACAGCCGTTGGCTGCCCCAAGGACCTGCCGCGTCATTTCCTGCCAGAAGCGGTGGGGAGGAATTTTTCTGCCTTTCGGTCCGGGCGGGCACATGTTGCCCCGGCCTTTTGGATAGGATAGAGAGAGGACCGAACCGGCGTTTGCCGCTTTCCCTGTTTCTCCATTTGCTTTCTACTTCTTCTAAGAACCAGATAAAGAAGGTGCCGTTTTGACGAAATATGTAATCCGGGGTGGACATCCCCTCCACGGTGAAGTGGAGATCAGCGGTGCAAAGAATGCCGCTGTGGCTATTCTTCCAGCAGCCCTTCTGGTAGACGGTGTCTGCCGGATTGAGAACGTCCCCAATATCAGCGATGTCACCATGATCCTGGGGATCCTTCGGGACCTGGGCGCCAAGGTGCGGATGATCAACCCCACCACCGTGGAGTTGGACTGTTCCCATGTCCATAAGCAGAATGTTCCCTACGAACTGGCCCGCCAGATTCGTGCTTCCTACTATTTGATCGGGGCCCTGCTGGGCCGCTTCGGCCGGGCGGAAGTGCCCCCACCCGGCGGGTGTGACCTGGGGGTGCGGCCCATTGACCAACACCTGAAGGGCTTCTCCGCCATGGGAACCCGAATTCAGGTGGAGAACGGCTTTATCCATGCCGCCGCCCCCACCGGCCGGCTCCACGGTGCGCAGATCTATTTGGATGTGGTGTCTGTGGGCGCCACCATGAACATCCTCCTGGCCGCTGCGCTGGCCGACGGGCTGACCATCATCGAAAACGCCGCCAAGGAGCCCCACATTGTGGACTTGGCCAACTTCCTCAACTCCATGGGCGCCGACATCATGGGGGCAGGGACCGACGTGATCAAGGTCCGAGGGGTCAAGAAACTCCGGGGCGGGGTGTACTCCATCATCCCCGACCAGATTGAGGCGGGCACCTACATGACCGCCGTGGCCGCCGCCGGGGGCGAGGTGCGCATCAACAACATCATCCCCAAGCATCTGGACTGCATCACCGCCAAGCTGGTGGAGATGGGGGTAGATGTGGAGGAGGATGGGGACTCCCTCATCATTCGCCGGGAAGGCAAACTCACCAGCACCAATGTCAAGACCATGCCCTACCCGGGCTTTCCCACCGACATGCAGCCTCAGATTGCCGCCGTCCTGTGCCTGGCCAAGGGGACCAGCATCCTCAACGAAGGGGTGTGGGACAACCGTTACCGGTACGCCGACGAGTTCCGGAGAATGGGGGCCAACATCCAGGTCAACGGCAAGGTGGCCGTCATCGAAGGGGTGGAGTCCCTCACAGGGGCCCCGGTGTGTGCCTGCGACCTGCGGGCCGGGGCGGCTATGATTGTAGCCGGCTTGGCAGCCCACGGGGTGACAGAGGTGGACCAGGTCTACCACATTGAGCGTGGGTACGAAAATATTGTAGAAAAACTATCCAAACTGGGGGCGGACATCCGCGAGGTGGCCATCCCCGAGGAGGAATGGCGCAACGGTGTGGGCTGAGGCCCACACCTGGGATCCCCCAGAGGGATCGCAAAGGCATTTCCGGCGGACGGTGGGGGGAACCTGCCGTCCTTTTTTCTAACCTGTTTTTGGGGAGAGGAGGGATGCCCCTGTGGTGAGCATCCAACTGTTATGCGTGGGCAAGCTAAAGGAGAAGCACTTTACAGCGGCTTGTGAGGAATATCAAAAGCGGCTGTCCGCCTTTTGCAAACTCACCGTGACGGAACTGCCGGAGGTCCGCCTGCCGGAGAACCCCAGCCAGGCCCAGATCGACGGGGCCCTGGAGAAAGAGGGGGCGGCCATCCTGGCCAAACTGCCCAAGGGGGGCAAACTGGTGGCCCTGTGCGTGGAGGGGGACCTCCTCTCCAGCCCCGCCCTGGCCCAGCAGATGGACGCCTGGACGGTGGCAGGGGCCTCCCACCTGACCTTTGTCATTGGGGGTTCCTACGGTCTGCACCCGTCGGTGAAGAACCAGGCCCACCTGCGCCTGTCCATGTCCCCCATGACCTTTCCCCACCACCTGGCCCGGGTGATGGTGCTGGAGCAGATCTACCGTGCCTTCCAGATCACCGCCGGAACCCGGTACCACAAGTAACTGTGACTTCGAAAGGAGACTGTCTATGTCCTATCAGCAGGAATACCAGCGCTGGCTGCGCAGTGGGGCCCTTTCCCAGGCGGAAAAGGCGGAGTTGGAGGCCATCGCCCAAGAGCCCCAGGAGATCGAGGACCGGTTCTTTGGTCTCTTAGAGTTCGGCACCGCCGGCCTCCGTGGGGTGATGGGCGTGGGCCTGCGGCGGATGAACGTCCATGTGATCCGCCACGCCACCCAGGCCTTTGCCCAGGTGATCCTGGCGGAGGGGCCGGAGGCCGCCGCCCAGGGGGTGGCCATCTGCTACGACTGCCGGGTCCACTCCCAGGAATTCGCCCAGGCGGCCGCCGGGGTGATGGCGGCCAACGGCATCCCCGTGCGGCTGTTCCAGGCCATGCGGCCCACCCCGGAGCTCTCCTTTGCCGTGCGGGAGTACGGCTGCATCGCCGGGCTCAACGTCACTGCCAGCCACAACCCGCCGGAGTACAACGGCTACAAGGTGTATTGGTCTGACGGGGCTCAGCTCCCCCCCCAACACGCTGCCGCCATCGCCCAGCAGATGGAGCAGCTGGACGTGTTTGACGGCGTGCGTTCCATGGACTACCAGCAGGCCCTGGACCAGGGCCTGATCACCCTCCTGGGGGAGGAGACCGATGAAACATTCTTGCAGCACGTCCTGGCCCAGGTCAACGACAAGGCCTGTGTGGCCCAGGTGGCGGACACCTTCACCATGGTGTACACCCCCTTCCACGGCACGGGATACCAGCAGATCCCTTATGTCCTGGGCCAGCTGGGGGTGAAGCACCTCCACTGCGTGCCGGAGCAGATGGTCATCGATGGCACCTTCCCCACCGTGAAGTCCCCCAATCCGGAGACGCCGGAGAGCTTCGCCCTGGCCCAGAAGCTGGCCAAGGAAGTGGACGCCGACCTGATCCTGGGGTCCGACCCCGACGCCGACCGGGTGGCCATCCAGGTGAAGGGGAAGGACGGGGCCTATGTGCAGATCTCCGGCAACCAGACGGGGGTTCTCCTGCTGGACTACCTCATCGGGGCCAAGAAGCGGGCGGGCACCTTGCCGGACCGTCCCGTGGCCCTCAAATCCCTGGTGACCACCGACCTGGCCCGGGTGGTGGCCGAGGCCAACGGGGTGGAGAGCTACAACACCTTCACCGGCTTTAAATTTATGGCGGAGAAGAAGAACCAGTTGGAGGCCGCCGGCCAGGGGCATGTGATCTTCTCCTACGAGGAGTCCATTGGATACATGATCGGGGACTACGTCCGGGACAAGGACGCAGTCACTGCCTCCCTCCTGCTCACGGAGATGACGGCCTGGTATGCCAGCCAGGGGATGACCCTGCTGGATGCCCTGGAGGCCATTTATCAGAAATACGGCTACTATGGGGAGCAGACCCTGAACCTGGTGATGCCCGGCCTGGAGGGGATGGCCAACATGAAGGCCATCATGGCCGCCCTCCGGCAGACGCCCCCGGCGGAGATTGCCGGCACCCCGGTGACCTGTCAGAAGGACTACCAGGACGGCACCGCCCGGGACACCGCCACCGGGGCCGTCACCCAGATGGAACTGGTGGGGTCCAACGTCCTGGCCTACGACCTGGCCGACGGCACCACCATTGTGGTGCGCCCCTCGGGCACCGAGCCCAAGATCAAGGTCTACCTCCTGACCAAGGGCGACAGCCATGCCGACTGCCAGAGCAAGGTGGACCGGTACCGGACCTGGGCAGAGGGCCTGGCCCGGTAACTGGCGGCGCCAGAGGCGGCTTCCCCCGCAAAGAATACGCGAGAACGACCCTGGATCCCATGGGATCCAGGGTCGTTTTTTGGGAAAGACGCTGGGGAAACCCAGGGAAAGAGAAAGGAGCCTTGGCGGTATCCGACAAAACGAAGGAGGTCCGTTTGGGCGACTTGCTGGTTTTTATCGGGAAGGCCACCGGATACTTGACAAAAATACTCAAGAATGGTATGGTGTACCCAACCTAGATCCCTGACAGGAGGAAGCGCCGTGATCATCACTCGGGAAACAGACTATGCCCTACGAATCCTGCGGGCCCTGATGGATGGTCAGCTGCATACCGTGGGGGAACTGGCCCAGGGGGAGCTGCTGCCCCAGCCCTTTGCGTATAAGATCATCAAAAAGCTCTGCAAGGCGGGGCTGGTCCAGATCACGCGGGGGGCGGCTGGGGGATGCCGGTTGTCTGCGGACCTGTCCCAGGTCACCCTGTACGACCTGCTGCTGGCCCTGGGAGAGCCCAGCGCCATTGCCGCCTGTATGGAGCCGGGCTACGCCTGCCCTTGGCGGGAGCGCCAGGGGGACTGCGTCTCCCACCGGCAGTTGGCGGCCATCCAGCGTACCCTGGACCGGGAGCTCCAGTCCCACACCCTGCGGGAGATCTTGACCGGCCAGCCGGCCTGATTTTTTCATCCCAAAAACTGGACAAAAAAAGTCAACATTAGAGAACGCAGCATCACCCACATTGCGATCCACAGGAACACGCCACCCAAGACAAGATCCAAAGGAGGTCACCACGATGTTATTCCAAACCACACCGGAGCACGAGGCCCTGCGTGCCAAGATTCGCGCCTTTGCGGAGGAGGAGATCAAACCCATCGCCTTCCTGCTGGACCAGCAGAACGCGTTCCCGGAGGACGCGGTCCGTAAGCTGGGGGAGATGGGCCTCATGGGCATCCCCTATCCCAAGGAGTACGGCGGCGCCGGCTTGGACATCCTCAGCTACGCCATCGCCGTGGAGGAGCTGGCCCGGGTTGACGGCGGGTCGGGGGTCATCCTGTCGGCCCATGTGTCCCTGGGGTCCTGGCCCATCTTCGCCTTTGGCACCGAGGCGCAGAAGCAGAAATACCTGGTCCCCCTGGCCAAGGGGGAGAAGATCGGCGCCTTCGGCCTCACCGAGCCCAACGCTGGGTCCGACGCCGGCGGGACAGAGACCACCGCCGTGCGGAAAGGGGACCACTATATCCTCAACGGGGGCAAGATCTTCATCACCAACGCCCCCAAGGCGGACACCTACGTGGTCTTTGCCGTGACCACCCCTGACATCGGCACCCGGGGCATCAGCGCCTTCATCGTGGAGAAGGGGTGGAAGGGGTTCTACTTTGGGGACCACTACGACAAGATGGGCATCCGCTCCTCCACCACCGCGGAACTGATCTTCGACAATGTGGAGGTGCCGGCAGAGAACCTGCTGGGGGAGGAGGGCCAGGGCTTTAAGATCGCCATGGCCACCCTGGACGGCGGCCGCATCGGCGTGGCGGCCCAGGCCCTGGGGATTGCCCAGGGGGCCTACGAGAACGCCCTGGCCTACGCCAAGGAGCGGGTCCAGTTCGGCAAGCCCGTGGGCTTCCAGCAGGGGGTCTCCTTCAAACTGGCGGATATGGCCACCAAGCTGCGCTGTGCCCGCTTCCTGGTCTACTCCGCTGCCGAGCAGAAGGAGGCCCATGTCCCCTATGGGATGGAGGCCGCCATGGCAAAGATGTATGCCTCGGACATCGCCCTGGAGGTCACCAACGACGCCTTGCAGATTCACGGCGGGGCAGGCTTCATGAAGGGC
>OLPO01002777.1_pt1 | contig 10509 bp, 8 predicted proteins | sample 1672831 | NCBI WGS metagenome assembly OLPO01 (sample SAMEA3136728, study PRJEB25190) | human gut metagenome
CTTAACTTTGACGGGCTTCCTCTTATGGAGGTCTTCCCCATACGGGCATAGGGAGTCGTCAGAAGGTGAAAGCTCTTACTCCCCTACCTCATAGTTCGAGACCACGGGCAACTTGATGGCAAAGGCTTTCAAGATAATCCTCGTGATGAACCAAAACTGCATGAGACATGCAAGAACAAAGGGGAGCAAGGGAGGTCTCTTCGCACACCTATGGCTAAGACTGCCTTTTACAGGAGACAACACCCACAAGACAATACCCCGTATGTCATTACCACTTTTAGGCACTATCGCCTATCAACATCAGTCGAACTCCGCGATAGACCAAACTTGCCGCGTTTTGTGCCCTCTCGTCGTTAGCGCGACGGTATTAGGGCCCTAGAAACGACGAGTCATGACGCGCCGTGCACAGGCATCGAGCAGCACCTTGACTACCAGCGGTTTCATATCAGTCAAACCTGGCGGCACAATGCGAAGACTCACGCTTTTATGGGAAGCCCCCCTAATTACGCATGCCATACGCCGCGAGGCACATAAAACCGTCAACCACGGCTTGCATCAATCCGTTTTGCACTACACCATGCTTTCGAGTTGTCAGTCGGCGCCCGACTATCTACCAAACATTCGCTTAAATCGCGCAGGAACCGTCAATACGGACGAGAAAAGGGGCCTGGGTCGGCAAACAGCCAACCCAGGCCCCTCAGAAGGGACTATGAATCCCTGTTACTGGCGACGCTTACGAGCGCGAGCGCCAAGAACGACCGAGCCAGAGCCCAGGCCAGCGAGCGCGATGCAGGCGATCAGGCTGGTGGGATCAGCGGTCTGCGGGGTGGAGCCATTGGCGGTGCCAGTACCGGCGTTCTGGTTGCCGCCACCATTCGTGTTGTTCGGACGATCCAGGCCAGGCTGATCAGGGGTGGAGGGCACGGTCGGATCGGGCTTTACCGGGGTGTCCGGCTTGGCCGGGGTGTCCGGAGTTGCGGGCGTGTCCGGGGTAGCCGGGGTGTCCGGAGTGGTCGGGGTATCCGGGGTGGTGGGAACCTCAACGTTGCCCTCGTAGTCAACGTAACCAGCGTTGATGGTGGTGTCCATATCGTCGGTCGGAACGTTGGCAACGATGGAGGAGGCGTCGAAGTCGATGCCGTAGTTGCCGTCGTGGCTCACGTACTCCTGGTCGTAAGACATCAGGACGAGGGCGAGCTTGTGACCCTTGGCAACGGTGTAGACGTTGGGCTGCAGGAACAGGGTGTAGTTGTTGTACTCACCCTTGACGAGCTTGATGGAGTTCTGAGCGGAAGCGCTCTCGAAACCGCTCTCGGGGTTGGCCAGGTCGACCCAGCCGCGCTCGATGACCTTGCCCTTGGTCTGGTTCTCGACGAACTTGACAACGTCAATCTGCGACATGTCAGTGCTCATGAAGTAGTCACCGGGCTTGGTGGTCTCGACAGCCACCTTACCCCAGCGGTTGCTGGAGGAATCATAGGCGTTGTAGGCCTCGTCAGAGACGTCGATCAGGAAAGCGGAGACTGGCATGTTGTCGGACTCGGGGGTGACGATCTCGCGGGGGCTGGTCTGCTTGTCGGAGTTGACGTCGGCGAGAGCGGCCTTGAAGTCAACCTCGACGGTGCCCTTGATGGTGACGTCGTCCTCGAAGGCAGGGGTCATGAAGGTGGCGTTGACGGCACTGGACTTGGTGGAGACGGTCTCGTGGAAGCTACGCCAAGAGGCAGGCCTCCAGGAGGGGGTCAGACCGGCGGCCTCGTAGTCGGAGTTGATGGAGATGGTGTCCTGAGCGGTCTTGCCCTCGATCTTAAGGTTGCCGGCAGCCTTGTAGGTGTCGAAGGTGGTCCACTTGTTGCAATCGAGGTTGCTCTGGGTCATGACCTCGGGGAGGTCCTCAGCACCGTTGTCGACACCGTACAGGTAGTGGGAGAACCACTGGTTCAGGATGTCGTCATAGCTCTGGTCGCCGATCATGATGGTGTACCAGTTGTCGTAGTTAGGCGTCATGTGGGCACCCTGGTGCAGCATGAGCTTAACGTTCTTGCCAGCCTGCTTGAAGCTGTTGTACATCATCTCGTAGTGCTTCGTGGTGACGTTCTGGTCGTTGAGGCCGTGGACGACGAGGGCGGAGCACTTGAAGTTGTTGTTGCCCTTGGTGTAGTCACGGTTGGCCCACACCTCGGAGTAGTCGGAACCGCCCTTGACGGTGTCAGCCTCGAGCTGGTGGAGGTAGTTGCTGTAGTCCTTGACGATGCCGTTCCAGTCGTCCTTGTCGATGTAACGACCGGCGCACATGACGGCAAGGCCACTCAGCTGATCGCTGGGGTAGTCAGAGGTCCTGAGACCCTGGCAGTTGTAGTAGTCGTACCAGCTGGCGATGCCGGAGACGGGAACGATGGTGTCGAGACCCTCGACGCCGGTCTGAGCCAGGCCGAAGTCGGTGGTGCCACCGTAGGAACGACCGGTCATGCCAACGTGACCGTTGGACCAGCTGTCGGTGATGACCGTGGTGCCCTTACGGTCGGCGAAGGCCTTACGATCACCGTGCAGCCACTCGATGACGCACTTGAAGGCGTCAATCTCGACGTCAGAACCGCAGGTCTCGAAACCGTCGGATCCACGGGTGCCGAGACCGGCAGCCGTAACGACAGCGTAGCCACGGGAGAGGTAGTAGTTGTACCAGTTCAGCGACTCGTAGTCCATGAAGTCATTGCCAGGGGAGGACTCGTAGGGGCTGACGTACCACCACTCGGAGGACTTGGCGTTGGCCGCGTGCTCCATGGTGGTGGTCCTGTTGGTCGCCTCGTGGGCCTTGCCGGCAGCGTGGAGCTTGCTCATGTCAAACTCGTCGGTGCGCTCGAGGTCGCCGGCCTTGTTCATGTCGGTGCAGCCGGAGATGTAGGGACGAGCCTCGTAGATGGTGGCAGCCTCGTAGTCACCACGGGCGGCGGCGAGCGGCAGCTGGACGACAGCCTTGATCATGTCCTTGTTGCCGTCACCATCGGTGTCGTAGTTGGTCTCGATCCAGACGCTGTAGCGAATGGTCTGGGAGTCGGCGTTGGAGTACTTGTCCTCGTCCACGTCACCAGGGGTGAAGGGGAAGATGGGCTGGGCCTTGCCATCGAGGAACAGCGGCTTCTTGACGGCGGCGTGAGCGGCGGTCTTGAACTGGCCAACGTAGTCCTGGGCCTTGATGACGAAGTTGCCGGTGGCAGCCGCGCTGAGGTCGGTGTCGTAGTCGACCAGGCCCATGCTGATGGCGAGGCCGCGGTTGTTCTCGGCGGTGTAGTTGGGCAGGTCCTCGGCAAGGTCAACGCTGCCGATAATCAGGTCGAGTGCGTCGGAAATGCTGGCCTGCTTGGCCTCGTCGCCGTCAGCGACGTCAAGACGAAGGGCGGCCTTGATGTCGGCGATGCTGACGGTATCGTCGTTGGCCTCGACAGAGGCGGCAGCAACCTCATCGGCCTGGACATCCTGCTCGATGGCAGGCGCAGGCTCAGCGAACGCCTGGACAGGAACAGCCGAGAGAGCGACGCTCAGGCTCAGCATGACGCTAAGCGGAAGTCTCATCCCCTCGATGAACTTCTTGCGCATTCAATTCCTCCTAAGAATCGTTTGACAAGACGGATAGAAACATTCAAAAAATCTAATGGTTTCTGTATGCAGCCTGATAGTTGTTCGACAAACGCGACTAATAAAAACCTCCCGTTTTGCATAAACGCAGCAAAACGGGAGGTGAAGGTGGGCTGAAATTAATAGAGACCTTGATTTACTATCAAACGTCAATAAATTCCGATTGCACATTCATTCGATAGACGGAATCGCTCGCATAAAGCCATTACAAATCGAGAAGTTCGACTTGTGACTAGCGGGCGTTACGCAGCTTATTGACGAGCGCCTCGAAGTCGGCGCCATCCTTGTGGGTGGCGGCGACAACCAAGATGGTGTCGTTTCCCGCAAGCGAGCCGACGATGTTAGGCAGGTCGGCCGCATCGATGGCGGCGGCGATGCCAGGGGCGGTGCCGGGCTGAGCCTTGATGAGAACCAGATTGTCGGCACAGTCGACACGCTGGACGAGCTCGGACACCATGTGCTGCAGGTGCAGGTCCTCCGCCAGGACGTAGATGCCCTCGGGCAGCTTGCGCAGGCCCATGTCAGCGATGTCACGCGAGACGGTTGCCTGCGTGCAGGTATAGCCAGCGTCCTCGAGCTCCTGCACGAGCGCCCTCTGTGTCCTGATCGACTTTCCACGGACAATCTCGCGGATAGCGTCCTGACGGTTGTTGCGCCTCTTCACGAATTACCACATCTCCTCAGCACGAAACGGAAAATGGACAGCCCTGTCTCGTGTCACCTACTGCTGTAATGCATAAAACCTACTTTAGGATGTAATTCAAGTCAATTATCCGCTCGCCTAACGGCGCATTTTCTTTACCACAACGAATCAAGACAACAGGCAACGGTAAGGGAGTACCCCATATTGGCCGCCATACCACACGCGCACGAACGTGACGACGATCCAGCAGGCCAGAATCGCCAGGCAAATCGCGTCTCGCAGGTCCTCGTCATCGACTGCGGCAACGGCCCGCGGAAGCTGCAGAATCAGCAACGGGACAAAGTAGCGGGTCACACGGTCGACAATTGATGGCAGGAAGGCGCCGGACAAGGCAAGGGCCACACCAAGAATCTGGCACACGAGCAGGCAGGCATCCCACTCCCCCATAGGCAGTCCCATCCGCCGGACACGGGCGTCATCGGCCTCGCGGCACTTCTCGGCAGGGACGTCGGCGGCAGCGGCATATATATAAGCGTCGTGGCGACGCGACTGGCGCCGGGCCCACAGCACGAACGCGAGCATGACCACGCCCGTGCCGATGGTGTCGAGACGGGCCTCGGGAACGGCTCTGTCTCCCGAGCCGGGAACCAGGTAGCGACCGAACCTCGTGCCCACGAGCAGCTTGGGCGCGAGCTCGCCCAGGACGAGGGCGCCCAGGACCAGGCTAGCGAGAAGTACCAGGGCCCGACATCCCGTCATACGACGGCGAAGCAGGGCGAACACGGGCCACAGGGCGAGCCAAACCAGGCACGTCTCGTGGAACAGAGAGCCCGCCAGGACCCATGCGCAATAACGCGGCAGGCTGCGACGTCTGCACGGACCATCGTCGGCCACCCACCCAAGCGCGTTGAGGACGCACGCGATGGCGATCCACTGCCTGATGATGTTGAGCGACTCGAGGTAGAGGCCCGCGACCAAAAACAGGGCGACCGACATTGCCGGCTCGTCCGACAGCCTGCGACAGGCGCGGAGTGTGAGGCCGACGACCAGTGCCGACGTCACGACGAACAACCACTGCGCGTCGGCGCCAGCGGCGGCGAGCAGGCGCACCAACGCAACGAAGCCAGCGTCCATCCCCTGCGGAAGCTCGCCGCCGAGGGCGTAGATGCGATACAGCTCGCGATAGCCCTGGTAGCGGGAATAATCCACACCCACATCGACGCGAAGTGCAGCAGGCAGCCACAGGGCCAAAAACGCAAGCGCCCATAGGAGGTTTTGCCTGCCAGGACGTGCGGACTCGGCGATCATGACACAGGCAAGCGCAAGCGCGCCGGTGAGCAGGTAGACCATCATGCAGCCTCACCCGATTCGGACGAGGTGAGGGCATCGGGGCCCGACATGACGTCGCGCGCGTCGTCGCGACGGACAAGCAGCAGCGCGACGGCGGCAGCCAGAAGCCCCAGGACGACGGTGCCCGTCACACCCCACGCGGCAAGCCTGCCGCCTACGAGCGAGGCGGCCTCGGCGTCCCAACCCTCGCGTGGGGCGGATACGATCCGCACGGAGAAGCCGTCGCCGTTGACGGAGAGGCCATGGGCCATGTCGTCAATCCCATCGGCCGTCGCAAGGACGCGGTCGCGCGCCTCGTTGGCGGACATGGCGACGCAGGCAACCTCGATGCGACCCCTGACCTGCGACTCGGCAACCATGCAGCGTATGGTTCCCATCGCGTGAGTGCGGACGCCACGACGGGTGGCATCGCGACTCACGTCGCGCGCGACTTCGCGGGAGGAGACATACCCCTCCCCACGGCCACTGGCATCGGAGCCGGTGGCGGAGCCAAGCGGCCCCTTGACCTTGGCGACGCGATCGTGTGAGACCTCGAGGGTCGCGGTTGCGACGTGGGAACCGAGCGCAAGCGGAATGCCATATGCAAGCGCGCCGAGGACGATGCCAAGCGCCAGGCCAACAGCCGCGCCGGCAACGACGAGCGCCAGGCGACGGGAGACCCTTCGCGCGACACGGCCGAGCATGGGGCGTTACTCCTCGTTCTTCTCGGCAGGAACGCCTGCGTCAAGCCACTTCTTGCGGCTGACGAAGTTCCAGCACATGACGATTCCCGTGGCCAGGACCTTGACGCCGACGTAGTAGGGGCCCTGGGAGTAATCGATGCCCGCGGCGGCGAATGCGGCCTGGCCCGACCACATGATCAGCTCGTTGAGGGCAAGGCCGATGACGGACAGGACGACGAAGATGGCGAACTCGCGAGCGCGCGAGATGTCGTCGCGGCGCGTGAAGACGAATGCCATCGACGCCACGTAGTTGAACACGAGGGAGACCACGAACGAGATGCCCGAGGCGATCACGGGGCTCATGCGCAGGATCTCGACGAGGGCGATCATCACGCCGAAGTCGATGACGGTGGCGACGACGCCCACGACGCCGAACTTGAGAATCTGTGCGATGAGGTTCTTCATGTGTGGTTGTCTCCCCTGTCTGACCTGCAGACAACGATAGCCTCCCCGCATGCCGCGGAACGCTCACGGCATGGCGAGCGGGGTCGTTCCCACAAAAACACCCGCCCACAACCCCGCGCGGCACTTCTCGGCAGGCTGTGGAAAACCCGACAGGGCCTGTTGGGCGACAATGGATATAGTTGGAGCCATCAGGTACAACCGTCGCCAACGGCACGCACGCAAGCCCAAGGCCCGTGGAGGAGCACATGGCACAAGACAACACTCCCCGTCCCAACCGCCCGCAGCGGCCCGCCCGTGGTGGCAGGCCTTCTCAGCAGGGCGGCCCACGCCGCGGCCGCCAGGGCGGGCGCCCCAGGCAGCAGGGCGGACGTCCCGTCCGCGGCAGCCGTCAGCAGCAGGGCTACCCGCTGCGCCCGCACAACATCAAGTTCCAGGGCAACGGCGGCATCGGCAACATCGGCGGCTACGACCCGCGCGCCCTTGCCATGCTCGGCGGCGCGATCCTGCTCGTGGTCGTCCTGCTGTTTGGCGCGGTAAGCTGCGTGCGCGGATGTGCCAGCTCCAAGAAGCCCGAGACCGTCGGGGCCGAGGGCTCCGACTCCCGCATCGCCGCGGGCGTCTCCGACAACCTCAAGGCCCAGCTCACCACGAGGCTGGACGACGACGATGCCCTCGCGAGCATCGCCAAGAACGCTGGCAAGTACACCGACGAGGCCATCATTCAGCTGGCGCTCGACGACTCGGGCGCAATCGGCTTCGTGAAGAAGGTGCCCGGTGCCCAGAAGACCGCCTCGGCCTACACCGACGCCGTGACCAAGGGCACCGTGCCCATGCTTCTGTCCTACGACTCGCGTTGGGGCTTCTCCGACTACGCTGGCCTGCCGCTGGGCGTCTCGGGCTCCGGTCCCACCTGCCTGTCGATGGCGTACATGGGCCTCACGGGCAAGAACGACAAGTCTCCCGCCGACGTCGCCAAGATCGCGACCGACGACGGCTATGCGGGCGGTGACTACTACACCAAGGAGACCTTCTTCTCCAAGGATGCCTCCAAGCTGGGCCTGTACTGCGAGACGCCCGCGCCCTCTGCCGACGAGATCGTGGGTTCGCTGAGCAACGCGCACCCCATTATCTGCCTGGTCAAGGCCGATACGCTCACCAGCCGCGCGCACTACGTCATCTGCGCGGGCATCAACGCCGACGGCACGATCAACGTCTACGACCCGACGTGCTCGACCGTCGCGGCGCACCCCTGGGCCGCGGCCACCATCGCTGGCTACAGCACCAAGATGTTCGTCATCCATCCCGCGAACTCGACGGCCTCCGACGCTGCGGACTCCACGGACGGCACCGACGGTGCCACGACCTCGGACGGCACTGACGTCGCGAGCGGAAACGACGCAAACAGCACCGACTCCGGCACCACGGAGTAGGCGCGGAACAAGGCTTCCGCACGGGGTTGGCCCCATCCACAAGGCGAGCCCACTCGCTCGCCGCTTCCAACAAGGCTTGAAAGCAGCCGCCCTTCTCGGTACTGCCGAGAAGGGCGGCTTGCTTGTGGCGGCATCTGTTGGGACGAAGGGTTAGGACAAGATCTTCTCGCAGGCGGCGGCCAGCTGGTCGCGGACAGCCTCGGACTCCTGGCGCGTGGCACCCTTGGAGAAGAGGTACGCCTTGACCTTGGGCTCGGTGCCGGACGGACGGAAGATGACCTTGTTGTCGCCTGCAAGGCGGAACTCGATCACGTTGGCCGCGGGCAGGGTCTGCGGCTCCTCCTTCTGAAGGCCGGAGACGCGCGGCATGGCGGCGCAGGCCTTGTAGTCGGTCGTGCCCACGACCTCGAGACCGGCGATATGGGTCGGCGGCTCGCGGCGCAGGCCGTCCATGATCTGGGCCATGCGCTCGGCGCCGGCGGCACCCGGGAAGGCGGCGTTGACGGTGGCATTGAGGTAGTAGCCGTACTTCCGGTACAGGGCGTCCATGGCCTCGTAGAGGTCCATGCCCTTGGCGGCGTAGTAGCTGGCCATCTCGACGCACAGCATGGTGGCCACGATGGCGTCCTTGTCGCGGGCGTGGGTGCCAACCAGGTAGCCGTAGGACTCCTCGAAGCCCATGAGGAAGCGATCCTGCTCGCCGGCATCCTTCAGCTGGTCGATCTGGTCGCCGATGTACTTGAAGCCGGTCAGCACGCGACGCATCTCGAAGCCGAGGTCACGCGCGAGCGCGTCGGGCATGGAGCTGGAGACGACCGTGGAGACGGCAACCTTGCGGCTGACGTCCTCGCCGTTGTCGGCAGCCATGTGGGCGAGCCAGTCCATGAGCAGCACGCCCATCTCGTTGCCGGAGAGAAGCACGTAGTCGCCATCGTGCGGGATGGCGGTGCCCATGCGGTCGGCATCGGGGTCGGTGGCGACCACGAGGTTGGGCTTGACCTTCTCGGCAAGCTTGAGGGCGAGGTCGAGGGCCTCGCGGAACTCGGGGTTGGGGTACTTGCACGTGGGGAAGTTGCCGTCGGGCTCCGCCTGCTCGGGAACGACGGTGACGTTGTCGACGCCGATCTCCTTGAGGATGCGGGTCACGCACTCCATGCCGGTGCCGTTGAGCGGCGTGTAGACGACCGAGTAGTCGCCCGCGGCCTTGAAGCCCGGGACCGAGACCTTCTTGACGTTCTCGACGAAGGAATCGAGGACCTCCTCGGGCGTCCACTCGACCAGGCCCTTCTCGATAGCCTCGTCGAAGTCCATGAGCTTGGCGCCGCCGAAGACGGGGGTCTTGGCGATCGCTGCGCTGATCTCGTCGGCGGCCTCGTTGGCAATCTGGCCGCCGTTGTCGTTGTAGACCTTGTAGCCGTTGTACTGCGCGGGGTTGTGGCTGGCCGTGAGCACGATGCCCGCGGAGGTGTGCAGGTGGCGCACCGCGAAGGAGAGCGTGGGAACAGGCTCGATGCGCGGATAGAGGTAGACGTGCACGCCGTTGGCGGCAAGCACGCTGGCGGCGACGCGCTGGAAGTCCTCACCCTTGAGGCGCGAGTCGCGCGCGATGGCGATGGTCGGGTTGTCGTAGTGGGCGTTGAGGTAGTCGGCAACGCCCTGGGTGGCCTGGGCGATGACGTGGACGTTCATCCTGTTGGTGCCCACGCCCAGAACGCCGCGCAGGCCAGCCGTGCCGAAGGAGAGATCGCGGTAGAAGGCATCGTTGAGGGCCTCCTCGTTACCATCTGCGACCAGGGCTTCAAGCTCCTGCTTGAGGTCGGGTTCGGTGACGTTCTCGCGCCAGAGTTCGACGCGCTCGGCAATCTTGGTGTCCATGTGATACCCCTTCGACGTACGTTTTCGATCGGGCTGCGGGCGGACCCCGCGTCGGTCACGATAGGCTTTCCCGGCCGCAGGAGCCGAGGCGCCACGCGTGGGTCCCGCACCCTTCCATCGTATCCATAGCGGGCTGCCAGGATGACCGCGACGTGGCGAATGTCGCAGTTTTTGGCGGGTGCGGGCGGGACAGGCGCTCGGCGGCGATGGGCGTGCGCCAGAACCTCAACGCGGATATGTCGCAGACGTAGTACATGGCGCGAGCATGACGCGCGCATCCAACAACAATCCGGGCTCGAGCCGTCGATGATCCGACCCAAAACCAACAGCCACCCGCCCCACACGAGATGCACACCCCCACCAGGTACAATTCCGCCCGTAATGGAATCGATTCCGAGAAGTGCGCTTCCACAAGGCCCACAAATAATCGCCGCCCACGAAACATCGAAGC
>OLPO01002786.1_pt1 | contig 10488 bp, 7 predicted proteins | sample 1672831 | NCBI WGS metagenome assembly OLPO01 (sample SAMEA3136728, study PRJEB25190) | human gut metagenome
ATGTCTTTACATATTAGGTTTTCTAATTCGTTTTCGGAAGAAAGGTCGGCATTTTCTAAAGGTTTTTGGTGATCCAAAGACCAAATCATTTGTTGAAATGACATGAGAAACCTCCCTAAGACTATGTGTTTTTTCTTTCTAAATAGTATAACGTAAGAAGATGTGAAGGACAAGAGTAAAAAATTAAAAGAGCTACCCGATTCAACCCTAGAATCAGATAGCTCTCTTTTATGAATCATGAAAACTGTTGCCAAATCATTGCCACAGTCGGGAATAGAATCCGAAAAACTCAGCTATTGCGTCGCTTTTCGGAGGGCGTATCTTATTCCCACTCGCTCACCAAGAAATTAACTTGACTAGAATTGTTTAATATAATCAAGAAAAATTATCGCTGATGCTTCTATTGTGTCTATTCGCTCATTTGCTGATTGGCGTTTTGCCGTATTGTTGCCACAGGCAAAATGGATCAGTTGCATCAGCTTGCCTCTATTGTACCACGATTACTGCGGTATTTCCAGAGTATCTTCAAGATTATGTATGGTGAACTAGATGCGCATCACAAAAAGATTACCGAGAAAAATGCCGGAGAAAAGTCCAAATTAATGTTGACTGCACACATGTCACATGGCATATTGTGAAGATAAAAGATTCGGAATTTTGATAGCTTGTTTTAGATCGAATTGCTCTGCAATATCTTTTGTACAAGTATGTATATTCTTAGGGAACCGCTGATTAATCATAAATAATTCATCACAATTGATATGAAGCGCATTCGCCCTTTTATTGGGACGGAGCTGATCAAGGCCATGATCGGTATTCACTGCTGCGGGAAATCGGTCATGCTGGAACTGATTGAACGGGAACTCACAGAGTTCGGCGTCAGCCCGACGCAGTTTGTCTCCATTAACTTTGAAGATATGAATTTGATACCCTAATTCTCTTTTTTATTCATCTTTTTCTTCCTGTTTTGGCCTGAAATTCTTGATTCTTGTATATTCAGTGCAAAGCACTTATACTGATCATGCAGAGGGGAAACGGACACACTCCATATACACCTGTCCCCCTTATTTTGAAACGAATCGAGCTTCTTCGTTCAAACAAAATCTCCTCTGCCTCCTTTTGAATTTTGAGCCGCAGCGCCTTGGAGTAAAAAATGCCTTTCGAGCCGTCGAAGGCGTTTTTTTCTGTCCTTTCGGGCTGCTTTTACAGGGAAAACCGCATCGTGCAAAAAACGAATCAAGTATGAATCATTTTTTGCATCATTATCAAAATGCGTTTTGAAAAAAGATATAAAGAAATCAGAACGGTTTTATGGTATACTGTGAGTATCAAAACCGCCGCGGCGACGAATTGCGCGGATCGGCTCAATGTCAAAAAACCACAGTAGGAGGAAGAACTTCATGAAGCGTGCGAAGGAGCGCGATTCGTCGGAAACGGCGGCCATCAAAATCAATCGAAGAAAAGTCTGCCTGCTCATCATCGCCATCGGCATTAGCGTGCTGCTGCTGATTACCATGCTGGGCCTGCTTCATCTGGAAAAAAGCAATACTCGACGCTATCGAGAGGAAAACCATGCTCGCTTTGACGTGAACACGCAGGCTTTTCAGGAGGTGCTGGACAGCTCAGACGCGTGGATCGACAACCTGAAAACCTCAATCTATGCGTTACCCTATTTGGAAACGGCCAGCGCAGCGGATTTTCTGGCCGATTTAAAACAGCCCGGCGTGAAGCTGACCTTTGACGAAAGCCCTTTTCCAACCGATAAAAATGGAAATAAGCTGCTTGGCCGCCTGCAAGGGCTGATTATGGCCAGCTCGTCGTTTAGCGAAAGCGCGATCTATAACCCGCAGACGGGCGTAGCCGTTGCCTGCGTTTCAAACGGACATGTCGGGGCGCTGTGCACCTCGGAGGAGGAGCTTTGCGCCCTGCTCGGCATCTCGTCGCTCAACACAGAGGAAGGCGCGCTGACCGAAGGGCACGCCGCCGAACACGCCAACGCTGCGCTCTACCTGACGCGGGTGCTCGACGACGGGCTTGTGCTGCTCTGTGGCGTCACGCATGAAGCCTTGAACGATTCGCTGCTGGCGGATAACAGCGGGCGTTCTTATTTATTGAAGCAAATGGTCTGCGTTTTCCCGGATGGCGGTCTGCTGCTGCGCGACCCGTCGCGTTCCCTCGGCGCGCTCGGCCTTACGCAGGAGGAGCTGACGCGCGACGCATCCATCGAGGATATCGGCGATTACACGCTGATGCGGCATACCCTGCCCGAATACGGCCTCCAAACCGTCGCCATTCTGGCCGAAACGGGCGCAACCAGCGTCGTTTCTTCCGAGTGGATTTGGCTTCTGCTGATCGTCACCGCGCTGGGGCTGCTCGTTATCATCGCCATCGGCGTTTACATGCTCATCCGCGTATTCCGCCCTCTTTCCAGAATCAGCAGCAGCATCGCCCCGAACGCCGAAACCACGGAGGACGATCTGCAAAGCATCGCCAACGCCATCCAGCGCTACAACCAGCAGCTGCTTTCCAATCAGGCGACCATTGAGGCTCAGCTTTCCCAGCTGCGTCGAGCCTATCTGGAGCAGCTGGCGTTGGGGCAGACGCCGCTCATCACTTCGGAGCAGTCAGAACGGCTGGGCATTCCGAAGCTGCTGGAAAAATACATGCTCATCGTGCTCTATCCCGATAACGGACGATGGATGCGCGAAAACGGCAGCGAGCAGGAAAATCTCTATCGCAAGCGCATCATGGTCAACGCGGTCGAGGAATCCATCCGCACACAGATGAAGGATGTGCAGGCGGAATTTCTGATGTGCCAGTTCGCCCTGCTCGTTGTCGTGCCGGTCAAGGACGAGACTGAAAACATGGCCAAGGCCGTGGAGCGCTGGACGATGGATTTGAGCGTGCAGCTTCAAAAGCGTTTCCGCTTCGGCGTCAGCCCGGTGCAGAGCGGCGCGGAGAGCCTGCATCCCGCTTATCGCAAGGTGATGCAGAGCGCGGCGCTGGTCGAGGAGAAGGAAAGCGGCCGCTCGCAGGATATTTGCCTGAACACGCTGATTCGTCAGAACCTGCACATGTCCGAACTGGTTTACATGGAGCACTACAACAGCGCGTTTGCCTGCTTTAAGGAGATGGCGGATACGTTGTACCAGCAGAAGAGCCGCCGTCTGCGCAACCAGCAGCTTTCCGGCCTGATGTCGCTGACGCTTTGCATGCTGATGGAGACGAGCAGCGAAAACAACGCTCTGCTTCAGGAGGCCGGTATCGACATCGGCGCGCTGACGCAGCCGGAGGACGACGAGGCCGAGCTGCTGGCCGAATGGGAAAAGGTGTTCGGCCTGCTGGAGGCGCATCAGGATAAGCGCATCCGCGGGCAGTACTCCGAGCAGTTCGCTTCCATTTATCAATACATGCATGCGCACTTCCGCGATTCCGGCCTGTCGCTGACCGCGCTGGCGGAGGAATTCGGCATGAGCGTTTCGACCCTTTCCCGCGAATTTCAAAAGAACCTCGGTCAGGGCTTTTTGGACAGCCTGCACCAGATGCGCATCGAGGAAGCGAAATATGCCATCGAGAACACGAACGCGTCCCTGAACGACATCGCCATTTCCGTGGGGTATACCAATACGCTGACCATGACCCGCGCGTTTAAAAAGTATCTGGGCTGCACGCTCGGCTCGTTCCGAAAAAAGGAAGATATTTCCTGATCGTTCATTTGAAAATCGCTTTTGTCAACAGTCTGCATCGGCGCACGGTCTTTTGGCCTGCGTCGTTTTTTTATGCCCGCAAAAATTGTTTGCCGCCCGAAACTGGACTGTATCCCGTTAAGCAGACAATGAAAAAAATGGCCTCCTGTTGTAGAATAGAAACTACGACAGGAGGTCATTCACATGGCAAGAAAGTATACGAAAGTCGAGCATCTGATCAGCATCATTGAAGAACACACCAAAGCAGGAGAAACGTACCGAGAAATCGGAGCAAGCCTGGGGCTGACACGAGAAGAAGTGTGCGGCGCAATGCACCGGCACCATGCCAAAGAACGAAAGCTGGCAGCCGGATACATCCCGCGCCCCAAGGGACGTCCGCGTAAGGAACCCGTTAGCGAAGAAGCCAAAAAGTACAATGAAATCGTAAAGCTGCGGATGCAGGTGGAATTGCTGCGAAATTTTCTGTCCGAAGCTGGAAGGAGGCGAAGCTGAAGTATCGGGTCATTGAACGCTTCCGTGGGAAATACAGTATCGAAGCCATGTGCGAGGTATTCGAGGTAAGCCGCAGCGGATATTACGCATGGAGGAGCCGGCAGAAAAAGGAAGCAAAGGATCAGTGGTTGATTGACTTGGTCATGGAGTGCCAGAAGCAGAGCAAGCAGACTTACGGTATTCGCCGCGTCCGGCTCTGGATCCAGCGCAAAACCGGGATGCTGGTGAACACCAAGGCGATCCTTCGGGTCATGCGCAAGCTGAATCTTCTGTCGGTCATTCGTCGCCGCAGGCCCTATACCCGCTACCAGCAGGCCGTTCACAAATATCCCAATCTCCTCAATCGGAGTTTCGATCAGGCAAAGCCCAATCAGTTCTGGGTGACAGACATTACCTACATTCCGATATCAGGCAATATGCTGTACATGTGTGCTGTGCTGGATTTGTGCGGAAAGGTTGTTCTTGCGTGGAAAATCGGCGCTGACATGACTTCTTCTCTTGTCACGGACACTATCCGCGAGGCTCTGCAAACAGAAAAGGTCACTGGTGGACTCGCCCTCCACAGTGACCAAGGGTCTCAATACACATCGCAAGCATACTTCGACCTGGCGCAAGCATATCACGTTTCGCCTTCGATGTCCAGTCCCGGCTGTCCTTATGATAACGCGGCAATGGAGAATTTCTTCGGCACATTAAAAACGGAATGCTTGTATCGTGCGCACTTCACCACCCGTGCTGAGGTGGAGCAGCTCGTTACTGAGTACGTTGACTTCTACAATTTTGAACGCATTGCACTCAAAAACGGTCTCACCCCGGTTGAAATCCGAAGCAAGACCGCGTAATCCTATGAAATTCTACGACAGACTCTTATTTTCGTGTATGTTGCTTGGGAAACAGTCCAATCGTCGCTGTCGCAGCTGGCAAAAAACACACGGTAGGCTTGAAATCGGACGGAACGGTCGTCGCGACGGGATCCAATGGGTTTGGCAAATGCGATGTGGGCGGCTGGCGGGATATTGTCGCTGTCGCAGCTGGCGAAGAACACACGGTAGCCTTGAAATCGGACGGAACAGTCGTCGCGACGGGCTACAAATGGCTTGGCCAATGCGACGTGAGCGGCTGGCGGGATATTGTCGCTGTCTCGGCGGGTGGCTGGCACACGGTAGGTTTGAAATCGGACGGAACAGTCGTCGTGACGGGCTCCAATGAGTATGGTCAATGCGACATAAGCGGCTGGCGGGATATCGTCGCTGTCTCGGCGGGCTCTAGGCACACGGTAGGCTTGAAATCGGACGGAACGGTCGTCGCGACGGGAAAAAATGATTTTGGCCAATGCGACGTGAGCGACTGGACGGATATCGGCGGAAGCCTGACCCTTCGGTAAAATAAGCTTCGATGCGCTTACAACCCAACGGATCGAGGAGAAAAACATAACGAAATCCCGGCAGAACGAAAAAATCTGCCGAGATTTCGTTGATGGTGTGGAACACAATAGAAAAGAGAGCTACCCGATTCAATCATTGAATCAGATAGCTCTCTTTTATGAATAATGAAAACTGTTGCCAAATCGTTGCCACAGTCGGGAATAGAATCCAAAAAACTCAGCTATTGCGTCGCTTTTTGGAGGATGTATCTTATTCCCACTCGGCAAAGGGAACCGTTTTCTAAACGTATTTGCTTAGAAAACCAGCGGATTTCGACCGATTTTTGTGGAAAATCGGTTCGTTTATCCTGAAAATGAAATTGTTTTGGTAGCGGAAAAGTAGCGTGTCAAATTGACCTCGAAAATGGGGGCAATTTGAGGGGGTCTCTATGCGTCCATTGTACCGGGAGACAGCACGAATGTCAAGCCAAAAGATGAAGGACGAGCGAAAAAGTTGTTACCGCGTATGACGAGTCACGAAAGAAACGAAAGTTTCTATACGGACATTTATGCGGACGTTTATCAGGACTTTCTGGAGACGACCCAGCGTCCGGTCTTGTTGGAACCCTCGCGATGAAGCCTGTTTTGCGCCTTCAAAGATGCAATCAGACGGCGAATTTGACGGTCGCTCAGATCGAGATGCTCCGCCATGACGGGAATGGTCATGCGCGGATCGGACTTGAGCAGAACGAGCAGTTGATCTTCCGGCGACTTGATATGCTGCTTCACATAGACGTTTTTTAGCGCTTCAAGAATCATTTCGAGCATGAACTCGATGAATACGGTTGCGCTACCCTGTGTGTTGGCGGCGTTCAAGGCGGCATAATAGTCAGCTTGATGCTCCAGAATCATGGATTCAATCGGCAGATAGGTGAAGATAGGCTCCCATTTGTGCAGAATCAGCGTTTGCCAAAGCCGCCCTGTTCTGCCGTTTCCATCTGCAAAAGGATGGATGAACTCAAACTCATAATGAAAGACGCAGGAAGCGACGAGCGGATGCGCAGTCGTGTTTTGCAGCCATTCAAAGAGCTGCTGCATGGCTTCAGGGACATATTGGGCGGGCGTACCGGCATGAATGAGCTGATCCCCTGCATAAACGCCGACACCTATATTGCGGAACGTACCTGCGCCCATGACGAGCCCATCCATCATAACGCGATGAACCTTGAGCAGATCGTCGATGGAGTACGGATCGAGCGACGGAAGCAAATCATAAGCCCGAAAAGCATTCTGCACTTCCCACACTTCCTGCTGCGGGGCGAGAACGCGCTTACCGTTCAGCAGCGCAGTCACCTGATCGAGCGTCAGGCTGTTATGCTCAATCGCCAGCGAAGAATGAACGGAACGGATGCGGTTGGCGCGATGCAGCTGCGGTTGAGCAGACAGATCGCCGCGTACCGTGATTTCCTTGACCGTCGCTGCAATTTCGGTGGAAAGGCGGAGGATTGCGTCCGTCAGTTGATAGGGCGGGGTATAGGCACACATTGTTGGATACCTCTGAGAGATAGATTTATGTTCGTAGATAATGAGTTTATGGGAATGAGAGCTAGCTGTACCTATTCTTATTCCTGAATATTTGAGTATCTAACAGCTTCATCTATTTTGTACATCAGCATACTTGCAAAGACTAGCTGGCGCATTGATTCGTCGGCAGAGATTGTAATGTTTGCGTGTGCTTTAGGATTGCGCAAAGCCGACATTGCTCCTGATAGCATTTCCATGTACCCTTTTTGAATGTTGAATCCAGTATCGTTGGATCGGTCACATATCTCAATGATAGGAGTTTTTGCAGAAAAGACCGTTTTCATTACGGTATCTCCGTCAGGAGCTTTTTCCTGAGAATGTACGATGGAAAACAGTTTTTTAACGCGGTCGTTGATTTCGATAAAAGCATCACAAGCGGCATCTGAATAATGCCCATCTAAATATAAACGCTTAGATACTTTTTCGATACGCGGATGGATCAATCCCCAAACGTGATTTGCTGGTTGGGTATCTGCTCTGAGTAAAGCTATCAGAATTTCAAAAATTCGTCCCCAAATCGCTGGATTTGTAAAACCATATCCAGTAAACAGGCGATCTTTTAACGTAAATAGCTCGTCGCTGAAAAAAGGGTATTCGCGGGCAATATCTTGAGAAATATGAATCAATGTATTTTTGACATTTGTGATGTCGCCAGGGGAAATTCGCAGGGAGGACCAATTATATTGAGAATCTAAATTGGTCATCCAATTTAAAAGATGCTGAATCATAGGAATATTCATGTTTAACTTCCCCCCTTTTGGAATGTAAATGCAGAAGCGATTCAATTTTACAACTTCTTCATCAATTCCATAAACTCCCTAACCGGATACGCGCCGTCAAATCTGGTATCATTTTCGTCAAACACCATATAGTAGCGGTACTTTACGCCAGCCATATCTGCCCATTTACGACCGAGCTGCAATTTGATACGGCTATCGCTGTTGTCACGGTCATCGCCCTTTGTTTCGACGAGGACGATTTTATCGCTCTTTGTGGCGACGATGAAATCCGGGTAGTGGTTGATAAACCCGTTGAGAACAAAGCTGGCTTTGTTGCTGTCGATGACGCGGTGCCACCAGCGAACATTGGGCAGACCGGCGATTTCGCTGATAACGCGATGCTCAAAATTGTTGACGTCGGCTTCCTGCTCGTAGAGCGATTTGTTGATGGGAAGCATGGTGGACGTCGGAGAGATGGATTTCGGAAAACGGTATTGAGGTTCAACGATGATTTCTCCGGATTCGATTTTTGCGATGAACTGTTTTTCCCGATAATCATCGATCATGCCGTTGATTTTCGATTTGATGGCGTCGGCATAGAGGAAGGGATTGGATTCCATGCGCGCCAGATCGTCGGAACTCATCGGCTCGACGATGCGTTCGATATACCTTTTCAAATCGCTTGCGCCGACCGAATCCATGCGATTCAGTTGAGCGTAGAGCAAATCCCGACACATCTCCTTCTTCTTATCCGGCGGATAGCTTTGAATCAGAAGCGTGTATGCCTGTACGGATTTTTCGGAAAGGGGAATATAGCGGGGCAGACCTTTGTTGCTGTCCAGATCAAGCATGGTTACGTTGTTCTGGGACGGGCTGAATGTGATTTGCGTATCCTTATCGGCGAGCGTGAAGCCGTCTGCAAGGGATTCCTTGGTGACGGGCTGATGATCGTGATCGAACAGCAGGGAAGCACCGATATCCTCCATGAATATAGGCAGGCGCAAATCAAGCACATCCGCATATTCAGGCTGCATTTCGTAAAATTTGCGCATATCATTGCCTCCAGTCAGGGGAATACCTGCTTCTTCCGCTTGTCTGATTTCTTCGTCAAACGCTGCGCCGCGCTGTTCAGCCTCATCCATCATTTGGGAAATCGCGGTGGAAGCGGTTGCCATTGCATCTGGGTTTTGCACTTGAGCTTGAAAACGCTCACGAAGAGCCTGCGTATCAAAGCCGAGGAACTCCTCTTGATCGTCCGACAGATTCTGCGGCGGAATGTCCTCGACGGTCTGCTGCACGGGCGGCGCAACGGGCTCTTCGGGCGCGTCCTCGCCGATTCGATAATCCTTTTCGGAGAAACCGGCGCGATTTAATCCTTTTACAACGCTTTCGACCGTTTCGCGGAAATCAGCGGAGCAGGTCATGACATATGCCATGTTCAGCAGCGGACGGGCGTGATTGCGGGCATAGGGCAGGCGGAGGACACGACCGACGATCTGCTCGACATCGACTTTAGAAGTACGGTTCGCCAGCGTTGCCAGAATATAGGCGAACGAACAATCCCAGCCCTCTTTCAGCGCGTTGACAGTGATGATATAGCGAATCGGGCAGGAAGGAGAAAGCAGCCTGACGTTTTTCAGCTCGTTGATCTCGGAGGTTTTGATGGCGATTTGCTCCTTCGGCACGCCGATTTTAATCAATTCATTTCGGAGCTGCTCAAACGTCGTGGCACTGTCCTTGCCTTTGGGTTGAGCCTGAAAAAGAACGATCGGGCGAACGTATGAACCGGTCTGCTCTGCTTCGAGTCGAGCTTCCTTTTCAAGGCTGGATTGAAGCTGAAGCGCGTCAAGCAGCACGTCCGACTTGGTACGCCGATTATAGATGATAACCGGCAGCTTGACCATGTTTTCCTTTTTGAGTTCGCGTGCGTCCACGATGGAGATGATGTTGCTGTTGCTCTTGGGCGTGGCGGTCAAATCCAGCACGAAGGAAGGATTCAGATTGTGCAGCATCTCGACGCTCAAATCGCTCTGGGCGTTGTGGCTTTCATCGACGATGACGACAGGGGAGAGCTGATTGATGACCTGAATCAGCGCGGTTTCATCGACGCTGGGAACGAGCGCGTCCCGATCTGTATAGTGCGCGACGAACGGCGCGAGGTTGCCGTTCTCCTGATAAATCTTGCGCCCTTCCTTGCGCGTGATTCTCAACGAATCGTAGGTCAGAACGAAGATGGAGAGATTCTCCCGCACGCTGGACGGGGAAAGTGCCTGCCCGTTCAGCGCCTGCGTACCGTCGTAGACCTCGACGCGCGCCCCGAAATCGAAGTTGATTTGCTGGCGATAAGGGTCTTGCGGATCGCGAAGGTGGGCGATGGTTTGTTCCAGAATCGCGGTGGAGGGAACGAGCCACACGACGGCTTTGGTATTCAATGCGCCTATACCGTCGAAGATGTGCTTGATGGAAGCGCACGCCAAAAGCGTCTTTCCGCCGCCCGTCGGCACCTTGAAGCAGACATGGGGCACGCCGGACAGCACGTCGTTATATGGCGGCAGGGTATTGTGTCCCAAGCCGATGGAGATACCGAGTGTATGCCAGTGTTCGTTATAGGCTGTATTCAGGT
>OLPO01002797.1_pt1 | contig 10448 bp, 7 predicted proteins | sample 1672831 | NCBI WGS metagenome assembly OLPO01 (sample SAMEA3136728, study PRJEB25190) | human gut metagenome
GCATTTTGCACAGGTTTTCCACATCATTCCACAGTGGAAATGTGGAAAACCATGTTGAAACTGTGGAAAACCCGGTGTAAACTGTCCAAAACCCACGATATATAGGTTTTGTTGAAATGTGGAAAACGCCCGTTCTTCCCATTTTTTAAAAAAATTACGGATTTTTCCGATTTTTGTAACAACTCGGAAACATTTATCGTTATTATAGATGACAGCACCCCTACCCTATCTGAAAGGAGGGCCCCTATCGTGACCCCGTATGATCCGTACATTGCCTACAAAGACCTGACCGTTGACCTGCGCGCCCACCGTGTGCGCCGCGCCGGCTGCGAGCTTTGCCTGACGCCGCGGGAATTTGCCCTGCTGGCCGTCCTTGTGACCCACTGTGACAAGGCCCTAAGCCGCAGCCAGCTTCTTGAGGCTGCATGGGGCTACGCCTTTATCGGCGAGAGCCGCACCGTTGATGTCCACATCAACCGGCTGCGCCGCAAGCTTGGGCTGGAAAACGACATCCAGACCGTCTACAAGGTCGGCTACCGGCTGAACAGCGCCAGTTGACTTTCCCGCCGGATTTGATACAATAAGGGTATTATGGCGTTATCGAGCCGCCCTGCGGTACGACAGCGCCCTACACTTCCTGCTTACCTGAAGGAGGATCCTGCCATGAAGCGTATCATCACCATCGGCCGCGAGTTCGGCGCAGGCGGCGGCGAGCTGGGCCGCCGTCTGGCCCGGGAGCTGGACATTGCCTACTATGACCGCGACATTATCTTAAAGACTGCCAAGGCCAGCGCCCACCTGACACCGGAGCAGGTGCGCCGCTGGGACGAGCGTGTCCCCCATGAGTTCGGCTTTACCCAGAGCCTTTTCAACTTCTACAACCGCCCCCTGAGCGAGGAGCTGTGGGATGCTCAGGTCCGCGCCATCCGCGAGATTGCCGACCGGGAAAGCTGCGTCATCGTGGGCCGCAACGCCGACTATATCCTGCGGGAGTTTGACCACTGCCTGCGGGTGTTCGTCCATGCCGACCGCAACTGGCGTCTTTTACACATGCGCAAGCTGATGCCCGACACCCCGTTTGAGCAGCTGGAGGCCGACATGGACAGTGCCGACCGCGCCCGCCGCAGCTACTGTAAGCAGCACACCGGCCAGATCTACGGCGACAGCCGCAATTATGACCTGACCCTCTGCACCAGCAAACTCGGGCTGGACAAGGCCGAGGAAATTCTGCTGTGCGCAGCGAAGAATTTGTAAATTGAAAATCGTTTGGCGCCCTAAAGCGCAAAAGTAAACCGGAGACTTTGGCTTTTTTAGCTTTAAAAGTGCTCTGGTTTACTTTTGCGTTTTAGGGCATTTCTTTTAGAACTCTTTTATTTTAAACGCCACTTGTGGTTATAAGAAAAATTTGCTATAATGCTATTGCATATTTGTAAGGGAAGGGGACTTATATCCTTTTCTTATTAGAATTGCGAAAGGAGGACTTGACAATGTCTGTCAGTGGCGCAAAAATGGCTCGGCTCGGCTCGGCTCGGCTCGGCTCGGCTCGGCTCGGCTCGGCTCGGCAGTAGTATTGCGCCTTTTATTCAATGTGTCAAGCTCTATTACATTAAATTATCGTATAAAATCCGGAAGCAGGGTGAACTATGCCCTGATTTCGGATTTTTTCTTTTGTGGGAAGGGGGAACACTGCTGAAACTTTACGCCTGATTGTCAGGTATTGCGGATGCTTCAATCCATTTTATCGGTACACTTGCTGCGGCAACAATTCTTAATGATTAAAACACACAGGAGGAATGAAAATGAAGAAAAAAGTTATTAGCCTTCTGCTAACGCTTTGCCTTGTTATGACTTTTGTACCAATGGCAGCGTTTGCAGAGGGTGCACAGAACATAAATGCCTGGGATGGCAGCACAGCGGCAGCGTTCGCAGGTGGAACAGGTACCGCAGAGGATCCTTATCAGATTTCTAACGGAGCAGAGCTTGCATATCTTGCAAGTTCTGTGAATAGCGGAGAAACCTACACGGGGAAGAATTTTGTATTGACGGCCAACATAGACCTGAACGGGCTGTCTTGGACACCGATTGCAAATTCTTTTTCTGATGCACTGTTGGGAGGTTCGGATTATTGCATCTTCGCCGGTAATTTTGACGGCAAAGGATATACTATCTCTCACGTTTCCATTGGGTCAGAGACCACACCGCTTGAATCGGATGTATTTGGGTTGTTTGGCGCAACAGAGGGAAAAATCAGTAACCTGAATCTGGATACTGTTTCTATCCACGGTGTAGCAAAGATTGCTTCGATAGGTGCTGTCGTCGGCTTTGCCGGCGGTCTGGTTGGTTCTTCAGGTGGATCCATTGAAAACTGTCATGTGACAGGTTTGGCTATGGATATGAGCGCACCGAGCAACGTTTATGCTGCTGCATACTGGGTCGGCGGGCTTGTAGGTGCACTGGATGGAGCGCAGCTTATCAACGAGTGCAGTGTATCCGGCAGCATTACGGAAAAAGCCGGCAAGGGGTCTATCGGCGGACTGATTGGTGAATTGGGAAAAGCAGCGAAAATCACATACAGCAGATCCGATGTGACGGTAAATGTGAAGGCAGATTCCCGTGGCGGTGCGAATGTCGGCGGATTTATCGGCAAAGGAAACGGCAAAACAGATGCAGAAACGATTATTCGAAATTGTTACGCCACGGGCAATGTTACCGGCGGCGCATATACAGGCGGCTTTGCCGGCGGCCTTTGGGGTCTGAATATCAAAAACTGCTATGCAAGTGGCAATGTATCACAGGCTGCGGCTGCTATGGCCTCTTTTGTAGGTACCGATGCCTCTGACACAAATTACTATGGCTCCATTACAAACTGCTTTGCAACCGGCAGCGTAACAGGCTCATCACCCTTTCAGTATGCCTTTGCAGAGCAGTCGTCTGCGACCAAGAGAAGCGAAATAACCAACTGCTATTTTGCAGAGGAAAACTCCGGTATTAAAACACAGTACGAATCTGCAACTGCAAAGTCGCAGGATGAAATGAAAACCGAAGCTTTTGCAGCCGAACTGAATAACGGCGACAACAGCAACGGATGGTCTTTTGTGAACGGACAGGTTCTCGGCGGTGCAGAACCGGCAGATTACAGTGCTGTGGAAGCAGCGATGGCAGCCATTCCCGCTGATTTGACTGTGTATACCGACGAATCTGTTGCCGCATTAAACACGGCGGTGGACGGAGTTGTCAGGGGCAAAGCTTTGGCGAGTCAGGCTAATGTCAACGCAATGGCACAGGCTATCGATAATGCGATTACTAACCTTAAATACAAGGGAGCAAATTACACCAAAGTAGACGCAGCCATTGACAAGGCAAATGCTTTGAAGAAGGAGGACTACAAGGATTTTTCCGGTGTGGAAGCTGCCATGAACGCCGTTGTCCGTAACAAGAACATCACTGACCAGAGCGAAGTTGATGCTATGGCACAGGATATCGAAAATGCGATTACTGCCCTGCAATACAAGGATGCAGATTACACAAAGGTTGATGCAGCCATTGCCAAAGCAAATGCACTGAACAAGGACAACTACAAGGACTTCACCGCTGTGGAAGCCGCTGTGAATGCTGTGACCCGTGGTAAAAATATTACGGAGCAGACCGAGGTTGATACAATGGCTAAGGCTATTGAAGATGCCATTACCGCCCTGCAGTACAAGGACGCCGACAAGACCACCCCGGCACCTGCTGCCACGGCTACCCCGGCACCTGCTGCTACGGCCACTCCGGCACCTGCTGCAACGGCTACTCCGGCACCTGCTGCAACAGCCACACCTCAGTACACCATTCCGCAGACCGGCGACACCAGCAACCCTGCTTTGCTGGTTGTCCTTATGCTTGTTAGCGGTAGTGCAGCCATTGGTACAGCCGTTGTTGGCAGCAAGAAAAAGCACAACAGATAACGGAACAGCCCCTCGCTCCATCTTCCGGGCAAAGCAAAAGCGCCGCAGCGATGCGGCGCTTTTCTATTGCCAAAAACATCAGGAAGTGGACTTCACTGTCCACCATACGGAAAGCATTTCGCTACACAGCGGCTTTTATATTATTCCTCCAAAAATTCGCGGATCTCCTTTTCGACCGCGTTGACCTCCTCCTCAAACGCGCGGGCCGAAACACGCAGCGCGCCATGGCCCATCACGATGATCTGCTCTGCGCCGTCACTGCTGACCACGCGGGTGCGATGCTCACGCGCCAGCTCATGGGTCGCGCGCTCAATGTACATATCGGCGGTCTCGGCCTCCCGGGTGTAGACGACATAGAGGTTGTGGTATTTTTCCACCTCCCGCGCGCCGCCCCGCACCTTGTAGGCGTCAAACACCAGAATCGGCACACAGCGCTTATAGCCCGCGTAGTTGCACAGAATGTCCATCAGCCTGCGCCGCGCGGCGTCAAGGCTGCCGTCCGCCAGCCTGCGCAGGGCGTCCCACGCAAAGATGACATTGTAGCCGTCCACCAGCAGATAGTCCGGCCCGGCGGGCACAGGCGCAGCCGGCACGCTCGCCGCCGGGGCGGTGTGCAGCGCCGCGCGGGCGGCCTTTTTGGCATCGTCAACGCCGCCGCGGCGCTTTATTTTGCCGTAGGTGCGTTCAAAAATCGCCAGCAGCTCCTTATCCTGCTCCAGCGTGCCGCAGTAGGCGGAGGCCCGGCGGCGGCGCGCGTTGGCCTCGTCCTCCTCCTGCGTCTGCCCGGCGGCGGGGGCAGCACCCAGCCGCCGCTCCAGCCCGCTGGAAACATGGGCGCGGGCGGGGACCTCGTCCCATTTGACAAGATACCCGGCCCCGTGGGAGCAGAACACTGAATCCGCCGGGTTGTCGGTGTCGGCATCGGGGTCATACCCTGCGGCGGCCAGCACCTCATCGGTGTTGTGGCAGGCATCATACCCGGCGGGCAGCACAGCCCACCGGCCCAGCCCGTGGGTGTAGGCTGCGACCTCCCGCGCATAGCCGCGCGCCGTGGCAACGGGCAGGCGGCCGGTCAGCCGCACCGTGTTTTCGGAATTCGGGAGTGTTTCAGGCGCATGGAAGCTGCCGCACATCCGCTGCACATCGGCCATGGCGCGGCCCAGCGTATCGGCAGGCAGCTCCAGCGTAAAATCGTACCACGGCTCCAGCAGCTGCACGCCGTCCCCGGCCGCAGCCATCCGCAGGCCCTGCCGCACGGCGCGGTAGGTCGCCTGCCGGAAGTCCCCGCCCTCGGTGTGCTTTTGGTGGGCGCGGCCCGCCGCCAGCGTGATCCTGACATCGGTCAGCGGTGCGCCGATCAGCACACCCGGGTGGGTGCGCTCGGCCAGATGGGTCAAAATCAGCCGCTGCCAGTTTTCGGCCAGCGTGTCGGGCGGGCAGTCTGCCGCCAGCTGGACGCCGCTGCCCCGGGGCGCAGGCTCCAGCAGCAGATGCACCTCGGCATAGTGGCGCAGCGGCTCATAGTGGCCGATGCCCTCGACAGCCGCCGTCAGCGTCTCCTTATACAAAATGCCGCCCTCGCTGAATGTTACATCCAGCCCGAACCGCTCCTGCAGGATATTCTGCAAAATTTCCAGCTGCACCTCACCCATCAGCTGGACATGAACTTCGCCGAGGTCGTCCCGCCAGTTCACATGCAGCTGGGGGTCCTCGTCCTCCAGCGTCTGCAGTGCCTTCAGCAGGGTATGGGGGTCGGCTGCGCTCTCCACACGGTAGTTCAGCACCGGCTCCAGCAGCGGGGTATCGGCGTCAGCCTCCGCTCCAAGGCCCTGCCCGGGGCGGGTGGCAGCCGGTCCTGCCGCAGCTACGACCATACCGGGGTATGCCTCGCTGATCAGGCGGAATTTTCCGCCGTTGTACAGCCGCAGCGCATCGGCCTTCTCGCCGCCGGGCAGCACCGCCTTGACCGGCAGCACGCCGCCGGTGATCTTGAGCCATGTCAGCCGTGTGCCCGCGTCCTCGCTGATCTTGAACACCCGCGCACCGAACTCCGGCCATCGCGGCGGGGTGCGGGTCAGCGTCTGCAGCCCGCGCAGCAGGCCGTCCAGCCCGTCCAGCCGCAGTGCCGCGCCGAAAAACACCGGGAACACCTGCCGCCGCGCAATGGCCGTCACCACGGTCTCGGGCGAGGCCGCGCCGTTTTCCAGCACCTCGTTCATCAGCGGCTCACTGCACAGGGCCAGCGCCTCCGGGTCGGGCACGGCAGAAAAATCCACGCACCCGTCCCCGAACCGCCCGCGCAGCTCCCGCAGGCGGACGGCGGCATCGGCACCCGGCAGATCCATCTTGTTCACAAACACAAAGGTGGGCACCCGGTAGCGGGCCAGCAGCTTCCAGAGCGTCTCGGTGTGGGCCTGCACGCCGTCCGTGCCGGAGACCACCAGCACCGCATAATCCAGCACCTGCAGGGCGCGCTCGGCCTCGGCGGAAAAATCCACATGTCCCGGCGTGTCCAGCAGGGTCAGCTCGCACGCCTCGGCCCCAGCGGCGGCGGGCAGTGCCAGCACCGCCTGCTTGGCAAAAATCGTAATGCCCCGCGCCCGCTCCCGGCTGTCGGTATCCAGAAATGCGTCCCTGTGATCCACGCGGCCCAGCTTGCGCAGTACCCCCGCGCGGTAAAGCAGCCCCTCGGCCAATGTGGTTTTGCCGCTGTCCACATGGGCCAGCAGCCCAACGACCAGTCGTTTCATACAAGTTCCCCTCAAAAAATCAAGATCTTGTCCCTATTGTACAATTTTTCCTGTCATTTGGCAAACGCTTTGCTGCACCCGCCGCCCTTGCGACCGCGCACAAAACGCGCTATAATGACCGCGGAGCATAATTACCCGATTTTTGTAGGGGCCGATGCTCGCATCGGCCCGCAACTCAGGAGGCAAAATCCACATGACTTATAAAGAAGTTCTTGAATCCGCGCGCGGTCAGATGGGCCCCTGCCATGCCTGCCCGGTATGCAACGGCCGCGCCTGCGGCGCCACGATCCCCGGCCCCGGTGCCAAGGGCAGCGGCACGGTGGCGATCCGCAACTTTGACGCCTGGCGTGATGTGCGGCTGAACATGGACACGATCCACGAAAATTTTGAGCCGGACACCGCGCTCCGCATCTTCGGCCGCACCTTTAAGTACCCCTTCTTTGCCGGGCCGGTGGGTGCTCTGGCGCTGCACTACGGCGACAAATACAACGACCTTGACTACAATAACATTCTGGTCCCCGCCTGTGCGGCGGCCGGCATTGCCGCCTTTACCGGTGACGGCACGAACCCCAAGGTCATGGAGGGCGCGACCGCTGCCATCGCCGCCAGCGGCGGCGCGGGCATCCCGACCGTCAAGCCGTGGGACAACGCGACCGTGGCGCAGAAGATGGCGATGACCCGCCAGTCCGGCTGCTTTGCGCTGGCCATGGACATTGACGCCGCAGGGCTGCCGTTTCTGCAGCATCTTGACCCGCCCGCGGGCAGCAAGACCGTGGAGCAGCTGCAGGAGATTGCCAAAAGCGCAGGTGTGCCGTTCATCTTAAAGGGCATCATGACCGTCAGCGGTGCTGAAAAGGCCGTTGAGGCCGGGGCTGCCGGCATCGTTGTGTCCAACCACGGCGGCCGCGTGCTGGACGACTGCCCTGCCACGGCGGAGGTTCTGGCCGACATCGTAGCCGCAGTGGACGGCCGCGCCAAGATCCTTGTGGACGGCGGCATCCGCACCGGCAACGATGTGTTCAAGGCGCTGGCTCTCGGCGCAGACGGTGTGCTGATCGCACGGCCCTTCGTCACAGCCGTCTACGGCGGCGGGGCGGACGGCGTTGCCGCCTACACCGAAAAGCTCGGCAGCGAGCTGGCCGACACGATGCGCCTGTGCGGCGCGCCGACCCTCGATGCCATCACCCGCGATATGGTGCGGATCATCAAGTAAAAAGCAACAAAAAACACCATGCCTCCCGGTTGCAAAAACCGTCGAAACATGGTATTCTTTTTATGCCGCTTTATGCGGCGGGCACTGCACATACGGCAGGCGGTTGGTCTCTCCCCTCCGAAAGGAGGTGAGATCATGCGTTTTACATTCACGTTTTATGTTGGTCGCAAGACTATTACATTGAGCATCGTTGTAAAAAGCAAGAACCGCCACTCTGCCAAGTGACGGTTCTTAGGTGATAAATAAGAACTTTCATTGGAAAGAGACCAACCGCTTGTCGCAGTGCCTTTTTCTATGCTTATTATAACGCTGTGCAGTCTCTTTGTCAAGCCGCAGCCTCTCGCCCCCACCCCTGCATAAATATTCTTTTTTCTGCAAAAATTGCCCAAACCTCTTGCATAACCTGCGGTTTTGCATTACTATTAAAGAGCACCACCGCTTTAAATCGGCAGTGTGAGGGATTTGTGCAAAGTATAGGAGGAGTTATCATGAAAAAGCTTATCAGCACCGTTCTGGCACTCGGCATGGCGGCCGGTCTGGCCGGCTGCGGCAGCAGCGCCGCCGCGACCCCCGCCAGCACGGCGAACGCCGTTTCGACCGAAAGCACCGCAGCCGCCGACACCGACCTCGCCTACATTCAGGGCAAGGGCAAAATGACCATCGGCTACACCGTCTATGAGCCGATGAACTACACCGATGCGGACGGTAACTTTACCGGCTTTGACACCGAGCTTGCCACCGCCGTCTGCGCCAAGCTCGGCGTTGAGCCTGATTTTGTCGAGATCAACTGGGACACCAAGGTCGTTGAGCTGGACGCCAAGAGCATCGACTGCATCTGGAACGGCATGACCCTGACCGATGACATCATGGCCAACGCCGCCTGCACCAAGCCCTACGCCAAGAACGCGCAGGTCGTTGTGATGAAGGCCGACGCCGCCTACGCCTCCACTGCCGATCTGGCGGGCAAGACCGTTGTGGCCGAGGCCGGCTCCGCCGGTGAGACCGCCATCAGCGAGGACGCGGGCCTGTCGCAGGCAGAGTACATCAGCAAGAGCGTGCAGACCGACTGCCTGATGGAGGTTGCCGCCGGCACCGCCGATGCCGCTGTGCTGGACCTGACGCTGGCCACTGCCATGATCGGCGAGGGCACCGACTACGCGAACCTTGCCATCAAGGACGAGCTGAACGCTGAGGAATACGGCGTTGCCTTCCGCAAGGGCAGCGATACCGCCGAGGCCGTGAACGCCGCCTTTGACGAGCTGAAGGCAGACGGCACGATGCAGGCCCTGGCCGACAAATACAGCCTGACGCTGGCCGACTGATGGGCGAGGCAGCAGTCATCTGGGGCCGCCTGACCGAAGCCTTCTGGCTCAACTGCCAGCTGTTCGGCCTTACCTTACTGTTCGCACTGCCGCTGGGGCTGGTAGTGTCGTTCGGCTCCATGAGCAGGCTTGCCCCGCTGCGCGGCGCAGTCAAGACCTTTGTCTGGATCATCCGCGGCACGCCGCTGATGCTGCAGATCCTTGTGATTTATCTGGGCCCCGGCCTGATGGGCTTTGCCAGCCCGTGGCCGTCGGGCGGCAGCGGCCGTCTGGTGGCGGCCGTAGTGGCCTTTGCCATCAACTACGCCTGCTATTTTTCTGAGATCTACCGCGGCGGCATCGAGGCTGTGCCCAAGGGCCAGACCGAGGCCGGGCAGGTGCTGGGCATGACCCGGGCCCAGATCTTTTTCCGCGTCACGCTGCTGCAGGTCATCAAGCGGATCCTGCCGCCGATGGGCAACGAGATCATCACCCTCGTCAAGGATACCTCGCTTGCGAATGTCATTGCCAACAAGGACATCATTATGATGGCGAAGGAGTACAGCGCCAAGGGCCTGATCTGGCCGCTGTTCTCCACAGCGGTGTTCTTCCTTGTGTTTGTGGGTGCGCTGACGCTGCTGTTCGGCTGGCTGGAAAAGCGGCTGGACTATTTCCGATAAGGGGGTGCAGTCATGGCATTGTTGGAAGTAAACGGCATCGGCAAAAGCTTTGGTGCCACAAGCGTGCTGCGCGGCATCTCCTTTGATCTGGCCGAGGGGGAGGCGCTGGCGATCATCGGCTCCTCCGGCTCAGGCAAGACCACGCTGCTGCGCTGCCTGAATTTTCTCGAGACGGCCGACACCGGCTCGATCACCGTCGCGGGCGAAACGCTGTGGAGCACCGCCGACACCCGCACCCAGAGCGAGGAGGCCATCCGCAAAAAGCGGCTGCATTTTGGTCTGGTGTTCCAGAACTTCAACCTGTTCCCCCAGTACACCGCGCTGCAAAATGTGATGCTGGCCGGGCAGCTGCTGGCGCGGGAACGCCCCGACTACAAGCAGAACAAGCGCCGGATCCTTGCCGAACTCGAGGAGCAGGCGCGGGCGCTGCTGGCGCAGATGGGCCTCTCCGACCGGGAGAACCACTACCCGCACCAGCTTTCAGGCGGGCAGCAGCAGCGCGTGGCCATCGCCCGCGCCTTGGCGCTGCACCCCGACATCCTCTGCTTTGATGAGCC
>OLPO01002800.1_pt1 | contig 10431 bp, 10 predicted proteins | sample 1672831 | NCBI WGS metagenome assembly OLPO01 (sample SAMEA3136728, study PRJEB25190) | human gut metagenome
AATAGTAGATATACACGACTTATGTAAAGATGATAGCCATTTGCAAATTGCTTCTAGATTTGTTAGCTGATTTATGTTAATATGATTAAAAGACATTTTTGGTACTCCTTTTGTTGATTTTAGTAGGTTAACTAAGTATATCATAAGTGTCTTTTTTTGTTTATATATTTGTCTGATTTAATTATACAATTCAGGAACAAAAAAACAGGCAAAAATAAAGTATCTGTAAACTACAAATACCTTATTTTTATATAATTTCTATTTTTCTAATAATTGGCTTCTTAATATTTCTGCTTTATCAGTTCTTTCCCATGGAAGGTCTAAATCATTTCTTCCAAAGTGTCCATAAGCAGCTACTTGTTTATATATTGGTTTTCTTAAGTCTAAATCTCTTATTATTGCACCAGGTCTTAAGTCAAAGTTTTTGTTAACTAATTCAACTAACTTTTCTTCTGAAACTTTTCCTGTTCCAAAAGTATCTATAAATATTGATAATGGTCTAGCAACACCTATAGCATAAGCTAATTCTATTTCACACTTATCTGCAAGCCCTGCCGCAACTATATTTTTAGCAACATATCTTGCCGCATAAGCCGCTGATCTGTCAACCTTTGTAGGATCTTTTCCTGAGAATGCTCCTCCACCGTGTCTAGAGTATCCTCCGTAAGTATCTATTATTATTTTTCTTCCTGTAAGACCTGTATCCCCTTGAGGTCCTCCTATAACGAATCTTCCTGTTGGATTTATGTATATTATAGTTTCTTCAGCTAATAATTCTGCAGGTATAACCGCTTTTATTACATGCTCTATTAAATCTCTTCTTATAGTTTCATTATCAACTTCTTCTCCGTGTTGAGTTGATATAAGTATTGTATGAACTCTTACTACTTTATTTCCATCATACTCAACTGTTACTTGAGTTTTTCCATCTGGTCTTAAGTATTCTAAAGTTCCATTTTTTCTAACCTCTGTTAATCTTCTAGCTAATTTATGAGCTAATGATATTGGAAGGGGCATTAATTCTTCTGTTTCATTGCAAGCAAAACCAAACATTATTCCTTGGTCACCTGCTCCTACCTTTTCTATTTCATCTTCAGTTACTTCACCTTGCTTGTGTTATAACAGCACAAGTTTCACAGTCAAATCCATATTTTGCTCTATCATACCCAATTTCTTTTACTGTTTTTCTTACTAATTTTGGTATATCAACATAAGTATTAGTACTTATTTCTCCTGCTACTAATACTAATCCTGTTGTTACTGTTGTCTCACAAGCAACTCTAGCATGTGGGTCATTTTCTAATAATGCATCTAATATTGAGTCAGATATTTGGTCACATATCTTATCTGGATGCCCTTCTGTTACTGATTCTGATGTAAATAAATGTCTTGCCATATCCTTATATCACCTTTCCTTTATTTATTTTTATTTTTATTTTTTTCATTGTTATATCCTAATACAAGAGCTAGTTCTCTTAAAACCTTGCAAGCTAATACAGTAGATACTTTTGTGTTATCATAGTCTGGGCTAAGCTCAACAATATCACATCCTACTATATCTACATTTGAATTTTTTAGTATACTAAATATATTTTCAAATTCCCTATATGTAACTCCTCCAGGTTCTGGCGTTCCAGTTCCAGGAAATATTGATGGATCAAATACATCTAAATCAATTGTTATGTATATTTTTTTATACTCTAATTTATCAACTATATCCTTAAAAGTATTTATATTTCCAACTTCCATATACGTATGATTTTCCTTAAGTGAAAAATCAAACTCTTCTTTAGTTCCAGATCTTATTCCAAACTGATATATTTTATTATCACCAACTATATCCCAAATTCTTTTTATTACCGTAGCATGAGACTTTTTATTATTATTATATTCTTCTCTTAAGTCTGTATGGGCATCAAAATGTAGTATATAAACATCTTCATATTTTTCATAAACTGCCTTAAATGCAGGAAGGGTAACCAAGTGCTCTCCACCTATCATAAAAGGTATTTTATTATCTTGTATAATTTGTTTTGTACCTTCATATATTTCTTGTAATACTTTATCAGTATCACCAATACTTAAATCTAAATCACCCATATCACAGATTTTAAAATCTTCTAAATCTAATTCAAGAATTGGGCTATACGTTTCAAGTCCATAAAATTCAGGTCTCATAGAACTACTTGCAAATCTAGCTCCAGGTCTATTAGATGTAGTTCCATCAAATCCTGCTCCATAAACGACTATATCAGATTTATCATAAGGATTTTCCATACCCATAAATGTATTTATATTGGAAAATTTATTCATTTTCATTTAACATATCCTTTACATATTGCGGTAGCATAAATGCTCCTTTATGTATATCGCTATTATAGTATTTTGTTTTTAAATTTAAATTTTCCCATGCTTCTTTGTTGTGATTTTTTATTGGATCAAATTTCTTAGATGCAAACCCAAATAACCAATGTCCTGATGGATATGTTGGTATATGAGCTTGATAAACTCTAGTTACCTCGAATAAATTCTTTATTTTATTATTAGCTCTTTTCATCTCTTTTGCATTAAAATCAAAATAAGGACTTTCATTTTGATTTACAAGTATTCCATCCTCACCTAATACTCTATAACAATCTTTATAAAAATCTACAGAGAATAGTCCTTCTCCAGGGCCTATTGGATCAGTTGAATCTACTATTATTAAATCATAAGATGCATCTTTAGCATTTCTAACAAAAGCTACACCATCTTCGTAATATAAGTTTACTCTTTTATCATCTAATTTACATGCACATATATCTATATACTTTCTAGATACATCTACAACCATTTTATCTATTTCTACCATATCTATTTTTTCTATTTGTGGGTAACGAGTAAGTTCTCTCACTGTTCCTCCATCTCCACCACCAATGACTAATACATTCTTTATATTCATATTAGTTGCCATAGGTGTATGAACTATCATATCATGGTATATAAATTCATCTTTATAATTTACCATCATAAGTCCATCTAGTGTTAAGAACTTTCCAAACTCCTTACTTTCAAATACATCTACTTGTTGAAATTCTGATTTATCACTAAATAAGTGATTATCTACTTTTATTGAAAAACGTACATTGTCAGTCCACTCTTCTGTGTACCAAAGCTCCATAGTACTTCCTCCCAAAATCCAAATTTATTTTTATTTTTTATAATTTATCTATTTATATTTTTTATTTATATCTAATATTAATATTTTAGCTATGTAAATTTGCATATTCTTTATCTTTATGCTAAAATATAAGTCCAAATTTATTTTTATTTTTTATTTATATTTAGGTATTTATTATTTATATAGCTTCCGGCTTATGAGTAATATTACCTAAATCTTTTTTTGCAAATTTTTGTATTTTTGTAGTTAATCCTCTAGGTATCTCTGTTGACTCACTTTTCTCTGCTTTTAAAAGAGTTTCTAATAATTCAAAGCTTTTCCATGGATCTATATCTCCACAAGTAAAAAAGTCTGCTGCTGCATATCCATATTCTGGCCATGTATGTATAGTTAAATGAGATTCTGCTATTATTACTGCGCCTGATACACCCCATGGATTAAAGTGATGGAAAACAGAATCAACTATTGTAGCCTTTGCATTTAAAGCTGAGTTATTCATAAACTCCTCTATTAACTTTGGGTTTTTTAATACTTCTTCATCACAATTATAATATTCTACTAATATATGACGACCTAAAGTTTCAAATTTCATAAAAACACACTCCTTAGCTGATACTAGCAGTATCATTTACTACTAATATTTTATTTAATTTTTTATCTTGAGCATCTGTAAAATATGCTCCACTATCTTTAAGTAAATTTATGTAATTTATAATCTCATAAGTTATTATTTCTCCTGGAGATATAATTGGTATTCCTGGTGGATATGCCATTATAGATTCTCCACATATCATATTTAATGAATCTTTTATATCTACAAGTTCTTTTTTTGCATAAAATGCTTCTCTAGGATTTATACCTATTTCAGTATTAATCTGTCTTATTTCTATATCTTTTATTTTTGTACTTCTTTTTTTAGTCTTAGCTATAATTTCTATAGATTTTATAAGTCTATCTACATCTTTCTTTGTAGTACCAATTGATATAAGTGCAAGTACATTATACAAATCTCCTAATTCAGCTTGAACTGAAAAATTTTTATATAACATATCATACACTTCAAATCCTGTTAAATTTAAGTCTTTAACATTTATACATAACTTAGTCTCATCTACAAACTCTACACCTTTTGATTTTAAATCCTGTGGTGAATAAACCTTTATACCATCAATCCTATTAAGCTTATTTCTTGCATACCTAGCTAGATTTAAAGCATTAGATAATTGCCTTTCTCCATTTATATCTAAGTTATATCTAGCTCCATCTATACTACTCATAAGTAAGTAAGATGCTGATGTAGACTGCAGCATATTTATAGTTTGTAAAACCTTTTTATCATCTACCGTATTATTTATTAAAAGTGCTGATGCTTGGGTTAATGCTCCTCCAGTTTTATGTATACTTATAGCTGCCATATCTGCACCTAGCTCTATGCTTGATGGCGGTAATTCCTTATGAAACTTAAAATGTGCACCATGTGCTTCATCTACTAAAACTTTAATATTATTATCTTTGCATAATTTTATTATTTTTTCTAATTGTGCACATGCCCCATAATAAGTTGGATTGAGTAAAAATAAACATTTAATATCTCTATTATCTGATATAGCTTTATAAACACTCTCAAAACTTATATTCAAACTTACTCCTAAATCATAATCAAACTCAGGCTGCATAAAAATTGGTGTCGCTCCAGACATAATTAATCCATTTATAACTGATTTATGTACATTTCTAGGTAAAAGTATTTTATCTCCTGGACTTAACATACTTAGTATCATTACATGTATAGCTTGAGTAGTTCCATTAGTTATAAAAAAAGATTTATGTGCATTATATGATTTTGCTAATAATTCTTGTGCTTTTTTTATAATTCCATTTGGATTTGATACATTATCCATAAGTGGTGAAGAATTTATATCCATATTCATAATTTCATTACCTAAATAATCATTAAGTATGGATACTCCCTGACTTCTCACATGACCTGGAACATCAAAACAGGATATATCCATTTCACTATAATTTTTTAACAAACTAAGTAAAGGAATTTTTTCATTGTACCCTATATTTTCATATTTTTCAGTATTCACATAAAACCTCCTTTCAAAATTTCAAAAGATAACTTTGTAAAAAGATTATTATTTTTATACTTTAAATTTACTTTTATTAAACTAACAAGATTTATTATATAAACATTTTTATATTTTATCAAGCATTTTTTATATTTTTTATAATCCAGTTATTCCAACAATATTTAAGTTTTATTTTTTAAAAGTTTACATTAATTTTTTTTAAGTTTAATATAAGTAAACTTTTAAAAGTTTGTAATGATTTTAATTTCAATTTAACCTTATGTATTTTTCAACACATAAAGTTTATTTTATTTAATATTAAAGTATATTATAAGTAAACTTTTCAATAAATTTTATAATTACTATTTTTGTTAATTTCTTGCACAATTTAGTTGTATAACATAAAAAAATATACCAATTAAAATTTTCTAAATTGATATATTTTATTGATGATTTAATTATTAAGCTATGTTTTAATACAGTGTTGATATTAAAATTACGATAAATATTTTTCTAAATTGCAAAGATAATTATATGGATATAATAATATATTTTTAATTAATCATAATCGTGAATATCATCATCTTTTTTCACTATCAAAATTGAAACGATATTTTCATTTATAAATACGAAAACATCTTTTAACACAATATATTCTTTTATTTTAGAGTAGCTAAATGTAATTAAAACTAAAGCTATCATATAAACCTAGACCTAAAACCAACTTATTTTTAAATATGGCAAAAAAAACTAGAAGAATAATATCTTCTAGTTTTTGCCTTATTTATGCGTAAAGTTTCATTAAGTTTGTGTTGTTCTTTTGTTGTCTATTCATTAATGAATTCATAAAAACTATTAATGCATTAAATATAGCTATAATTATAAGCCCATATACTACCGGATGTAAATCATTCCCTATACCAATAGGCGATACTCTCATATATCCATAATTAGAGCCTATAATATGATTAAATATAAACATTGATATATGATATATGTTAGTGAAGTATATAATTATTTTAAGGTCTTTTTTACTAAGTTTAATGCATTCAACAAATATACAGTAAACAGAACTCCAAAGAAGGAATAGATGACCTATAAAGAAAGAAATTTGAGTTATATGAGGAAATACAAATGGGTCTAGCACTGGATATACTAATGCAGATACTGCCCCTATTAACCCCCATATAGAACCTATTTTTTTACAAATGCTTTTATTAAAAAATAAACCAATACCAGTCAATATTATTGCTATTCTACAATGATATAATGGTAGACCTTCTGTTAATAACTTATATCCAGATCGTAAATACCATGTATATAAGATAATTTGTTGTGCTAATAACACTATACCTAAAATTCGCTCAAATTTCCTACTTACATTCATTCTCTTTAGTATAAATACGATACCTAAAATTCCTATAAATAATATGGTTATATGTGCCAATCCGAATATATTAAAATCACTGTATTCGGTTGCGTTTCTAAATAAATATTTCAAAAAATCCACTGTTTTAAACTCCTGTTGCTATTCATTAAAATAGTTTTGCTATGTAGCAAAAACTATTTTTATTTAATTTATGTTGTTATGTTAAACTATTTGGTTGTTATTATAAACTATAAAAATAACTTATGTATATCACTAGTAATTTTTATAATTAGTTTGTAATATTAATAAGTTCATTATTTTATATAATCAGTATAAAGTATACCCCTATGGTATAGTCAAGGATATTTTATGAATTCTATTAAAAATAGGAGCATATGCTCCTATTTTTATCTCATTATTTTTTCAAATCTAAAGAAGTCTTCTCCACCTGGTAATCCTTCTTCATCTGGATTATGATACTTTTCACTTAAATACTCTACTATTTTAAATCCACACTTATTAACATAAAAATGAATATTACGTTTTTCAAAGAATGGTGTATGAGTTTCCCAAACTTTAGTTTCTGGATACTTTTCTTCAATAGCTTTCCAAGTTTTATATCCAATACCTTTACCACCTTTACCTTTAGCTATAAATAAAAAGTCTAAAGAGTTGTGTTGTGTTTCTTCATTTATAGAAACTACTACTCCACCAACTTTTATACCATTTGATAGTATATGATATATAACTGCTCCAGGAGCGTTAAAACTTTTTTCTATCTCTTCATCAGATGGAATAGGTCCAGCATCTACAGAGCCAAACTCTTCTATTACTGCTACTGAAAATGATTCTTGTAAGTCTTTTTTAAATTTATATAGTTCATCTTCTTTTACAAGTTCTAATGTGACTATATTTTCTATATTATTATCTTTCATACTTCTCTCCTTAAATAAGTTTAAATTAATTATTTTCAAATTCTTCTTTAACACATTTTCTCCAAAGTATAAATGCTATAGCTACTGAAATTATTCCACCTATACTTGGTGCTATAAATATTCCATAAACTCCTATAAACTTAGTTAAAACTAAAATCAGTATTAAAGGAAGTATAACTGACTCTACTAACATTACTACTATAGATTCAGTTGCTTTTTCAAGTCCAGTTAAAAAGCTACCTACAGTCATAGTAAACCAATTAAATAAATATGATGGAGCACTTAATAGTAATGCTATTTTACCCATGTATATAATATCAACATCCGATTTTGAAGAGAATAATCCAACTAAGAAATCAGGGAATATAAATATTATAATCATAGTTAAAATTGAAATAGTAAATCCAACTATACAAGTTATTTTGAAAAACTGAGTTATACGTTTATAATCTTTAGCACCATAATTATAGCTAATAACTGGAAGTATTGAATCTATCATACCAAATAATATTGGTGATATTAATGCATCTATATACATAACAATTGAAAATGCCGCTACACCTACTGGACCACCATAATAAAGAAGAAATCCATTAGTTATAATTGCCATGATCGAGTTTGATATATTGCTTAAAAACTCAGAACTTCCATTATATATAATGTATAAAATCTCTTTTACATCTACTTTAGGTTTTGTAAATCTTAATGTAACCTTTTTCATAATAAAAGGATATAAGAAAATTAAAGTTCCTATAGACATACTTAAAGCACTACAAAGTGCAGCATATTCTATTCCTAATTTAAAGTATCCAATTAAAATTGCATCTAATATAATGTTAAGTATTGATACAGCTATATTTATCCACATACTCATATTTGCCTTACCACATAGTCTTAGATAATTATCTAGTGCAAAAAATGGTGCTATAATAGGTAGTGCTAAAATAAATACATATGCAAATCTATATGATAAAGTAGCAAGTTCTTTATCTTTAATTAAAATAAATATAATATCCTTTGCGAAAACTAAGCTTAATATCATAAAAATACTATCTATAATAAACATAAGTAAAAGAGCAATTGAAAAAATATTACTTGCCTCTTCTTCCTTTTTTTCACCTAGTTTAATTCCTATTTTTACAGATGCTCCTGCTGCTATCATATCTGAAACTGCAAATACTATCATTATAATTGGAAAAACAAGGTTTATAGCTGCTAGTGCTTTACTTCCTATTACTTTTCCAACAAACATTCCATCAGCCATCATATAAATAGATGAAAATAACATACTGACTAAACTTGGAATTGCAAGTTTAACAAATAATTTTTTTGGTGGAGTTATTCCAAAAAGTTCTTGATTCATCGTTCTCCTCCTTTGACATTAACACAATAAAACTCTATAATAACTATAAAGTATACCCTTATGGTAGAGTCAAGGAGATTTTATGAAAAGTAAATTATTAACTATAGGAGAGCTTTCAAAAAGAACTGGATGTAGTATAAAGGCTCTTAGATATTACGACTTAATTGGACTATTAAAACCTGTATATGTTGATCCTAATAGTAATTATAGATACTATAACTTTGAACAAACAAGAATGGTTGAGTTAATACAAATATGTATTAATTTATCTATACCTTTAAAAGAAGTAAAGGATTTGGTATTTAAAGATAATAATAAAATTGATTATATATATTTAATAGAATATGGAAAGAAAATTACAGAAGAAAAAATATCTAGTCTTAATAATAGTTTGAGCTTTTTAAATTTTTTACAAGAAGATATAGAAAGAATAAATAGTTATAGTGATTATGAGTCAAAAGAGTTTAATTTTGATGAAAAGTATTACTATACAATTCCTTTATTTGAAGATGAAATGAATGATAATTTTTATAAACTTCTAGATGATATGTTTAATGAATGTTTTAGCAAAAACTTATATATTAAACATGATTACGGTGTAATTATAAATATAAAAGATGATGTAGTTACTAAGTTTGTTGCATGTGAAGTTTATAAAATAGATTCTAATATTGAAAATATAATTAAAGTTAAAGAAGGCACTTTTTTATGTAAAAAAACTAGTTCCTTTAATTTTGATGATATTTGTGATATGTTTTCTGATGTAGGTTGTAATGATAAGACTATTATTATAAGTCCTGGATATAATTATGATTTTTCAAGTCCATATTTTGAAGTAAAATGTACTGTATAAATATAATTAACTTCGTAGTATATAACGATTGTGAACTTATCTAGATTATAAAATTTATTTAGTAGTATATTTAAATATTAGGCTATATTTTAAATGAGTGTTGAAAGTGATACAATATAAATTAAGTCGCAATTGTTATAACGTGCGAGGAGATATTATTTTAGGGGGATAATTATATGGAGCAAAATATAGGTATATTGTTTGTAGTTATTGGTTCTTTATCAGCAAGTATAGGGATATTAGAAAAAAACTATATGTTTTAAATAGATCGTTCTGTAGATAAATTTAATAAAAAATATAACGTAAATATAGATAACGATACATATTGTAGATTTGAAGGTATTCAACGACTTAAGACTACAAAGAGATTATTGATATTAGAAGTAGTATATTTTTTATTTGAAATAAAAGATTTGAAAATGATAATAATAATGATGGTTACATATTTGATTATTGACTTAATTTTATACAATGTAAGGAGAAAGAAGTTTATAAAGGAACTTAAAGCTCATATATAAAACATACCCAAATATTAAAAATAGTCTAAGGAGTTAACCTCAGACTATTTTTTATTATATCTACGTAAATATTAAGCTTAGTGACTAATGTAATCATCTAAAATGGGACTGTAGGTAGTTTTGTGTAAATACAAACTTACCTACAGTCTTTTTTGAAT
>OLPO01002804.1_pt1 | contig 10405 bp, 10 predicted proteins | sample 1672831 | NCBI WGS metagenome assembly OLPO01 (sample SAMEA3136728, study PRJEB25190) | human gut metagenome
GGGCTGTGCCGCCTTTGAGGAGAACCTCGACTTGCTGGATACCCGCCTGATTTATGTCTTCGACGCTATCCTGCGAGCCCATTTTCTGGATGGCGAGTTCTCGGGTAGGACCACTATGGAGGCCATCGGTTCATGGCTCGCGGCGATTAACCCTTGTGGCGTGACCCGTCCCGAGGTCAAGTATCCCTACATGCTCAAGCAGTTCCTTTATTCGGCATACTGCGGCCTTACCGCCAGTACGCTGTGGGATGGTGCCAGCAACGTTAATGGCGGCCTTCTTACGGTAAGTGAGAAGGGCGAGCTTATGGCACTAAACGCTCTGGATGGCGATGTGTTTAAGTCCTACCTGTATCGCCATTGCTTTGTTGACTACCCTGACACCTCTCCTGCCCACGGTGACTATGGTTACGTCTTCCAGAGGGATGGTAAATGGATGTTCAAGCTCAACTTCCAGGTACGTTACAAGTAAACTTGCGGCTGCCTTATGCCCTGACCCTGAACAGCGTCACGTCGTAGGTGATGTCGTCGAGCCCCTTGAGAAGTGCCGCGTAGCTAATGGGGTCTTGGTTCTCGATGATTATCGCGGCGACCTCGTCGATCGTCTGATCGGGGTAGAGGTACCACTCGTAGCTGCGACGTGCGTGGTAGCTATCGAACGGGCACAGTAGGTGGAGTCCTGCTGGCAGATCACCACGATCGCCCATGAGGCGCGAGCGGAGGTTGCTGATCGAGCGACGCGTCGTCATATACGACCACAGGCGGTATGCCTGGCGTTCTCCGTCAGCACGCGTGACGCGCACGTAGACGTCGGTCTTGCCCTTGATATCCACCTCGGCATCCTGGAGGTTGCGAACCTCGATCCCCGCTTCGCCAATCTTGGTGCTGACCATCTGGTCCAGGTCCATCTCGCGAATGAAGGAGGGAAGCGCTCGCAGGGCGCGACCCAACTCGCGAATGGTTATGTCGTGCGACATACCCTGTTCCATACAGGCGCGCACGATGTCCGCGCTGTAGGTCGCGGGGGTAAAGAAGCTGGAGTCAACGCCGTTATGAAACACCGTGGAGAAGGGTATGCGAGTGCGCCCTTCTTGCTTGATCAGGCCCGTGGAGCAGCTGCCGTCCATGCGACGGCCCATGAGGCCCTGCTCCTCGAGTGTCTGCTTCGTGCGTTCGAGCCACTCGGCGTTCTGTGGCTTGTTAAGCTCGAAGTATCGATCGAGTCCCTGCGCAAACGTGACCTCTGACCAGGTCTTCATATAGCCGCGAATGCTCTTGTAGGTTGGCATGGTGACTCTCCTCGGGCTAGTCGCACAGGCTTTGCAGCTAGTGGTTCTTTTCGTCATGGTATTACGTGGGAGCCTAAGGGCGAACTCGGACATTAATTGAAATTGATTCTAGGCAACACCCCAATACGAGACGAATTGCTTGTCATGCATAAAGAGCAGCTCGTCGTTCGGTTGCGCTGATGCGGCGTCGGGCATGCGAAGCCTCTTGCCTTCGAGCTGGTGATAGCAGGCAAGCGTTTTGCGCTTGGCGAGTCGGATTGTGTGCGTCTCGGGCGTGATTGAGAGCAGGTTTGCGTCATATAGCAGGTGCAGGTCAGCCCGGAGCAGTATTCCGTTGGATGTGAGCTGCGATTTGGCTCCGCGATACGGATCGATGTGGGCGGCCTGCAGGACCTCGGGCGTATCGAAGCCCGATATAGCACAGCGTCCGTCATAGGCAGAGATGAGCGCTTCCCTGAACCGTTGTTGTCGGACACGGCGGATGCGTTTGTCGAACTTAACAACCTCCTCGGTGGAGTCAGGGTCGATCGCTTCGAGGGCTTTTCGCTCTTCGTTAGTGAGGTCATCATGCTTGATGCTGATGAAGCTAGACGCATTCTCGGTCGCGGGGGTTACGGGTCCGTGCAAGGTGAATACTCCTGCAATTGGGTTGTATTCCTCTACATAGGCGAGACCCAGCACGTCATAGCCCGAACCCTTTTTGGATTTAACGAAGACGCCGACAGGGACACCGTCCTCCATGTTGTTGACAAGGGTTCCGTTGAAGTCGGTCTTGTGCTCTCTGCCCTCAGGCGTTGCATGAGCCTTGTAGTCGAGAAGCCAGGTACAGTCGGGACGCTCGATGACCTCTCTGTCGTCGTAGTAGGTATTTCCTTGCGAGTGGACCGATGCGACATACTTTTTGAATCCCGTGCCGCGGGAAGGTAGGTTCTTGTAATCGGGGCTGAAGATACCCGCTTGCCTGACGATCTTCATTTCGAGACTCGAGGGAGAGTGCGTCCCCATGGGGAGATACGAGATGTGAGCGCCCGTGTGCTCGACAAACCAGTCGAAGGCACCCGAGAACTCGGGAGGGGTGATCTGTTTTGCGTGCTCGAGTGTCAGCTCGTTGATTTCGCACTGCTCGATCTGCGGGTCCATGGCCTGCTCCTCTTACGCTTTGCACATAAGACCATCCTATCCGTCTACCTCGAGAAGCAACGGGTCAATGCCATGCGGGTGGCGAATGGACTAAGCCAATTGACACAGGCGCTCAATCGGTGCTTCGAGCATAGTGAGCGTTTGCCGTGCGATTTGGGCAGCCTCTTCAATCGGTATCTCATGCCATTCACCCGCCTCTACAGCATCAGTTTCGACCACTTCACCTGATGCGTCCGAGACATACAGGTTGAGCTCTTGTCTCGAAAGGCCAGTGCGGGTTGTGATTTGCCAACAATCAAGATTGGTTCCGTTAATGTCGTGTGACTGTTCGAAAACCACTCTTTGGATGATGCGTTCCATATGCCCCTCTTGTGTCGTTGTCGGGGCATCTTAGCCTGATCGTATGGATTTGGATCGAAGGATGAGAGTTCTATCCTGCCAGCACTTCTCGATAGGTGATGGATATTGCTGTTTGCTCTCGTGTGGCACACAAACGGGATCCTTATGCGCAATGCCATGAGGGGTGGGATGCCATGTTGGACTCAATCGTGGGCATGGCACTATGCGGCTGAGATGGGCAGTACGAGAGGCGGGGAGATCGTTTTGCTGCGAACCGAGCTCTGTGTCTCTCGAACTGTATGCTTCTGGTTATTCGAATTTCTCACCACTGGAGGTAAGTTTTGGCTCGTAGGACTGTGCCGCGCTCTACGCAACTCATCCTTGCCGGGGGCTGCCTGGCTTATCTGGGCGTTTCGTTCCTTGTTTATAGTCACCAGACCTACTACGCATATCCGTTCATGAGGAACTACGGCTCTACGAATAATGCTGGAATGGACTATGTTCTCCTATCGATTGCCTGCTTTGTCTCTAGCCTTATTACCTGCGTATTCGGTTTCCGTTCTCGAGTCGCGGAGCGGAAGGCCCTCGAGAGGGTGCGTAGCCTGTCGGCTGGCGTTGGCGCCTCTCCGCAGGAGTTCATGAGGATTCGCAGTACTCTTACGCGCAACGGCGATTTCACGGGCATCTATGTCATTCATAACAAGACGAGGGACATGTACTACGTCGGGCAGAGCGTGCGCGTGGTTGGCCGCGTGAGGCAGCACCTCACGGGCCACGGAAACGGTGACGTGTATGCGGACTATAAGTATGGTGACAAGTTCGAGATCAACCTCGTCTCACTTCGCGAAAGCGGTTACGACAGTCTCGATGCCCTCGAGCGAGACACCATCGAGGCGTATGGCGCATATACCAAGATTTACAACCGCACCAGGGGCAACAGAGACTAGGGGCCGTTGGTACTTCTCGGTAGGTGATGGATGGCGTTACTCGCCCATGTACGTGCCGACGAACAGGGGAGCGTCCGAGCGGTTGAAGAGGGCAAAGGCGAAGGGGCGGTCGAAGGTGACCTCGACCGGGGGCTCGCGGTCGAACAGGGCTGCGCCCGCGAAGCAGCACATGATCGTGAAGGCCCCTCCCTCGGCGCCATCCACATCGATCTTGAGCTTGGCGCTTTGCTTGCAGGAGTCGACCATTATGTCGGCGTCGGTCATGTTGCCGAACTCGGCGCCGGGCAGGAAGGCCCTTTGGATTCCGATGTCGCGCAGGAACTGCGAGAGCTCGGTGCCGTCGGTCTTGAGGTCGAACTCGGGAACGTGCAGGTTGATTCCGCCAGAGGAGTGACTGGTGTCCTGATTATGCTGGCAGCGTAGGATCAGGTCCCAGGCATCGCCGGTGTGGACGAAGGCGTCCAGCGTATCGGGGTCCTTTGGCATGCAGAAGACCATCTGGGCACCCGAGCGCATCGGCCAGCTGACCGCGGTTCCGCGGGGGTCGTCCAGAAGGGCCGAGTAGTCGCTGAGGCCGTCCATCATGGGAGCGTCGGAATTTCCCTTTGCCCCATGGAAGGTCGAGGGGTCTGACGAGCCGAAGCTGTCGTACCAGGCATCCCTGAAGTACAAGGCGCTCACTATTGCGAGGACGGTGTTGGCTGACAGCTCTGGCGCGGTGGCGAACTTGCCGCCCGTGTTGTCCCTCAGCCACGCGGACATGGCTTCTTTGGTCTGCTGCGTTCCGAAGCGCGCGGGGAAAGGCTTGCCGTTGAGGGACTTGATCGCGTCGGCGAAAGAGTCTTTGACGGGCGCTTGCAGGACATCTGCCCACACCGACGTCCCGACCGTATAGGAGTATTCCTCATCGGATTCGACGTCGTCGACGGCTTCGACATCGTTGGAGCCTGCGTCCAGAATAGCGGCAAGGGCTTTTGTGCGGGTGGATTGCCCGCCCAGGGCGGCATCAATTTGGGTGAGGGTCTCGCCCGTGGCGCCACGCGCAAGAACCTCGAGTGCGAGGGCAAGGCATGCGGGAGAGGCGACGAAGCTCGCGCCGGCGTTGTGCCGGCTGTCGAGCATCTGCGCCGCAAGGCTGTCGAGCCCGGGAGCGAACGTGTTGGCGGCTGCGTGGGACATGGGTTCTCCTTTCCCTATGGTTTGACTAACGATACGGGGCGTGACGGACACTATTTCGGGCCCAATAGTGTCCGGGCGATGGGTTACGTTGTTGCGCACGGATTGGCGTTGGGGGAGGTTCGTATGGTGGCGGCTGGCGGAACCCTCGTGGTTGGCGACATGCACTGCAAGGAGGAGCTGATTCTGGCTCGCGTCGACCTTGCTATCGAGAAGTATGACGTCTCGCGCGTGGTGTTTTGCGGCGACTACGTCGACGAGTGGTTTATGGGTCCGCGGCACCTGCGCGATGCGCTTGCCGTTCTGCGTGAGTGGGTCGTGTCTCGAAGGCAGGGTGGCCTTACTGTCGATATGGTCCTGGGCAACCATGACATGCAGTACGTAATGCGTGAGGCTGGCTCTGGCACCCAGCCCGAGCTCTACGACGACGTGGCTAGCGCCATGGGCGAGCTGGGTGTGACTATTGCCAACACTGTGGAGGGCTGGCTCGTGACCCATGCGGGCGTTACGGCTGGCTGGGCCGCAAGGCATCTTGACCTTGGGGACGACGTGAGTGCGGCGCGGATCGCCGCGGCGCTGAATGGCTTGCTGCGCGCGGGTGACCGTGACTCGTTGCGCGCGCTGATGGCCGTGGGACCAGGGCGCGGTGGCTGCGAGGTCCCGAGTCCGCTGTGGGCGCACCAGGGGGAGCTTCTCGACGATCCGCTTCTCGGCGTCGACCAGATTGTGGGTCACACGCCTGTGAGGGGTGTCTACACGTGGGACATTCCGGGCGAGCCACGCCTGGTGTTTTGCGACACCTTTAGCATGACGCCGATGTTCGAGGCGAAAGGTGACGGCGGCATGGTGTTGGTCGGCGGTGCTGGCGAGGGCGGGTATGCCTGCGAGGGCGAAGGTGCCAGCAGCGGCGAATGCGGCATTTGCGTCGTTGGCAGCGAGGAGTTGGGTTGTGAGTCGTGGTGCTTCTCGGCACGAGACTGGTTGATGGCCAACTAGGGGCGATGGGCGCGTGGCATGGCGGCCTTGGCCGCGGGCCTATTTGAGCTCAGGGGAACCTGACCAAAAACTTACAATCGGCATATATGCATGACGTTATTGAGGGGGTCGTCGCGATGAGGCGTTCGGTTGGGCTGCTGCTCTCGGTGTTGGTGGCCACGTCACTTTCGGTTCCTGCCGTAACCCTTGCGGCGGATGTCGTGACGGGCACGTCCGATGCCGTCGCCGTGCAGCGGGAGGGCGACGCCTCACAGGGCGTCGTGAGCGCCACCGGCGACGATGATGCCGACTCTGCAGTCTCTGGTCCTGCGGAACAGGGGAGCGCGCCAGTGACGCCCGACGCCCCCGCGGAGGCTGCCGCGACCGACGCCGCCGCCACGCCTGCGGCCCCCGCCAGGCGGCAGGCGCCCACCACCGTCCAGGACGACACCATGCGCGGGCGCCTCGACGCACTTGCGGCGTCCAACAGGGACGTGCTTTCCGACGGCGCGAGGGTTGTCATCGCCCCCAAGACGGTCGGCGGCCTGTGCATCGGCGATGTCGCCACGGCCGAGCTCGTGGGCATCAAGGGCGCGTCCCCGTCCGTGTGGGTCGTCTCGCACGACGCCCAGGGCTACGTGACCCTGACCAACGCTGCCACCGGCAAGGTGCTGGACGTCAAGGGTGGCAAGCTACGCTCCTGCGATACCAAGGCGTGATGAACGGCCTTATACACAGCGTCGTGATGGACGATGGTGGCGACGGGCAACCGGTTGTGGGTGTGGCTCGGTTGTTGGGTCTGCGTGGAGCTTCCGCTATTCGAAGCGACGTTGCCACCCATCGAGTCCATTGTGCTGCCGCTCGCCTTGGGCGTCGAACCCGTGTTGCTGCTGCCGTTGTTCATACCTGCAGTCGAGCCGTTGCCGCCCAGGCGCTACCGGATCCTGCGCCGCTTGCTCGTCTTGCGTCGCGCCCTTGGCGCCCCACTCCGTCCCGTCCTGCAAGCCATTCGTCTGTCCGTCCTCTCGTATAAGGCGGGCGAAGAAAGAGCCCGCGTCCATCAGATGGGTACAGGCTATGGGCGCGTCACAAGAAGGCCCTGAGAAGGGATGGACTTTACCATGAAGCGTTAATCCGGATGTCTGTGAGCCCCGGATAGCCTAAGAACTCAGATGGAATGGCATCCTTAAGATCGCCTTTACCGTTATGTCGCGATGAACCCAAGAGAATGTAGCAGACCATTTTCGCGCGGGTAATGCCCACATAGTGCATGCATAGCGCTTGTCTGCGGGCGTCGTAAGGCTGTTCTTCAAATTTATAGGGCGGCATTATGTGCCGGTAGGTTTCCAGGCAAAATACGACGTCAAACTCGAGGCCCTTCGCCTTGTGATAGGTGAGTATGTTCACCTCATCGGGGGACGCGGGTTTGAAGCCGTTCCTCATCAGTTCGATGTCCTCAACAACCGACCTATACGCTTCCATCGCATCACCATTGACCGAATCGGGCTCGCAAAGCCTTGCTATTGAAGTTGCAAGGTCGATGTTGCCCGCGAGTTCGTCTTCGGAGAGCGAGAAGTACTCTTCGAGCAGTGTCGCTCCGCGTTGCCGTCTTGCCGGCTTGGCCAGCGGACCGAGCTGATCGTCGAGAAAGCGCCCGCTAAAGCGCAGGGGATTGTAATACTCCGACAACAGGTTGGAGAACACACGGTTCCATTTTGAAAAGCCCCTGTCGAGAGGGGTCTCGGAAAAGCGCTTGTGAGGCAAGCCGATGGAACCTGCGAACCTGTCTAGCGTTTTGTTCCCGCATCCGATGAGCGCCACTCCACGCCGTTCGCTTACACCGTACTTGTCCATAATCATGGGGAGGCGTTCCCTGATGCCGGCGGACAAAGCCTCCTCGTCTCCGTTCATGCGGACGGCAAACACCCTTCTGTCGGCACGGGGAATGGGTTCAGGGCGGGCTCCAAGAAGCGCGAGCGAGTAGGCCTGAATCGACTTGTCGCATCGATGGTTCTTGGTGATCTGGAAGTGATGGAACTCGGCCGAAGTCAGGAATTCGCGAAGATGGTCTGGGGATTTCCTGGCGAAGCGAAAGATCGCCTGGTCGATGTCTCCCACGGCTATCCCCCTCAGACCGAGGGATATCAGCTTCTTCATGAGAAGGTGCTGGTATGTTCCGCAGTCCTGGTACTCGTCTATGAAGACGGCCGTGTACCTGGCTTTCACGAACGCCTTCGCTTGGGGAGCCATCTCCAAAATGAGCAGCGCCGCCGGCCCTAGTGCGCCGATGGGCAGACTGCCGTTTCGGAATGATTTAAGGATAAAGTGCCTGAGGCCTTCATCGTCCATCGCCCGATTCTTGAGGTTTTCCCATTCCAGGCAGAGCTCGTCCTCGATAAGGCTCAGATTGACGGTCTTGTGGGTGATGTGGGATGCAAATGGGGCCACGATCTGCCCCATGCAGAAGCTGTCGATGGTCCCGAAGAAGGACAGTCTCCGCTCGACTCCCAGACGCTTGCAACGGTCCTTCAGCTCGTCGCTCGCCTTGTTTGTGTAGGAGATAGCTATCACGCCCTGATAGGAGAGCAGGTGCGAAGACTCCTTGGCAATCATTCTCGCGAGCGTAAAGGTCTTCCCGCTGCCGGGACGAGCGGTGACCACGACGTTACCATTGCAGTCAATGGCCGCCTGCTGCTCCGGCGTGGGTCCCATGCTCAACTCTTCCGACCTTCCACTAGTTTGACGATGTACTCCAGCGGAGCAGCTATCCCATCGTCCCGCAGATTGCAGAGGTGGGGGTTCGAGGAGATGAAGCTATGCATGTTTTCGGCCTTGCGCTTTTGCATAGCCTTTCTCGTCTCCTCAGGGGAATCCCGCTCGAAGTGTTTGCTCAGCTCGTCGAACAGGGGCCCGTGAACAAGGTCGTCCTCGAGGTCATCATGTTCGGACAGGAAGAGCCCGTGTTCTGCAAACGATGAGGCTAAGGTCTCCATCGCCTCTTTCGAAGTTTCAGGGGGCTCTGGGGATACATCCCAGACCAAGCCGGCACCATGTCTTTCGATCAAACTCTTGAGATTGTCATCCTCCACGTACTCGTCGGCGATATTCACCAAGCGCTGGACTCCTGCCGCGCGCCAGCTCTTGGTTTTAGCGACCTTGAAGATGTCGTTGTCCGTGCGGAGGGCATACGGGATTCCGAGGCTGGAGCATGCGCGGACATACGGGCCGAATCCCACGCCGTCAACGGAGAGGATGGAGATGTTCAGCCTGTCGATGTCCTCATCAAGTGCGTGCGCCAGGGCGGTGTAGAAGATTCGCTCGGAGGGGCCCTCGACAAGGAAGACGCCGCTTGAGAAGAAGACTTCGGAGGAGATAGCGTCGAGCCGATAGCCAAACCTATCGAGTGCCTCGTCGACATCGATGCTGCACCCCAGTGCATGGCTGCCGCCTACGGAAGGGCCACTGTTGAACAGGCGAAGAATCCGGCCGCCGGTAAAGCTTTCGACGATTTGCGGGGAGTGGGTGGTGATGAGCACCTGGCCACCTATGGCGGACGAGAGGTACTCCGCGAGCCGTCTTTGCTGATGGGGGTGCAGATGGGCCTCTGGCTCCTCGATCGCGTAGATTATCGCCCTTTCCGGATGCTCCGTGAGCTTTTGCTCGGAGACCCAGGTGGCGAAGTAGAGCTGGTTGCTGCGGCCGTCTCCTCCGAACACGAGGGGGACGTCCCCGCGAAGGTAACCCAGATTAAGGTTGTCGAGGAGCTTCTTTACGTCGGTGTTCCCAGCGACAAGCCTAGCGGAGTAGCCTTCATTTGCCGCGGAGAGGGTGGCCATCTCCTCGTTTACAACGTTCAGCGACTCCGAAATGTAGTGGAGAGAGCTTATGCTCTCGTTGAGATTAAGGAGGTTCGATTGGATCTGGCCTATCGCCGCGTCGTCTTCTGACTCCTGCTCTTCGTCCCTCTGGCTTCTGGCGATTTCCAGCAGCTTGTTCTGCTGTCTTCTCAGGAACGAGGCGAGGTCCCTCCCGCCGCCGACGTATTCAAGCGCAAGATTTCTGGTGTAAATTCTGCCCTTTATCGGCTCGAGAGCCTCGAGGCAATGTCCTGTGCGAATCTCGTACTCCCCACCACGTTGGAGAGAGTACTGGATGAAGGCGACTCCATCTGCAACGGCTCCCTCAAGAGCGCTGACGACGCAGTCCTCGTTAATGTTCTCAAGTCTTGCGGTCAGCTCAATCGAACCGTCAGGAGAATAGATGCAAAAGTCGCTCTCGTCGAGCTCAAGGTCTCTCTGGCTGAGGTTGGGATCAAAGAGGATTCTGAGGGCATACAGCAAATTCGACTTGCCGGTATCGTTGCCCCCGATGATGAGGGTCTTGCCGTCAAAATCGATGCGCTCATCGATGAAGTTCCTGAATCCTTTTACCCTTAGGGAAGCGATTCGCATGCCGATCATCCGTTCATCGCGTGCTGCGGTTAAGGCGTCTTGCTTGCAGTGTTTTCCAGACCCGGCGGCTAGTTGAACAGACGGCTGGGTC
>OLPO01002806.1_pt1 | contig 10392 bp, 10 predicted proteins | sample 1672831 | NCBI WGS metagenome assembly OLPO01 (sample SAMEA3136728, study PRJEB25190) | human gut metagenome
CTCATCGACACCAACGTCCGTCGCACCTTCGCCACGGGCATCGCGGGCTTCTCGCACGTCGTCGACTCCCTCTGCGCCATCAAGTACGCCAAGGTCAAGACCGTCCGTGACGAGCAGGGCGTCGTCGTCGACTACGAGGTCGAGGGTGACTTCCCCAAGTACGGCAACGACGACGACCGTGCCGACGACGTGGCCGTCTGGCTGCTCAAGGCGTTCATGGCCAAGATCGCCAAGCACCACACCTACCGCGACTCCGAGCCCACGACGTCGATCCTGACGATCACCTCCAACGTCGTCTACGGCAAGGCCACCGGTGGCACCCCCGACGGCCGCAAGGCGTTCACCCCGTTCGCCCCGGGCGCCAACCCCGCCTACGGCGCCGAGAAGAACGGTCTTCTCGCCTCGCTGAACTCCGTCGCCAAGCTCCCCTACGAGTACGCCCTCGACGGCATCTCCAACACGCAGACGATCAACCCGTCCGCGCTGGGCAACGACGACGAGCAGCGCGTCACCAACCTCGTCAACGTGCTTGACGGCTACTTCGCCAACGGCGCCCACCACCTCAACGTCAACGTCTTTGGCGTCGAGAAGCTCAAGGACGCCATGGAGCACCCCGAGAAGCCCGAGTACGCCAACTTCACCATCCGCGTCTCCGGCTACGCCGTGAAGTTCATCGACCTCACGCGCGAGCAGCAGCTCGACGTCATCGCCCGTACCTGCCACGACCGCATGTAGTCAGCGCGCCCGCACAAGGCAGACGCGTCGCATCGAGCGATTCGCAAGGGAGGCCCGCCGTCAGGTGGGCCTCCCTTTTTGTGCGTATGGACCACGGCGCGCGGGTCGGCACGGCGAACGCGGGCGGCGTCGGACGGGCGCGTCCTTCTCTACAGGTAGTCGAGAAACGCCCGCGCGGCCAGGGCCATGTCGGTCAGGCGGCGACGCACGAGGTAGAGGGTGCGATACGCGGGGTTTGCCAGATGCCGCACATCGACGTCGTAGTCGACACGCTCGATGGCGAGGCTCGGCAGAAGCGACACGCCCAGGCCCGCCTCGACCATGGCCAGGATCGCGGCGATGTTGCTCGTCCGGCAGCGGATGCAGGGGCCCTGGAGCTTGCGCTGCACGAGCGGCGCCGTCTCGGTGTCGGCGATGAAGCGCATGTCCAGGAGGTCGTCGACGGGGATGTCCTCGGGCTCGGGCGGGAAGTGGCCGCGCGGGGCGACCACGACGATCTCGTCCCTGTCGTAGGCGGATGCCAGAAAGCCCTCCCCCTTGAGCCTGTTGGGGATGAAGGCCATGTCGACCTCCCCGGCGGCAAGAAGGCACTCGGCCTCGCCGTAGGTGCACTCGCTGATGTTGACCTCGACGCCGGGGTGGTCGGAGACGAAGTTGCCGAGCGGCTCCGGAAGGCGCATCGACACGATGCTCGACGGCGCCGCGATGGAAAGGCTGCCGTCCTCGAGCTCGGCCATGTTCTCGACGCGCCTGCCCAGAAGGTCGTACGCCTCGCAGGCGGCACGGGCGTCGTCCAGAAGGCGCCTGCCGTCCTCGGTCAGCTCGAGCACGGGACCACGTCGCTCGAACAGGCGCACGCCCCACTCCTGCTCCAGACTCGCCAGCGCGCGGCTGGCCGTGGACTGCGCGCAGCCCAGTTCCTCGGCGGCACGGGAGACGCTGCCCAAAGTCGCCACCTCGACAAACGCGCGAATCTTGTGAACGCTCGAATCCATGGCCCCTCCCCGGGCGCGACGTGCCCCAAGACGGGGCTGCGGCATGCCCTCTTGCTTTACCCAAAGAAGGGCTCCCCGCCACGGATGATTCCGCGACGGGGAGCCCGGGGGAAGGGAGCGGCATCAAAGGCCTGAGGGCCAGAGAACCACTTGGGGCCAAGTGACTGTCGAGAAGGACCGTCCGCAAGGGGCCTACAGGGCACCCTTGATGACCTTCTCGCCCTCCTTCATGATGACGTCCATGTTGTCGGGCGTGAGGTTGTGGATGTCGGCAGCGACGTCGCCCTTGACAACCAGCAGGTCGGCGAGCTTGCCGGCCTCGAGGGAGCCGAACTCGTCCTCGTGGTGGACCATCTTGGCGCCGTTGAGCGTGGCGGCCTTGATGGTGTCGAGGATCGAGACGCCGGCCTTGTCGACGAAGTCGTACATCTCGTCGATGGTGACGTAGCCGTACGGGGTGACGAAGCTGAAGGAGTCGGAGCCGATGGTGAGGGTGACGCCCAGCTCGTTGGCGCGACGCAGGTTGGCGTAGGTGCGCTGCAGCTCGCGCTCGACGACGGTGTCGCCGGGGAACTTGGCGTTGGCCTCGGACTCCTCGGGCGGGTAGGTGCCGTACCAGGTGGGAAGGAAGCCGATGGTCGGGGTGAAGAAGGTGCCCTGCTCGGCCATGAGGTTCATGGTCTTGTCATCGAGCTCGAAGCCGTGGATGAGCTGCTCGGCGCCAAAGCGGACGGAGTCGTAGGCGGCGCTGACCGAGTTGTAGGAGTGCGACCACAGCGGGATGCCGACCATCTTGCACTCCTCGGCGACTGCCTGGATCTCCTCGGTGCTCATGAGCTGCTTGCTGCCGGAGTCCCAGCGCCAGATGCCGCCGCCGGTCGCCCAGATCTTGATGGCGTCGGGGTTCTCGCGCAGACGCAGGCGGATGGCGTGGCGAAGCTCCCACGGGCCGTCGACCTGGTCGCCCCAGGGGTGCGAGTCCTTGCTCACCTGCAGCGGGAGCTTGTGCGAGTCGCCGTGGCCGGCGGTACGGCAGAAGCCCAGGCCGGTGGCAAAGATGCGCGGGCCCTTCATGACGCCCATGTTGACCAGGTCGCGGATGGCGATGCCGTTGCGGCCGATCTCGCAGACGGTGGTCAGGCCGTGGGTGAGGCAGTCGTAGGACTGCTTGACGGCGCAGGCCTGCTTCTGGGCGACGGACTCGATGACCCAGTCGTTGTCGTCGTCGGTCAGGTTGCCCGAGAAGTGCAGGTGGGTGTCGATCAGACCGGGCATGACGGTCTTGCCCGTGCAGTCCTCGACCTCGTAGCCCTCGGGAACCTCGGTGCGGGGACCGGCGTAGGTGATCTTCTCGTCGTCGACGAGAACGAGAGAGTCGTGGATCGGGGCGGCACCGGTGCCGTCGACGAGAATGCCCCCAACAAATGCGTACTTGCCCATGATGAATCCTCCAGTCAAAGACGTACGAACCTACTAGCAGCTATTACTTGCGCGCCTTGGCGCGCTTGGAGCCGAAGATGGCCAGGATCGCGAAGCCGATGGCGACCCAGGCGATCGTGATGGCCCACTCGATCGGCTTGAGGGCCGCGGGCGAGAAGGGCACGACCATGAGGCCGATGATCACGAGGCCGGCGGCGATGGCGCAGGCGATGCCGAACTTGCCGCCGTTGACCTTGTAGGGACGTGGCAGATCGGGCTCGGTGCGGCGCAGCTTCCAGCACGCCACGCCGGCCATGGTGCAGGCGAAGACGAAGCCGAGGGAGGCGACGTTGGTCAGGGGCACAAGCATGTTGCGACCCAGGAAGGGTCCGATGAGGGTGAGGGCGCCCATAACGACGACGGCCTTTTTGGGCACACCGGAGTTGGGGTCGATCTCGGCGAAGTCGGCGGGCAGCATCTGCTTGCGGCCCATGGCGAGCATCAGGCGGCTCGAGGCGCCGAAGAAAGAGTTCATGGGGCCCAGGGGGCCGAGGGTCGCGATGATGAGCATCGCGACGTAGAAGAACAGGTTGATGCGCTGCAGCACGGCCAGGGCGGGCACGGAGCTGCGCACGAACTCGTGCCAGTCGATGATGCTGCCGAAGCTGTAGATGCAGATCAGGTAGAAGACGCCCGCGGCCAGAAGCGCGATGGCCGGAATCAGGCCGAACTTCTTCCAGTCGATGTTCTCGGATGCCTCCTCGGCCTGCTGCGGGATGGTGTCGAAGCCAGCGTAGAAGAACGGGGTCATGACCAGGACCGCCACGATGCCGCCCAGAAGGCTCGTCGCCGTGGTGGAGCTGCCGCCGGCCGCATCGGTCACCTGCGAGAACACGGGCATGGCGTTGTCGGGCGAACCCGTCATGAAGCTGATGACCATCGCGAGGACCATGCCGCCCAGAAGGGCCTTGGTCAGAAAGCTCGAGAGCTTCGCGGCCGCACCGGCGCCACGCAGGTTGAGGAAGATGACCAGCACGGCAAAGCCCAGGGCGATGACCGTGGGCCACAGGTAGACGTCCGCGCCCAGGATCGTGTAGAGCTTCACGCTGCGCAGCCACGCCAGCGCAGGGAACTCCGCGAAGCGGTCCGTCAGCAACGTGGAGATGGCGATCGCCTCCCACGGGCACAGCGGGGCGTTGCCCAGCAGCAGCATCCAGCCGGTGATGAATCCCGACTTGCGACCGACCGTGCGCTCCACGTACTCGATGATGCCTCCCGAGATGGGAATGGCTGCCGTGAGCTCGCCAAAGACCATGCCGATGGGCACCAGCAGGATTGCGCCGAGCGCGAAGGCGATCATGGCGGGCACGGGACCGCCGCCAAGCACCATCCAATCACCAACGAGCAGCACCCAGCCGGTGCCGATAATCGCGCCGAAGCCGATGGTGAAGAAATTGAAGAGCGTGAGCTCCTTCTTCATCCCGCCGGCAGACGCCTCCTTCTCAGCCATTTCCAGTCTCCCTTCATAGGCCAAGCTATTTCGAACGCCGTCGATTCTTGCCCACCGGCGCACGGGAGGGGAGATGCTTCCGATATGAGCGGCATCCCGAACGCCGGGAGCGGCCGGGAATCGTGTACCAAGCATCGAGAGACTCGAATGATTGATTCCGCAATATGCATACTGCCGAAATTGACGGCCGACGGGCGGGCGAATTGACCCATGGGAGCTCCCGCCGACATGGCGTCGCAAGCCATCCCGCGTCTGCGGATCGCGAGTGGCGCGAGACACCCGCCCGTCATGCGCCAGGTCGCTCGCGAATTACCGACGGATTACTGTGTTTTCGGAAAAATGGTCGATTTACTGTGCTGCGAGAGGCCCCGCCACCCGACACCAGACGAGCCGTTGAAAATGGCAAGCCATCTACCAGGCATTTTGCTTCACCTCTAATCAGGCGATTCCGTCAGGCGAGGCCCCGTGCAAAAAATCGGCGGTTTACTGTGTTTTGGGCCCTGAATTCGGGCTTCTAAAGACAGTAAACCGCCGACAATTTGCTAAATCAGCCGAAATTGCCGCAAACGATCCCTTACAGGTCCTTCGCCTCGTATATGCGAAGGCTAACGGCGCAGCTAGCCGCATAGGCAACCGCGGCGATCGCCGTCGCGATCGCAACGCACATGGCGACGTTCGCGTCCACCCAGGCCCCGACGCCGACAAGCGCCTCGGGACCCACCAGGTTCATGCCAGCCGTAATGGCAAGCGAGGCCGCGACCGCCACGGCACATGCAAAGATGCGGGCGCCGCGAATGGCTCCGTACTTGACGCAGAAGGGCATTGCCACCGAGCAGACCACGAGACCGCACGCCATCGATGCGACGGACGACGCGAACAGCTCGGACAAACCGTACGCATCGGGATGGGCGGCCATGGGCATGACGGCAACCACAGCCTGGAACGCCACGCCCATGGCAACTCCGAGAACCACGCCGGCAAGCCCAAGCACCAGCACGGCCAGGTAACGGCCCACGACGACCTCACGACGCGAGAGCGGCAACGTGGCACGGAACCTTCCCCAGCCGTTCTGGTCGTCGTAGCCCCCAAGCGAGAACATGCACAGCAGCAGCGTCATGGCACAGACGCCGCCAACCGCCGACAGGGCGCCTCCACCAAGGGCCAGAAACGCGCAGACAAGCACAAGGGTGACGCCGACCGAGGGCAAAAACGGGAGCAGGGTCCTCAGGTCGCAGGCGACGGCGTTTCTCATCGGGTCTCTCCCTTCAAATAAAAGTGCAGGTAGTCATCGACGCTGGCACGGTCACAGGCAACGTCGGGGAAGGCCTCGGCAAACTCGAAGCGGTCGGGCACCAAGACGTCGCAGCTGAACTCACGACGAAGCAGTCGGGCGCCGTCGACGCACGAGAGCACCTCACGCGCACGAGAGGCGGCACACCGCGCGACACCCGCCGTGTCGGTTATGTCCTCGCGCGCGACATCGAACAGGATTTGTCCGCCGTCGATAGCAACCACGCGGTCCGCGATGCGCTCCAAATCGCTCGTGATGTGACTGGAGAGAAGGACCGCATGCTCGGAACTCTCCCCGTCCGCGCCCTCGCTCGCGAAGGCGCGCAGCATGTCGAGCACCTCGTCGCGCGCGATCGGGTCGAGCCCGGCCGTGACCTCGTCCAACACGAGCAGCTCGGCGCCATGTGACAGCGCCATTGCCAACTGCAGCTTCATTCCCATGCCGCGGGAGAGATCCCTCACCCTCGTCTTGGGGGCGATTCCCGCCTGTGCGATGAGGGCATCAAAGCGCGCCTGGTCCCACAGGGGGTAGACGCAGGCGACACAGGCCGCCACCTGGGACACCGTATGGTCGCGCGGGAACGGGCAACTGTCGAGCACCACGCCCACGCGCGAGCGCACGTCACGTTGCGCGGCGTCGTCGGCGTCGGCGCCAAACGGCGTGCCAAACAACCCGATCGAACCCGAATCGACGCGCACGAGACCAAGCGCCGCGCGAATCGTCGTCGTCTTGCCGGCGCCGTTGGCGCCGACGAACCCGACGACCTCGCCGCCAGCGACGGCCAGGCTCACGTCCAAGAGCGAGAAGGACTCGCTCACCCGACGGCACACGCCATGCATCTCCAGCAGGTTTGCCATAGTTCCAGCCCTTCTCTACTCGAGGCCCTCGGGGGCCATGAGGTCAACCATGTCATGAAGCTCCGCACGCGAGACCCCAAGCTCGAGGGCCTCGATGGCCGCCTGGCCAAGAAGCTGCTCCACATGGCGCATCCGTCGCTCACGCAGAAGGTCGCTGCTCTGCTCGGAGACGAAGCTCCCCTTGCCGGGAACCGTCGCGACGAGCCCCTCGGACTCGAGGTCGGAGTAGGCGCGCTTAGTGGTGATCACACTCACGCCAAGGCCGTCCGCCAAGGACCGAATCGAGGGCAGGCGCTCGCCCGAGGCAAGGGCGCCCGACAGGATCTGCGAGCGAAGCTGCGAGCAGATCTGCTCGTAGATGGGCTTGTCGCTCGAGTTTGAGATGATGATATCCATGCATGGTCCTTAGCCGTGTATATCTGATAGGCACAGTATATACACGCCATACACAGTTACGCAAGGACGTATTAATGGCTACTTGTGGTAGGGCTCGCCACGGCTGATCTTGCAGGCACGATAGACCTGCTCAAGAAGGACCACACGCGCCAGGTTGTGCGGCAGGGTGATGGGCCCGAACGAGAACGTCTCGTCGGCGCGGGCGCGCACCGCGGCAGCCACGCCGTCGGAACCGCCGATCACAAACGTCAGGTCGCTCTTGCCACGCAGCGCGAGCTCGTCCAGGTGGGCCGAGAAGGCCTCGCTCGAGCGCTGCTTGCCGTCGATCGCAAGAAGGATCACGTGCGAACGGTCGGGAATCGCCGACAGAATCGCCTGCCCCTCGCGCTCGCGGCTCGCCTCGACGCCGCTGGCACGCGCCGGGTCGACGTCGGGAACCTCGCGCACGTCGACCTTGGCATACGCACCCAGACGCTTGACGTACTCGGCGCACGCGTCGCGCCAGAAGCGCTCCTTCAGCTTGCCGACGGCCACGACGGTGTATCGCATGTGCTTCTCCCCTTCTCGCTTGCGCATACGCTACGCAAGCAACACGAATCCCGCAAGTCGTTCGGCTACAGTTGGACTGCCGAGAAGTACGTTGGAAGCATGTTAGGGCCACGTTAGGGGGTGTCAGGTGGGCAGCAAGAAGCGGTCGGCATGGGCGAGGCAGCGCGCCGACTTCGAAGAGTCGCTGTTCGACGGCACGGGTGGCCTCGACGCGGCCTTCGCCGCCGAGGACGAGCATCGCAGCCAGATGGAAGAGCGGCACGACGCCGCCCTTCGCTACAAGGCGTGCGAGCGCAAGAAGCGCTACCCCACTCGCGACGACGCCCTGGACTCCCTTCGCGCCTGCCAGAAGCACGGCTCACGTGACCTGCACGTGTACCGGTGCCCCTACTGCCATGGCTGGCATCTCACGCACAAGGCGCCGCAGGACGACCGCCGCACGGGCGGGCACGCAAACCAAGGCCGCGGCCGCAGCGGGCACGCCGGCAGACGCTGACCGTGGACGCGCCCAAAATCAGTCGCCGCGCCGCGATCGCCGCCGCCCTGGCAGCAACCCAGGCCATCGCCCTCGCGGGTTGCGGGACCAAGCCAGACGACGACGCGTCGTCCCCCACGGCGCCCGCAGCCACAGCGGCACCTGCGCCGACCCCATCGTCCGCGACGTCCGCGCGCGCGACGCTGTCAGACGACGAGGGCCAATCGCTCGTCGAACGGACGCTTGCCAAGATGACCCTCGGTCAGAAGGTCGCCCAGCTCTTCGTGGTAACCCCCGAGCAGCTCACGGGAGTCGCCGTGGCAACGGCGTGCGGCAAGGCCACCGCCAAGGCGCTTGCGGAATACCCCGTCGGCGGCCTGTGCTACTTCTCCCAAAACATCACTGGCTCACACCAGCTGCGCGACCTACTGTCAGACGCCCGTAAGGCGTGCGAGAAGGTCGGCGCGGGCGTACCGCCGTTTCTCGCCGTCGACGAGGAGGGCGGCAAGCTCGTCGCACGCGTCGCCAACTCTGGCCTGTTCGACGTCGAACGCTTTCCCAACATGGCAAAGGTCGGGGCCACGGGCGACGAGCGACATGCCGCCAAGGTCGGCGGCGCCATCGGAGCCTACCTACGAGACATCGGCTTCAACGTGGACTTCGCCCCCGTGGCAGACGTGCTTACCAACCCCGCCAACACCGTGATCGGCGAGCGCTCGTTCGGAAGCGACCCCGACCTCGTGGCGCGCATGGTCACGTCCGAGGTCCGTGCGATGCTCGAGACCGGCATGCTGCCCTGCGCCAAGCACTTCCCCGGCCACGGCGACACCGCGGGCGACTCGCACACCGGCGCCGTCTGCGCCACGCGCACGCGCGAGCAGATCGAGGGCTGCGAGCTCGTCCCCTTCCGGGCGGCCATCGATGCCGGCTGCCCCATGGTCATGGTCGGCCACATCGAGACCCCCAACTTCGCCGCCGACGGACTGCCTGCGTCGCTGTCCCCCACCATGATCGGCGAGGTGCTGCGCAAACGGCTCGGGTTCGACGGACTGATCGTGTCCGACTCTTTCGCCATGGGCGCGATCACGCAGCACTTCTCGCCAGCCGAGGCCGCGACCAGGTTCGTGGCCGCGGGAGGCGACGTCATCCTCATGCCCGAGGACCTGCCGTCCGCCTACCAGGGACTTCTCGACGCCGTCGAGAAGGGCGAGGTGAGCGAGAAGCGCCTCGAGGAGTCGGTCACGCGCGTTCTTGCGACCAAGCGGGCCGCGGGCATCCTGTCGTAGGCACCCGCGCTGCGCAGGCCCCACACGCATACAAGAGGCGACCCCGCCGCACCGACGGGGTCGCCTCCATACAATCGTCGTTGGCTCGGGCGGCACGGGGCCACCCGACCGGGCGTAACGGCTAGTCGAGCTCGATGTGCTTGGCGTCCTCGCGCGACGAGACGCGATACAGCGTGAACTTGTGGCCGATGACCTGCACGACCTCGGCGCCAACCATCTGGGCCAGCTGGTTGGCGGCGTCACGGGCGTCCAGGCCGGCGGAGTCCAGCACGTTGCACTTGACCAGCTCGTGGGCCTCGAGGGCCTCGACGGCCTGGGTTGCCGTGCCCTCGACGACGCCCGACTTGCCGATCGACACGGTTGCGTCGAGGTGATGCGCGAGGGCGCGGAGCTGCCTGATCTGACGGCCGGCGAGTGCCATGTTCGTATCTCCTAACGTATGTCGCGCAACGCGTGCGCGGCCGAATGTTCCGAACAGACGATACCACGGCGCGCCCGAGGCCTTGGGCCCTACCGCACGCCCACACGGTATCAGCGCGTTTTCCTGCCATGAGGCGTTTCTCGCCAGGAGCGCTTCCTGCCGAGAAGTGCCTCGAGTTGCCAGCATCGCAGGCGTCGCGGGCGCCCTAGGCACGTGGCGGCACCAGGCAGTCGTAGCGAACGGCCTTGCCGGAAACGCTGTACGACGGCTTTGCCCCGGCAAGTAGCGGCCCCTTCGCGGGACGCTTGATGACGACCTTGCGTGGGCCGCAGCCAAGCGCGGCGCGCACCAGGACGTCCGCCTCGGCGTCGTCGCAGGGGCGTTCCAGGTGGTGCAGCAGCTGGAACTTCTTCTTCACCGCGGCCGACTTCGTCCGGCCGGGAAACATCGGGTCGAGG